>Ga0209396_1000196_pt1 | contig 77920 bp, 54 predicted proteins | sample GOMGulsemesocosm_6_FD_184638 | JGI IMG/M metagenome (GOLD analysis project Ga0209396, IMG submission 184638) | Methane-oxidizing microbial communities from mesocosms in the Gulf of Mexico - GOM8C Gulf of Mexico (SPAdes) (version 2) | ecosystem: Environmental > Aquatic > Marine > Cold seeps... | reverse complement strand
CTTTTATAAGTATCGAGTTCACGGTCTTGTTGCGCTAACGCAAGAGAAACCGCTTTTTTGTAAGATTTGTGGGCTTTGGTGTATTGGTTACCTTCCATTAATACATCAGCATAACTGTTGTAACCATTTGGCATATCGGGAAATATTTTTATATTGGCTTTAAAAATTACCGAAGCAGCAGCTAAATAACCAGCATTTTTATATCGATCGCCAATATTATTCACCATAAACTCTTCTAGATGATGTCGCGTTAATAGTAGTTTAAGTAATTGATAGACTTTATCTTCCTGAGCAGCGGTAAACTTATCTCGAGCTAGCAATACTTCAAGTTGTTTAAAAGGAGCTTCTCGATATTGGCTAGCACTTAATTTTGCTATTTCTTTCGCTTTATCCAGAGAGTCATCCGCAGAAATTTTTACATCTGGTATTACACCAACACCTTCCCAGTTTGTTTTAGTTATAGGGTTAATCGACCTAGCATACGGCACCACAAAGCCAAAACCAGACGTAATACGCTCAAATTTTATCGGGTGAGCACCACCTCCGCTAACTTCGCCAATCACGGTCGCTCTATGTCGAGCTTGTAAGTTATAACTAAAATCTTCAGCGGCAGAAAAGGTACGGTTACTCGTTAATATAAATAGCGGCACATCTAACCGCTTTTGACCTTCAACAGGCAAGGTAATGTGTTGTTCGGTATGGTCCGTTTTTCGAGTATATGTGCTACCAAAGATCACCCCCTGAGGTAGAAAGTAACTCGCGAGGTAATTAACAATGCCACCACCACCGCCATTTTTTCTTAAATCGATAATGATCGCATCAGCGGTCGATAAGTACCCCATTAACGGGTCTATTTGAACTTTATCTTCTCTTCTAAAACCATCCAAACGAAAATAGCCAACATTACCATCGAAGAAGTTAACTTCACCAAAACCTCCCGATCTAAAATGCATCAAACCATTTAGGTGATTGTCAAAAGTAAGCTTATCTGCGATAGAATTTGTATCTGATGGCGGTCTACCTCTTCTCGGTGGCACCACCGAAATATGCTTATCTTTAGTAAAGCGACGCATTTCCTTAGTGAGTGCTTTGGCGAATGTATCTGGTTGCTCATAACGGTCAAAGTAGCCTTCAGTAATTAAAGTGTCGAGATGCTGGTTGACCTTTTTAGCCTTATCAAGAAAAATATATTTGTCCAACATTATGTGTTGAATATTTTTTATAATTTCGCCATTACGCTTAATGTGTGACACGTCATTATTTGAAGCGGCGATGACGGTTTGTCCATCAAAAATAATAATGACCAAAATAAAGCTATATATAAATTTTGTCAGTTTTGTCATAATTTTCATTTCTCATATTTTTCATTTGTATTAAAGAACCCGTAACCTGACAAAAACAAAAATAAATGACGATATAATTAAGCATATTTTTTTGTTATGAAAATATTATGACCATGAAAAATAAGGATTTATTAGAATTTGAATAATTCATATACAATCGAAACTTTATCAAACAATGTGTTTTATATTGGTAATTATTGTGTTGATGCAAAGCGAGGGAAAGTTTCAATAGCTGAAGAAGTTCATCCCCTTGAACCTAAAGTGATGACTGTTTTACTTTATCTCGCCTTGAAAGCCAATAATGTTGTTGAACAAGAGTTGCTCTTTGCCAAAGTTTGGCCAAAATCAATTTATAGTCCTGGCTCTATTAGGCGATGCATTACGATACTGCGTAAAGTTTTTCAGGATGAGGGGAAAAACCTTATCGCGACTCATCCAAAGCGCGGTTACAGTTTAAACGTTCAAATTCGGTTGCAGCAAAAATCGAGTAATTCAATGAGCGGTCAACGCCTTTATTTTGCTGCTTTTACAGTATTGATCCTTAGTATTATTTTATGTTACTTCTGGTTTGGGCAGGCTATAACACCAGTTATTACAGATTCTCATCCAGTTACTTCCACTAAACAATTGGAAGACTTTGCTCAAATATCCCCTGATGGTCGTTACATTGCTTTTGTCCGTCATCCTATAGAGCATCATCTTGAAGGCCATATTTGGCTAAAAGACCTGACTAACGATAAAGAGTATAAACTAACGAAAATACCAACTTATGCCCGTAATATTAGCTGGCATAGTGGCAGTAAAGCACTTTTGTATGTATCAGTTAAAAAACAAGGACTTGATATTGTTCGAATGAGTATCGATTTTGATGAAATGAAATCGAACCTAACAGTTATTGCCAATAAGCCTGATCTCAATTGGATCAGCAGCCTTATTTGGGGAACCAATAACACGCTCTACTACATAGCTAAAAAAGACAGCAAGACAAACCTTTTTAGTTTTAACTTAAGCACTGGCGAAGATAACGTGTTATTAACGGCGTCAGACTCATTTGATCCATTTGAACTTGCTTTATCACATGACCAAAATCACCTTGCTATTATCGGTTGGCACAAAACTGAGAATTCACAAATAAAATTGCTCTCTGTTGCACAACTAGAGAAAAACACTATTGAGGTCGTTCAAGAACTATTGCTTGATAAAGGTGCTTATGAAATCAGTTGGCATCCGAATGATAGGTCATTTCTATTAAGTGATGGCAGACAGCTGTATCATTTAGATTTATCAGGAAAAATGGATAAAATTTTGTATGAAAACTTCCACTATATTCGCTTTGCCCATTTTGCGCCAGACGGCAACTCTATCGCTATTATTTCAGAGAAGCTTGATATAGATATTTGGCTGTCTTCCTTGCAAAACGCCCAACCAAAAACATTAGTCTTTGATAGTAATTCAATGGATAGGAACCCTAAGTTTTCACCTGAAGGTGACCGTTTCGTTTTTATTACCGCAAGTAAAGGATACCCACAATTATATACTCATCACTTAAGCACGGGGAAAAACCAGTTAATCTATGAAAATAAAATGGAAGTTTTATCTATGTCTCCCCCAACGTGGAATGCTTTAGGTAATAAAGTCGCCTTTTCATTGGGAGGTTTGCCAATAATTATTGAAATGGATAACACCGACATTGTGGTTACCCACCTAGAGAATACGCTTGGCGCCCCTCTTCAATGGTATAAAAATGAAAATTCGTTATTACTTGAGGGGGATCAACAAGCTAGCCCCCACTTTCTAAAGCTTGATCTCACTAACAATCATTTAACTACGTTGTTCAAAAAATCAAGTTATAAGGTTTATCTAGATAATAATGACGAACCATTATTTATTTCAAAACAAAACATAAATAAACTTTTAGCTGCAGATTCCTTAAAGAGTCTACATAATTTTAGTGGTCAGGTTTTAAGGACTTTTTACACCACAAAGGGTATTTACCTTTATGTTAAAAACCAAGAAAAATTTGCATTATGGCTCTATTCTTTTAGTCAGCAATCGACCATAAAAATCACTGAATGGGATGAAAATCAGCGAATTGCCGATATCGATAGCACGGGTAACTTCGCCCTAACACATACAGTGAGAATGGAGAAAGACATCATTTTTCTGACGTTACAATGATCAATATAGTGATTTATTACATAACCGAAAGCGGCTTATAGTAATTATCTCAATATAAGCGGTTAGATTGATGAATAAACATTTGAAATATCTCAAAAATTATTAACAAAAACCCAAAATAACGTCTAGTATTTATTGAGTAATTCAGCTTTATTCAACATAAGGGAAACATGTCAAAGTTACTAGCATTTGAAAAAATGGGAGGAAGAGCTAGTCTGATCCTTATCAATAAAATATTTTACGATAAAGTTTATAAACATCCTTGGCTAAAACAATATTTTCAACAAGTTCCGCAGCAACATATTGAAGACCAACAAGTCGACTTTATGCAAAAAGTACTAGGAGGAGAGAACTTATATGTAGGTAAAGCGCCCCCAGCCGCACATATGCATATTCTAATTAATGAAGAAATTTTTCAAGTACGCAAACAACTTCTAGAAGAAGCATTTATTGAAGCTGATGCGAAACAAACGCTAATAGATAAATGGCTCGCCTTAGACAATTCATTTAAACGAGTGATTTTTAAAGACTCGTCTGCTCAATGTAAAAGACGGTTTACCACAGATCCTATTCTAGATTTCCCCAATCCTGAAAGATAACGTTACCCATGCCCTTTAAAGTGAATAAAATAGTTTTAATACCCGAAGTCAATAAATTATTAAAAAAATAGCGAGCTTTTAGCAAGGATCATCGAACCAATATAGCCTTTTCCATGGAAAAGATATTAAGTGCAGGGTTGAGATTCAGCTTGTTTAGCAATAGTACGAAAGTGACATGAAAACAATTTGATAGGAACAGCTTATTCCTCTTTAATAAAATATTTACCAAGAAATTTGTTTTATATTAAATAGCTTCATTTAAGGTGAACTTACATTTTTATTTATGGTCTATTTAGCAATTGAGTAAGTATTTACAAGGAGTTTTACAATACAACGCTATAAGTTTGCAATTTCAGTTTCTATCGGTCTACATATACTCGTTCTTTTACTGCTATTAAAGTCAGCGGATGAGCCGATCAATAGCTCCACTGAAAAAACGAATATAAAACCAATCAAGAGTTATATATTTTATAAGCCGATTGAAAAAATAGAAGCTAAAACAGAAGCTATTCAAGTAAAGAATGATACCAAGGAAGAGCGAGTTGAAACACCTATTAAAGAAACTCCTCAAGCTTCGATTGAAAGAAACGAGGAGAGAAATGCACTAAGTGAGCCACGCGTAAATAGTAAAAAGACGATTGATTTCCCGCTAAAAGATCAGCAGAAAAAATCAACGACCAATCAAACCAGTCTACAGAGTTTATCTCGTCTTAGAGATAAAATAAATCAGCGAATTATCAATCAAGAAATGTACAACTACACTAAGCCTAATACAGGTTCTGTTTTACATGGTACCCCCAATTATGTGCCACATTCTTTTGTTGAAGATACCGTAAAAAAGGCAATAGGTTCAGCTCCTACTCAGGTAGGAAACGGCTTTAGCATCACAAAGGGTGATGATGGAAATTGTACTTTAACTGAAGACTTGTCGACTATGGGTCTACAAGGTAAAACGGCATCGGGTTTCAAATGTGGTTTATCTAAAGACGAAAAAGCCTTTAAAAGCCATATGAAAAATGTACTTAAGAAGCTAGGTAAATAGCTTCACGAATCAATATCACTTTTTTCAAAAAGTTCCGTATTAAAATATCGTATATATGTTAATTAATTCGAAAATATAGGGGGAAGCTCAAAAAAAAAGCGATGAATATGATTAATACTGCTGCTGTTTATAGTCTAAAGTCTTAATTACGATACCTTCGTGGTATGTTTTAATTGGTAATACGATATTCTGAAACACGGTATTTATTTTAAGTGCTCAGCGAATCTAAACACTTTATGTGTTGAATTCGAACATTTGTGTATCAAGATTAAAATAAAACAGTTAAGTCTCCAAGACAAATATTCGATGATACATCTTTGCAGATACTTGCTAGAAAGTTAAAAAACATCTATAGGTTATTATTCAAGCAATAAATAAAGAAAATATTGAGGGTGTATCAAGCTGGCTTTAGTGAAAACTTAACATATGAAAGATTTTTTCATCATATTATCAATAACTAAGGAACTCCACATAACTAACACAACTAATATAACTGTTACTTCTACCCCCTATAAACGACATGAATAGTGCTTATTTAATCAAGTGATTAGTAGTCGATAAAAATTCAGGTAGAATATACACAAAATTTTACACTGCTAATTAAAATCTTATTAGCATATCAAGTCAAAGAGAGAATTAAATGAGCCTGTATTTAGAATACATCAAAGAAATTGAAAGTCGTAAAACCGATCTTAAATTGGCTCCTTTGCCAATAGATGCTGCCGATTTATTATCTGAAATTATTGCTCAGATTAAAGATTCAGAAAATGAGCATCACAAAGATTCCCTTAACTTTTTCATTTATAACACTTTACCAGGCACAACCAGTGCTGCAGGTGTAAAAGCGGCATTTTTAAAAGAAATCATTTTAGCTGAATCAGTCATTGCAGAAATAACACCTGCATTTGCGTTTGAGCTGTTGTCTCACATGAAAGGCGGACCTTCTATTGAAGTGTTACTTGATCTTGCATTAGGTGATGACGCAGCATTAGCGACTCAAGCGTCGACAGTATTAAAAACACAAGTATTTCTATACGATGCTGATACAGCTCGTCTCGAAACAGCCTTTAAAGCAGGCAACGCAATTGCTAAAGATATTTTAGAAAGCTACGCTCAAGCCGAGTTCTTCACAAAACTACCTGACATTGAAGAGAAAGTTGAACTTGTAACTTACATTGCTGGTGAAGGTGATATCTCTACTGATTTACTTTCTCCTGGTCATCAAGCTCACTCTCGTGCTGATCGTGAATTACACGGTAAGTGTATGATCACCCCAGAAGCACAAGAAGAAATTCAAGCACTTCAAGCTAAGCACCCTAACGCGAAAGTTATGCTTATTGCTGAAAAAGGGACTATGGGTGTAGGTTCATCTCGTATGTCAGGCGTAAATAACGTAGCACTTTGGGCGGGTAAACAAGCAAGTCCTTACGTTCCATTTATTAACATTGCACCAGTTGTTGCTGGTACTAACGGTATCGCTCCTATCTTCCTTACTACTGTTGATGTAACTGGTGGTATTGGTCTTGATCTTAAAAACTGGGTTAAGAAAGTAGATGCTAACGGCAATGCGGTTGTTGACGACAATGGCGATGTGGTATTAGAAGAAGCATACTCTGTAGCGACAGGTACGGTATTAACTATCGATACTAAAGCGCAGAAGTTGTACAACGGTGATAAAGAGCTGGTTGATGTTTCTTCAGCATTTACGCCACAGAAACAAGAATTCATGAAAGCGGGTGGTTCTTACGCGGTTACATTCGGTAAGAAATTACAAACATTTGCCGCAGAAACTTTGGGTGTTGACGCACCAGTTGTTTACGCCGCATCTAAAGAGATTTCAATTGAAGGTCAAGGCTTAACAGCTGTTGAGAAAATCTTTAACCGTAATGCTGTAGGTGTTGCTTCTGAAACGCCATTACACGCAGGTTCAAACGTGCGTGTTAAAGTAAACATTGTAGGCTCTCAAGATACTACTGGCCCTATGACTTGTCAGGAATTAGAAGCGATGGCTGCTTCTACAATTTCTCCACTTGTTGATGGTGCATTCCAATCAGGTTGTCACACTGCATCAGTTTGGGATAGCAAAGCAAAAGCGAATACGCCTAAATTAATGGCATTCATGAACAAGTTTGGTTTAATCACAGCACGTGATCCTAAAGGTGTTTACCACTCAATGACTGACGTTATTCATAAAGTATTGAATGACATCACAATTGACGACAGAGCAATCATCATTGGTGGTGATTCACATACTCGCATGTCTAAGGGCGTAGCATTTGGTGCCGATTCAGGTACTGTTGCAATCGCATTGGCGACAGGTGAGTCAGCAATGCCGATTCCAGAGTCTGTAAAAGTTACTTTTAAAGGTAACATGCAAGATCATATGGATTTCCGTGATGTGGTTCATTCAACACAAGCGCAAATGCTTAAGCAATTTGGCGGTGAAAACGTATTCCAAGGCCGTATCATTGAAGTACATATTGGTACCTTAATGGCTGACCAAGCATTTACCTTCACTGACTGGTCTGCAGAAATGAAAGCTAAAGCTTCAATCTGTATTTCAAATGACGATACCCTAATCAAGTCAATTGAACTTGCTAAGAGCCGTATCCAAATAATGATCAACAAGGGTATGGAAAACGAAGCAGGTACATTAGCAGGTTTAATCTCTTTAGCTGATAAACGTATCGAAGAAGTTAAATCAGGCGCTCAACCGGCATTAGCACCAGATGATGCAGCTAAGTACTACGCAGAAGTTGTTGTAGACCTTGACGCAATCGAAGAGCCAATGATTGCTGACCCTGATGTAAACAACGAAGACGTATCTAAGCGTTATACTCACGATGTTATCCGTCCTGTATCATTCTATGCTGACAAGTCTGTTGATTTAGGTTTTGTTGGTTCTTGTATGGTGCACAAAGGTGATATGCAAATCGTTGCACAAATGTTGCGTAACCTTGAAAAACAAAACGGTACGGTAGAGTTTAAAGCTCCATTAGTTGTTGCTGCACCTACATACAACATTGTTGATGAGCTTAAAGCTGAAGGCGATTGGGAAATTTTACAAAAGTACGCTGGTTTTGAATTTGATGATGCACAGCCCAAAAATGCTGCACGTACTAAGTACGAAAACATTTTATACCTAGAACGTCCTGGTTGTAACTTATGTATGGGTAACCAAGAGAAAGCAGAACCGGGCGATACGGTAATTGCTACTTCTACACGTTTATTCCAAGGCCGTGTTGTTGCCGATACTGCTGAGAAAAAAGGTGAATCTTTACTTGGTTCTTCAGCTTTAGTTGTTCTTTCAACGGTATTGGGTCGCTTCCCTACGATGGAAGAGTACAAGAGTGCAGTAGAAGGTATCGACTTAACTAAGTTTACTCCTCCAACAGAAGAAATGACCACTAAGTACACAGCTCAAGCGGTACCAATTAAAGTTATGTAGTGTCGTCTCACCTACTAGCGTGAAACTTTATTTTACGTAAAAATTAGTATTGAGTATGAGGGTTATTTATTTTGGTTGAGTGAGGTAAAACTTACAATCAACTAAAATAAATAGCCCTTTTTTATTAAATATTTTCAAAAAAATTTTGAAACAATTAACTCATATAACGAGATTATTAACAGTTGAAATTATAAAAGATAATTAGCTTACTTTAAGTAAATACAAGCCATTAAAGTGGTGAACGAAAGCAGGATAAATCGTCGGGAAAGAGTGAAGTAAAGTTGTTTAATACAAAATGACCTATATCTACACCTCTATGCAGATATAGGTTTAATAAAGATTTAGTTTAAATGTTCTTGTAAAAATCGCTCAATTTCTTTGAACGCATCAACACGATTTTGTTCTTCATCTAAATAATGAGTACCATACTCAAATTCAATATATTCAACATCCAACTTTTTTCTTTTGGCAGCCTTATAAAAATCCATAGACTGACCGTGGTTTACCTGAGTATCATTTTTCCCATGAACTAACAAAATTGGAGATTTAATTTTATCCAACTGATTAATGGCTGACAAACGTTTCAATTCATTGTTAATTTCAGCATCGTCAGGATCACCAATTTGCGTCACTATTATGTCTTTAGTATTTCCTCTACTTCTTGTATCTCGATAAGCCATCCCTGATAAATCACTAATACCGGCAATACTCACAATACAATTAAAATCGTCAGGTTTTTGATATGCAGCAGTTAAAGCAGCGTAACCACCGTAACTCCAGCCAACAAAACAAGCATTATCATTATCGACTATATTTTGTTTTTCTAGCCAATCAATACTGTCGTAAACATCTTGCTGCATCTTTTTACCCCACTCTCTATAGCCTGCAGTTAAATAATTTGACCCGTATCCTCCAGAGCCTCGAAAGTTAGTCTGCAATACAGCGTAACCTTGAGCGGCTAAAAATTGTGTTAGGTAATCAAAACCTTGATCATCTCTTGGTCCTATTGGGCCTCCGTGAGGATGAACAATTAAAGGGGGTTTTTTACCAGAAGCCAATGCTGTAGGCATAGTTAAATAACCATGAAGTTCCATGCCATCACTCGCTTTAAACGTGTACGGCTGCTTTTTAGCTAACATTTTTCCTTCTAAATAAGGGTATCGGCTAAACCAAAAACCACCGGCTCTTTTCGCTAAATCAAGCCAAAAGTATTTTGCCGGACTATTATCATTCTCAGCATGAATTAATAACTTTTTACTGTCTTTACTCATGCTCGCAATACTTACGTGATAATTTTTAAAGCTAGCTGCTACTGTTTTACTTAATGATTGCTCTTTAGCATTAAAGTAATGTATTTCTTCATAATGCGCGGTATAACGAACTCCAATTGGAGTTTTTCTGTCTTGGGCATAAACAACGCTATCAATATCATATTTTTCATGACCATATATTTTTTTAGTGAATTGAGTTGTAACAGGATCATATTCCCAAAGTGCAGCACGGCGGTTTATTCTGTCACTAATCACCCATAACTTACCATTTTTAACTAAAACAGGATTAAAGGTTGCCCCACCAAAAGTTGATCTTTCACTAATTATTTTCCACTCATCGGCTTCATTATTTCTAAACCAAATTTGTCGAACTTCGGGTTCATGCTTCTTATTTCCGATGCCAAATTGGATAAAATCATCACTATTAGCAAACCATGAAGTTACATCATATTTATTTGAAAATAACTTAGTAAACTCATTGGTATAAACATTTACTTTAAAAACAGCATTCGCTTTGTCTTTAAAGTCATACACTTGGACTAAAATATGTTTATCATCATCTTCTAAAATAGATCTAAGAGAAAGATTATTCGTCCATCGTTGCTCCCAAGTAGTGGCTGCCTTATTTTTACGGGCTTTAATGGTCATCACTTCAGAGCCATCTATATTTACCGCAAAATAACTAGACACTCGATAACGATCTTTACCAGACTTTACCGAACGGCTAGCAGAAATGAGTACCCGTTCATTATTCAACCAATAAATAGTGTCGATTCGATCTTGGTTTTTAGTCAGCTGAGCTATGGTCGATATTTCAGTTTTGGAAAACTGACTTACCACGACACTTGGCCCTTCTACTGAGTTTAAAACCGACACAATATGTTTACCATCAGGAGAAACTCTTGCATGTTGTACCATAGGCAGATGGGCAAAACTTTTATAGCCTAAGGTTTGTTTTTCAGCATGACTTAAAAATGCGGCACTAAATAGCAGGAAGGTTATTATTATTCTTTTCATTTTATTATTACATCCTAGTAATTTATTTTTATAAGTTTTTTTAACTAACAACATCTAATTGTTACAAGATGTGAAATTTGTTACAGAATATTTACACATATATGCAAATATTTCTAGTCTATTTTAGAGTTGTCGATAAGAAATTTATCTTTTAAAAGATAATACCAAGAAAAAACAATGCTATTTTTTAGGCGAGTTAACAACTAGTTACTGATTGGACACTGAATATTGGCCGCTAATGAGGGCATAATTAAGTTGGGAAAAGACAACCTATCATTTACCCTTTCAATGCCCTTTAATACTTCAATGGTAAAACCATAACTGCCACAAATATCATAAGAGCGTCTCATCATGAAAGTGGCTAATTTGCTGAAATGGGTGTCAGATTTTGGGATAACTTGTAAGTGATATTTATTTTCAGACAGTTTAGTTTGTTTAAATTGAATATTATGATCAAAATCCCATTGTGAGCTACTATTCTCAGTTTTAATATTGCTGCAAGCAGATAAAGAAAAACTTAGAATTGCGAAAGATAATATACGCATAGAAAATCCTTTTTTAGAGTTAATATTGATAAATACCAAACAATAGCATCAATGAAAGTTCAACATACCATTCATTATGTACATCGTTCACTAATATCTTTAAAGACAGATGTCTGAGAAAGGCTTGAACTTCGTCACTCCCTGCCATCGACGTGCAAGGACGTACTAATGCCGTGAAGGCATGGATGCCTAGGAACGGCCTTGGCACCGTGACATACCGTTCATCCTGAACATAAAAAAACCAGCATAAATGCTGGCTTTTCAGTCAATATATATTGAGACTAATATTATAGAGTTTAATTACTTTCAAATGTAATATTATCTAGCCAAACTGCATCATCGCCACTACTAGCACTACCATCCTTACTGTAGCGAAATTCAATAGAATGCTGACCTAAAGAAAGTGCTGTTGTTAGTGTTTGCCACTCTGAAGAGTTACTACTTACCGTTTCTATACCATCAACATACAAATAAAATCGATCGCAACAAGACTCTGAACTTACTTTTACTTCAAAACTTAACGTGCCCTGTGTAAAAACATTTTGCCAAATAATAGTACTTATTTCATTGTCGTCAATATCGCCAGAACGAAGCGCATAATTTTCGTCTTCTCCATCATCTGCAATGTTTTCAAGAAACCATTCTGCGTTTGAGTTTTCACTATGAGTCCAATCATTTGGTAGTGTTGGTGATTCAAAATTTATTTCTATTTGAGTTATCGCTTCTGGCTTAGAGTCAATATCGTTTGGATCAGTTTCATAAAGATTAACTTCATCACCATCGCTAAACAAATCACCATCACTATCAACTACAAGCGGATCAGTCGAGTGTTCAAGTACTTCAGAACCATCGGTTAATCCATCCTTATCTGTATCTGTAACTAGTGGTTTAGTTAAGTACGTCCTTACTTCGTCAAAGTCTGATAGACCATCTTCGTCAGTATCATTATTATTTGGCAGTGTCGATAGTTGAAATTCTTCAACATTCGTCAAACCGTCAGTGTCTAGTTCTGTTAATGCATCAGCTTCATCGTTATCATTTAGTCCATATTTAGATTCCCACCATCTTGGCATCCCATCATTATCATTATCAATAATCGGTACCACTGCTATAAACGAACCTCTAAATTCTTGATCTTGTAATTCAATCAAACTAAAATCACTATCAACCAATAGTATTTGCTGATTTCTATTGGTTACGACTAAACGCCCTTGCGCGAAAGTATTAATATCATAAAAAGAAGGTGATACTTCATAACCATAAAAATCACTAATATCTAGCAGCTGCCTTTCTACTCCATTTTCATCATATTGTTTAATAATACCATTCCAAGAAGCTGTATAAAGATTACTATTATCGTCTACAGCAACAGCTCTAGTTTCACTAACCGTGAAAGTAGAGATTAATTCCATAGATTCAGGATCATATTTATCAACTTGTGAACCAGAAAGTGCGTATAACATATTGTCCTGACCTAACGTAATATCAAAATACTCTTCACCAGGAAAAAATTCTTCAGAGTTACTGGTTAAGTTAAAGCGAACAATTCCAGCAGTAGTGTTGCCATAAATAGACATATCGGTAACGTAAACATAGTGGTTAAAGTGTGCAATGCCACCATAGGTACCGTTATTTGCAATGCCCCAATCTTCAAAGCTTTTATGTTGCCAAGTTCCGTGAAGAGGGTTAAAAACTGAAAGCGACGGAGAATAAACGCCATTAAAAATAGCAATGCGACCATCATCTAAAACAGTTAAATCTCTTGGATTAGAGTTCATCGTTGGAATTTCAATTGTAGAAATAAGTTCTTGCTCATAGCCATATAAATGTAAGTTTTGATTTTGAACAGTAACGCTTTGTACACTCAAATCAAACAAGCTTTGCAATGGCGTTAGTTGAAAGTTATCTAAGTACACTCCACAACTAGCGATTTCAATTGAAACAGTATGCCTACCTCTCGGTATTGTAAGTTCAACTGACTGCCAATTTTCACTAAAATATAACTGTTTAGATAACTTTTTATCAATATAAACAGAAATATATGAATTGTATTGGCAAGCACTTTTCACATCAAAAACAAAATCATTACCATTAAAATATTGACTGAATGAAATAGCAGACTGGTCAGAGGAAAATATACTATAGTCGCCATCAGAGCTTTCTACACTGCTAACTCCCCAACTACTTGTTTTTGTATCATCAATAATCCAATCAACTGGAATAATTGCATCTTCAAATGAAAAGCTTAATGTTGATATGATTTCAGGAATCGAACTTTCATCATGAGGATCTGTTTGTTCTGAATACTCATCAATATTAGTAACACCATCATTATCAGCATCTAAAAGAGCATCTTCATCATTGAGTAAATCAAAGTTTTGAGCAACTTCCCATGAATCTGACATTCCATCATTATCTGTGTCACCATTTAATGGATTTGATAAGTGAACATTTACTTCATCCGAATCACTCAAACCATCGTTGTCAGAATCATCATTGGTTGGATCGGTAGAGTTCTGAAATTCTTCAAGGTTCGTTAATTCATCACTGTCAGCATTTAGAGCAGCATCAGAAGCATCTTGACTGTTAAGTCCGTACAAATCTTCCCACCAATCATCCATACCATCTTCATCGGTATCAAAACCAAAGTCGATTGCGGTTAGTAGGCCATTGTTACCGACAATATAAAGTGCCCCTTCATTAGATAATGAAATTTGTCCTGATACAGGATAACTCCATACTTGCTGATGTGTATCCAAGTCAATAGCATAGGTGTTTACATTATCTTGAACGAAGGCAAGGTTTAACGTTAAAACAATATCCCCGCGTAAATCATTATTATTTTGCGGACGCCAACTCCAAAGCTCTTCACCTGAAAATTGATCTAGTACGGTTAAGTCACCAGACTTATTAGCATAAATACGCCCTAATGCAACTGAAGGAGTACCAATGAAACGATTTTCATAATCATCACTTTCTATACTCCAAATTTTATCTGCTGTTTGTGTATTAAAAGCATAGAGATCATAATCAGACGTTACTAAAGCGGTATTGTGCCCAGCAAGTACAGGAGTTAAACAACTAAGGTTGAACGCTTCATTTTTTTCAATCGCAATACCTGAAGATTTGTCTGCTACGACAAAGCCGTTAGAGAAGTAATATAAATGAGCGCTATCAACTGCAGGTGTCCAGTTATCACATTGCTGTAAATCTTGAAACCACAGTTCATCGCCAGTTAGGCCATCAAATTTATAGCTGCCCCCATAAGAACCACCGGCAACATAAATATCATTATCAAAGATAGTAGGTGCTTTATAAGCAGACCATTGATTACCATAGTCTGAAGCAAAAACATTTTCACCTGTCGCCCCATCAAGAGCACGAAGATAAGAGTTATTGTCTTCTCGGGTTTGGAAATAAATTTTTCCATCATTAAATGCAGGTGCATTGATAATGCTTATGTTCTCATAGGTCGTTTGCCATTGAATACTACCACTTGCTGCATTAAGAGCATAAACAGACTTTTCACTGTTATTGTTATTGTTTGTGCTTGTCAAAAAAACGCGTCCTTCAGACGAGACAGCAGGATTCAATTGATTAACGTAAGGCAATGTCACAGACCAACGTAGTGATAAATTATCAGGGTTAATAGTAATCGCAGAAAAGCCAGAATGGTCTGCATTCCCTTGATAACTATTCCACAACTTAGGTTCAGGAATACTATTCACGTCAGTGGGATCTGTTTCTAAAAAGAATTCAATGTAATTAGCATAGCTATCTTCATCGAAATCTAATGCGCTGTCTGTATTCGATAACGGATCAAACCCATAACTAATTTCCCACCCGTCGGACATTTTATCGTCATCACTATCACGATTTAATGGCAACGTTAGGTGGGTGTGCACTTCATCACCATCATTTAAACCATCAAAATCTGAATCGCTATTATTAGGATCGGTTAGATGTGTCATTTCATCAATATTAACTAAGCCATCGTTATCAGCATCTTCATTAGCATCATTTGTATTAATGTCTAGTTGATTATTAACTTCATATAAATCAGATAAGCCATCAGCATCACTATCGGTACTTAACGGGTTAGATTGATGTTCACTAATTTCGTCATAATCACTTAAACCATCATCGTCAGAGTCTGTTGAAAGAGGATCAGTACCATGCTCATTTACTTCAACACCATCAGATAAACCATCTTGATCTGTATCACTTTCAAGAGGGGAAGTTAAATGCGTTTTGACTTCAGCGCCATCAAGCAAACCATCGTTGTCAGTATCAGCAACAGTAGGATTAGTTTTCGCAGCAAACTCTTCAAGGTTTGTTAAATCATCTTCATCTGAATCTAAGGCAGCATCTGCTGCATCATTGTCATCTAAGTTATATAATGATTCCCACCATAATGGTAAGCCGTCGCCATCTGTATCAACAATTCCAATCGCTGAAACATTTAATCCACCACTAGCGTTAAGACTAATTAAATTAAGTTCATCACTATTAGGAGTTAATGCTAAGCCAGTGCCTTCCACATCTATTTCAGCAAACAAGCTAAAATCTTCAAGTTGCCATATCTTCAATTTAGGCGAAGCATTATTGTCTAAAGTAATAAATTGTTCTGGTATTGGCGCAACATCAACAAATTGTTGATCCAATTGTTGCGATGATTCTTGCGCGACTAGGTCAAAAACAACGCCGTTTCCTGTTATCGCTTTCTTTCCTGCATCAAAAATTTTTACAGGGTAAGAAATCCAATTATCGCTGTAAATATTGCCCTCTTCGGTAAAGTGGCCGAGCGTTTGATTTATCGTTTGATAATAAAGTCCACTGTAATGTATCGAATAAACACTAGAGTCTCGCTCATTCCATGCGTAAGCCTCAGAACGGCTACCCCAATATTTACTGTCTGTTATTTCACCGTCTTCATCTATAAGATAACGAGTGCTTCGTGAACTTTGTTGTTCAGCTAAAAGGAAATTACCTACAGAGGCTAAATGTCCAATATTAGCACCAAGATTTGCAAAAACATTTTCGTGTAACTCATCTAAATTGAATCGGGTTATCGTTCCCGAAGAATAGCCAAGGTACACGCGGTTATGATCCGGAGAATATGCCATCACACGACTTTCACCAAAGCTTTGATAGATATTAGAAGAGATCACTAAAGGGTTATCAAATTGATTAGTTGCTGATAACCAACGATAAATCCTTTTGTTAACAGAACTAAGGAAGTAAATATTCCCTTCATCATCAGAAATAATTTGATCTGGAATGAAAATTGGCTGGGTTGCAGAAAAGTCACAGCCATTATCGTTGCCATGACTCTCTAACCAACAGGCAGAATCAAGTGGAAACTCATCTATGGTTAAGTTAGTTGAAGACTCTGTAAAACCTTCATTCCAGCTATCAGGGTAGCCATCTTGATCAGTATCTAGCGAGGCAGAGTTATCAAGTGGAAATGCATCTAAAGTATTAAGGAAACCATCATTATCATTATCATCACTAGGAATGTAATCGATAAACTGAAGCAAGTCATTGTCTTTTATTATTAATAAAGCTCTATTGGAAAATGCTTTAACTTCTTGCAAACTTCCAGAAAAATGTCTTATTTCAACTAAGTTGAGACTTGAGTCTCTTCTTTTTAATATTATCTCTTTTTGATTCTCAGTCTGATGTAAGGTCACTAAACTGCCATCATCTAACCAAAATGCATATGAAAAATATTCAGCTATTGATGTTGTCCAAGTTAAAGAGTCTGCACTGAATATATCACCTCTTCCAAGCAATACTTTCGCACCATCATTAGAAATAGTGATTGGCCCAGTGATATTGTAATCACCGTGATAAGGCGACTCAACTACATCAACAAACTCTCCCACACTGTTGACAGTTCGATAATATAAATCATTAGGCGAAATGCCATCTCTAAAATGATAAAGACGATTATTTACGCTATTCCATGCATTGGTACGTGAAGAGTCATAATAGTTGTCAGTCTCTCCTAACTGCTCTCCATTACTATTAAAGGTAATGTAAGTACCTCGATATCCTTTGCAATCAAGCACAATCAAAAAGCTACCAGCATCAACTAAAGCATTTACACATTGCTCAACGACAGAAAAATCGATTAATATAAAATCTTCATTTAAATATTTTATTTCTCCATTACTTAAACCTACATATAGACGTTGATGCCCTTCATGGAAGAGTATCGAACTTACACTATCAACGGTTTGAGTATTTAAAACGTGATTAGTCGTCATATCAACAGTAACCAATAAGCCACTTTCTTGATAAAAATAAGCAGTCTCGTTATTAGCAACGGAAGTAAAATGTGGGGTGATATCGGCAAGTAGGTTTAAATAACAATCTTCACCGTTACCATCTTCAAGAGCATAACAAGCGGCATTATTTGGATATAAATCAGCATTATCACCGACCCCGTCACCATCAGTATCTAGCCATTCTGATGCATCAAAAGGAAAAGCATCTACATTATCATCACTGCCATCACCGTCATCGTCAGTGTCAACATCATTGGCTATACCATCTCCATCAAAGTCTGCAGATTCATGCAAAGAAACAATCAAATCAACATAGGTTTCAGCTTGTTCAACAATAGTGATTAAATCTCCAGTATTTTCAATAAAGTCACCAAAGATAATCTCACTAATATCGTCTTCTGACTGATTAGCATCAATGGTTATTCCTCCAGCAGAAATAACGTTTTCAGTAATAACAACTCTAGCTTTTTGAATGTAAAATTGTAGCTCACTTGCAGAAAGGCCTCCTGACTCAACAAGTAGCAATTTGTCTTCAATTAACGCTAAAAGTTGTTCAGAAAATGGTGAGACAATAGCACCGTCAAACGCATCATTTTCTAATTTGTTAATGTCGATAGGCGGTAACGATAAAGTTAAGGGTGTAAGACTAAAATCTAATTCAGGACGTGATAGATCTTGAGCTTCCGCGCCAATATAAGCTCTTATAGGAGATTTACTTAGTACCGCTAATTTTTCAACCGGCAAGACTAAAGAATAACTGCCGGTTTCATCGGTTTTAGTTGAAATTTCATCTTCGTCAAAAATTACATTTAAATTTTCATCAATGTAAACTATTGCTCCACTAATATAGCCATCGATAACCTTACCATGAACTTCAACAGCATCTTTAACGATTAACGTAACGTCTGCCTTTACCAATTCATCACTACCATCGTTAATAATTATAGTTATTTGATAGGTACCAGCATCGATTAAACTCGCTTGCCCTATTATGCTAGAAGTTGCTAAATCAAAACTTAACCATGCAGGTTGGTTTTCTAATGTAACAGATAATTCGTCTAGATCAGGATCATTTATTTCTAATGGTATGGCGATTAATTCACGTTCAAGAACTTCATACTCGCTCAAAGAATTAATAACAGGAAGACGATTAACATTTAATACTTCTATTGAAAAAGGAGCTAACGAGGCGGTATATGTTCCATCAGAAGCTGATATTTTAATCGTTGAATAAATGCCAGATTGATCAAAATTCGGCGTCCCTGATAACACACCTGTCGATGTATCGAAATTTGCCCATGAAGGTAAATTTTCAATACTATAACTAATGAGGCTACTGCTAAAATTCTGAGTAGCAACTGAGAATGAATACTGTTCATTTTCATTAACAGCTAAAGTAGGCGTTCCGGATACGGCCGGTTTAGGTGGTTCTACTACTTTAGTTCCTTTTGCGCCACCGCCACCACCGCCACATGCGGTAAGTATTGATACGAAAAAAATAATTAATGTAGCCTGAAGGTACCGTGATCTAAACACAGACAAATCCTTTTGTTAATTTAATGTGACTGGCGAGTCTAAAGTAAAGTCTTATATTTAACAATAGTTTACTTTTTATTTCCAATAAATTAACGAAGAACTTCTGTATTAATTACGAGTCGGTAAGTTTTCAGGCATAAAAAAAGCCGACATACTTGCCAGCTTCTTTAGCTTTTAAAAAAAGAGAGTTTATTTCTTTTTCTTTACTGCTTTTGCATTGGGCAAATCAGTAATTGAACCTTCAAATATTTCAGCCGCTAAGCCTATTGATTCGTTTAACGTTGGATGAGCATGAACCGTTAAAGCAACATCTTCAGCATCTGCACCCATTTCAACGGCTAAACAGATTTCACCAAGCATTTCACCAGCATTAATACCAACAATAGCACCACCAAGAACACGACCCGTTTCTTTTTCAAAGATCATCTTAGTTTTACCTTCAGTACGTGCTGAAGCGATTGCACGACCAGAAGCAGCCCATGGGAAGTTAGCAACTTCTATGTTTAAACCTTCTTCTTTTGCTTCACGCTCAGTGATACCAACCCAAGCCATCTCTGGATCAGTGTAAGCGATTGAAGGGATACAACGTGGGTCAAACTCATGCTTTTTACCAGAGATAACTTCAGCAGCACAATGTGCTTCATGTACCGCTTTATGAGCAAGCATAGGTTGACCAACAACATCACCGATAGCGAAGATGTTTGCTACGTTAGTACGCATTTCCTTAGAAACGTTAATGAAACCACGTTCATCAACATTTACGCCAGCTTTATCAGCAGCAACTAAGTGACCATTTGGCTTACGGCCAACAGCAACTAAAATCTTGTCGTAACGTACTGGTTCTGCAGGTGCTTTTTTACCTTCAAAAGTAACATATAAACCGTCATCTTTTGCTTCAACGCCAACAACTTTAGTAGACAACATAATGTTGAATTTTTTCTTGTTGTAGTTAGTGTAAATTTTAACAATGTCTTTATCAGCCGCTGGTACTAATTGGTCAGCAAACTCAACAACAGAAACATTAGAACCTAATGCGCTGTATACCGTGCCCATTTCTAAACCGATAATACCGCCACCAAGTACTAACATTTCACCTGGAACGTCTTTAAGTTCTAACGCGCCCGTTGAGTCAATTACACGAGGATCATCATTCGGGATAAACGGTAGATCGATAACTGAAGAACCACAAGCAATGATAGCGTTATCAAAGGTAATCGTCGTTTTTCCGTCATTGCCTTCAACTTCTAATGTTTTATCAGAAGTAAATTTACCAAAACCAGTAACAGTTTTCACTTTACGTGCTTTAGACATTCCGCCTAAACCACCGGTTAATTGACCAATTACGCTATCTTTCCAATCGCGAATTTTATCTAAATCAATTTGAGGAGCACCAAAAGTAACACCATGAGAAGCCATTGCTGCAGCGTCATCAATTACTTTAGCTACATGTAATAATGCTTTTGAAGGAATACAACCTACGTTTAAACAAACACCGCCTAATGTTGCACGGCTTTCTACTAATACTACGTCTAGACCTAAGTCAGCTGCACGGAATGCTGCTGAATAACCACCAGGGCCTGCACCTAAAACCACTACTTGAGTTTTAATTTCGTTACTCATGCTTACCTCAAATTAACTTGTTGTTTTGTGTTTTGTCGCTTTACCAATATTGGCAGCAACAAATATAAATTCATTATTGATTTTCTGGACGGAATTTTACTCAAACTCACACCAAAGCGCCATCTTTAATCACGTCTTCTTTGACCAAAGTTGTAAAAAGTGAACAGCAAGTTTGCACTGCCACTTTTTACAGGTTTATCAATTATAGTATTAACTGACGAATATCAGACATTACACTTGCTAAATGCACAGTAAATCGTGCAGCTAGAGCACCGTCAATAACACGATGGTCGTACGACATTGATAATGGCAACATAAGCTTAGGCTCAAAATCTTTACCGTTCCACTTAGGTTTCATTTCAGACTTAGAGACACCTAAAATGGCAACTTCAGGAGCATTAACGATTGGTGTAAATGCTGTACCACCGATACCACCAAGGCTTGAAATAGTAAAACAACCGCCTTGCATATCAGCAGCTTTTAATTTGCCATCACGTGCTTTCATACTAATTTCTAAAAGCTCACGAGATAATTGATGAATTCCCTTTTGATCAACATCACGCACTACCGGTACAACTAATCCGTTCGGTGTATCAACTGCAACACCAATGTGTATGTACTTTTTCAAAATTAAGCTTTCACCGTCTTCACTCAAGCTTGAGTTAAACGTTGGAAATTCACGTAATGCATCAGCAGCAGCTTTCAAAATAAACACTAAAGGAGTAATTTTAAAGCCAAGCTTTTTCTTTTCACAAATTACATTTTGCTCTTTGCGGAACGCTTCAACATTAGTAATATCGGCTTCGTCAAATTGGGTAACATGTGGAATAGTCACCCAATTGCGATGCAAAAATGGACCTGATATTTTCTGAATTCTGGTCAACGCTTTCGTTTCAATTTCACCAAACTTAGAAAAATCAATCGCTTTAGCACTAACAACTTGTAAACCACCTTCGCCAGCTGCAACAGAGCTACCGGCATTGGCTTTCGGTCGTGAAAGCTCATATTTCACATAAGACTGTACGTCTTCTTTTAAAATACGGCCTTTATTACCAGTGCCTTTAACTAAGGTTAAATCAACACCGTATTCACGCGCAGTGCGGCGAATCGACGGGGAAGTATAAATACTACCCGATGACTTTACTTTACCAGCTTGCGGATGATGCGGTACAGGTGCAGCTTTAACTTTAGCAACCTGAGCAACTTTAGGTGCTTCTACTGCTTTCTCAACAACAGGTTGGGCAACAGTTTCAACTGGCGCGCCACTTGATGTTTCAAGCTTAATAACTAATGAACCTTGCTTAACTTTGTCACCAACACTAATAAATACTTCTTTAACGGTACCTGCATGTGAAGAAGGCACATCCATCGTTGCTTTATCAGTTTCTAAGGTGATCAAGCCGTCTTCAACTTCAATCACATCACCGACATTAATTAAAACATCTATAATTTCAACTTCACCGTCTTCTCCGATATCAGGAACCGCTACTTCTATTATTTCACTTTCAGTAGCTGGTGTAGCAACGGGTGCTGGAGCAGCTTCAACGGGAGCCGCTTCTACTTCAGGGGTTGTTTCAACGATAGGTGTTGCAACTTCTGCTGGAGCTGCACTTGCTGAAGTCATTTCAGCAATAAGGTCGCCTTCTTTGATTTTATCGCCAACATTGACCAATAAAGCCGTTAATGTACCGGCAAAAGGTGCAGGGATATCCATTGAGGCTTTATCTGTTTCAACGGTTAAAATCCCTTCGTCTGCCTCAAGTGAATCACCCACAGCAAAACATATTTCAATAATTTCAACTTCATCGCCACCAACATCAGGGACTAGAATTTTTTGACTATCTGACATAATAATTCTCCGTGCCGCTTATGCGTAAAGTGGGTTAAGTTTTTCAGTATCAATGTCAAAGCGTTTAATCGCTTCACTGACAACTTTTCGTTCAATGTCACCACGGTTTGCTAATTCAAATAATGAAGCAACAACTACGTAAGCCGCATTCACTTCAAAGTGGGTACGTAAATTAGCGCGGCTATCACTACGACCAAAACCGTCAGTGCCTAAACAGCGATATTCTGTATCTATAAATGCACGCACTTGATCAGAATAAGACTTAACGTAATCTGTTGCCGCAATCGCAGGACCATTCTCTTTGGTAATAACCGAAGAAATGTAAGCTTGCTTCTGCTCACTTTCTGGGTGAAGCATATTCCAACGCGTCACATCTTGTCCGTCACGTGCTAGCTCATTGAATGAAGTCACTGAGTACACATCACTAGAAATGCCGTAATCAGCACTTAAAATTTGTGCTGCTTCACGTACTTTTTCTAAAATAGTACCTGAGCCCATTAATTGAACATTGGCTGTCGCTTTCTTAGCAGTCACCGTTTCTAACTTATAAATACCTTTAATGATTTCATCACTAATATCTTTATTGTCAGGCATTGCCGGATGTTTATAGCTTTCATTCATTAACGTTAAGTAGTAGAAAATATTTTCATTATTTTCATACATACGGCGTAAACCATCACGCACAATAACGGCAACTTCATAACCGTAAGTTGGATCATAAGTTACACAGTTAGGAATTAAACCAGCTTGAACATGTGAATGACCATCTTGATGTTGTAAGCCTTCACCGTTTAACGTGGTTCGTCCAGCAGTAGCACCTAATAAGAAACCACGTGCTTGGCTATCGCCTGCTGCCCATGCTAAGTCACCAACACGTTGGAAACCAAACATTGAGTAGTAAATATAGAATGGTATTGTTGTTGCGTTACACGTTGAGTAAGAAGTACCCGCTGCAACCCAAGATGCCATAGCACCTAATTCATTAATACCTTCTTGTAAAACCTGACCTTTTTTATCTTCACGATAATAAGCAACTTGGTCAGCATCTTGAGGGATATATTTTTGACCTTCGTTAGCGTAAATACCTACTTGGCGGAATAAACCTTCCATGCCAAAAGTACGCGCTTCATCAGGAATAATTGGTACGATACGCTTACCGATTTTTTTGTCTTTTAATAAAGCATTCAATACTCGAACAAAGGTCATTGTTGAAGAAACTTCACGATCACCAGAGCCTTTTAAGATAGCGTCAAAAACTTTAAGCGGTGGAATTTCTAGACTTTCTTCAGCTTGTAATCTACGTGCTGGTAAAGAGCCGCCTAGATCTTCACGACGTGCTTTTAAGTATTTAAACTCTTCGCTGTCTTCAGGGAATTTGTAGAAAGGTAAGTCTTCAATTTGGTCATCGTTAATAGGCATATTGAAACGATCACGATAATGTTTAATCGACTCAACATCCATTTTCTTAACATTATGAGCAATATTAAGTGCTTCGCCTGAAGCACCTAAACCAAAACCTTTAACAGTTTTTGCTAAAATTACCGTTGGGCGGCCTTTGGTTTCTTGTGCTTTTTTGTAAGCAGCATAAACTTTAACAGGATCATGGCCACCACGGTTTAAGCGGTAAATGTCTTCGTCTGACATATTAGCAACTAGTGCTGCAGTTTCAGGGTATTTATTGAAGAAGTTCTCACGGGTGTATTTACCACCTTTCGCTTTACAGTTTTGGTATTCACCATCAACTGTTTCTTCCATAAGTTGTAGTAATTTACCAGAAGTATCACGGGCAATAAGTGCATCCCAGTATGAACCCCAAATAACTTTAACTACTTCCCAGCCAGCACCACGGAATGTACCTTCAAGTTCTTGAATAATTTTACCGTTACCACGAACAGGTCCATCAAGGCGCTGCAAGTTACAGTTAATTACAAAACATAAGTTGTCTAAGCCTTCACGAGAAGCTAAACCAATAGCACCTAATGATTCTGGCTCATCTGTTTCACCATCGCCTAAGTAACAATATACGCGTTGCCCTGAACAATCTTTAATGCCACGGTCGGTTAAATACTTAAGGAAACGGGCAGTATAAATAGCTTGTAGTGGACCTAAGCCCATAGAAACAGTTGGAAACTGCCAAAAATCTTTCATCAAATGAGGATGTGGGTAAGACGATAAGCCTTCACCATCACATTCTTGGCGGAAGTTATCCATTTGTGATTCAGTTAATCGACCTTCCATGAAAGCACGAGCATAAATACCTGGAGCAATGTGACCTTGTGAGAAAATAAAATCACCGCCATCTTTTTCAGAGGCCGCTTTAAAGAAGTGATTAAAACCCACATCGTATAACATGGCAGATGAAGCAAAACTACCTATATGGCCGCCTAGCTCTAAATCTTTTTTCGATGCACGAAGTACTAATACTAACGCATTCCAACGAATCGCAGCACGGATACGCGCTTCGATAGTTTGGTTGCCTGGCATGTTAGGCTCTTGCCCTGGAGGAATCGTATTTACATAAGCCGTTTTTGCATCAAATGGTAAATGCGTACCGCTGCGTCGTGCGCGGTCAATTAGCTTTTCTAATATGAAGTGTGCGCGATCTGGACCTTCATTTTCCAAAATAGAATCCATAGATTCTAACCACTCTTGGGTTTCCAATGAGTCTAAATCAATCTTCGGGAGCTCAGACATATTTACATAGTCTCCAATAGTTAGTATTAAAGTTAAAATTGGTGTGCTTAAAGATAGTCAACTTTTGCAGTTTTACATGCTTTGCTTCTCTTTAAAGTAACCTTTAAAGTTATCGTTAAGCGGTTATTTTCTAAATCTTATTTCTTTGCAGCTCAATATAATTAGTATTCACTACGCTGCATTCTGCGCATCGATCTTTCCATGCGGCTATTTTCTTGTGTCATTTTTAGCAAAACTTCTTCGATAAAAGCGAGATGACGATGACTTGCACCCCAAGCCTTTTGTGGCTGTCCGCTAATAATGGCATCTAATAAACGTTTTCTAAATTCAGCCATTTGCGCAAATATATCAGGACGCTTAGCTAAAACGGTTAAATTTTGTTCTATATTATCAATCAGCAAACTCGACATACTGCGTGCTAAGTGTAGAGTTACCGCATTGTGAGAAGCAGCACATATTGCCAAATAAAAATCAAAAATAGCTTCGGCTTCTAAACGTAAGTCATTTTCTAATTGAGAATTACCAATGTTGTCATGCTTTTTCTGTATTTCAGCAAAGTCATTTTCAGTACCTCGCATCGCCGCATAATATGACGACATACCTTCAATACCATGACGAAACTCGAGCAAATCAAATTGTGATTCATTACTTTTCGACATCAAGTCAAATAACGGGTCAGACAACCCCGATAATATTTTGTCGCTGACAAAGGTTCCGCCACCTTGTCGACGATTTACCAAACCTTTAGCTTCTAACTTTTGAATTGCTTCACGCAATGAAGGACGAGAAACATCAAACTGCTTTGCTAACTCTCGTTCCGGTGGTAATTTTTCTCCGGCTTGCAGGCTGCCTTCAAGTATCAATGTTTCTAATTGTCGTAAAATTACATCCGACAACTTTGCCTGTTTAACTGGTTTTTGGATACCTGACAATGTCATAAATAGCAACTCAGCCTGTGGTTCTATTGGCCTCAAGTAAGATAGCAGTAATAAAAACAATAACATTTAAATTACTAAATCGCCCCAAAACCAATAGGTAAATTGGTCTTACCAATCAAAAAAGTGGTGTAAAAGTACCAAAAAAACTAAATTTTGTAAAGAGAAGATAGTTCAGATTGCAGTATTTGCCAAGTACTTTTTTAGAGTTCAAGCTTCAAACAATCGTTTGAATCTATAGTAATATCGCTAGTCATAGGGGGAGTCAGTGAATTTAGTATAGGCTGACGAACACTCTATCTAGTGTGTTCGTCATGATTATAGATGAGCAAATATGTCAAACAATTATACTTTTAGGTTTGCCAAATCTGCTTCGAATTTAGCTAAATTGGAATCTAATGCTTCTGAAGCCAGCTGTACCGCTTGGGTATAACTTTTGCGGGCCAACTTAATATTTCCCGTAGCTTCGTAAACCTTGCCCATCCCCTGATGTAATAGCGCAGTGTCTGGATATTTGGCAATAGCCTTTGCAAAGTACTGTTTAGCCATTTTAAGATTTCCATGCTTTAAATAGAATCGGCCAAAGTTGTTTTGCCAGAAAACAGAATCATAACGCTTAGTTGTCAATACGTCTGCGAATACCGTCATAAATCGCTCAAAATATTTATAATTATCACGCTTCCAAGCAAGCCAAATTAAATTATTCTTTGTACTATCGGAAATACCCGTAGGTAGACTAAAGCGAGTTCCTCTGTTAACAAAATATTCTTCTAAATACTCCATGCCACCAAGCTTTATATATTCATCAATGCTGCTAAAAGACAACATCGGAAAATTATGATAGTAATACTTTAGCCCATGATACATAGCAACATAGGGTAACGTTTGGTGCAATTCATCATTAAATTGTTGATACTGCCAATTAAGATTCTTAACGTCTATTTCGGTGAGTTGCTGAGACAATTCATCACTGAATTTAATGGTAAATATATCCTTTATTGAATTCGCTATATAAAGGTACTTTTTATTTTCCATCTTTAATTGGCTAAAGTCGTTAATCAGCTGATCAGAAACTTTACCGCCATTGGTAGCGATCACACCATCAAACAACTGCTCTTCTTGAAAAACAGTAAAGCTAGCGAAAAACGCTCCCATTTCCCAACCAAAGAGTAACCGTTCTTGAGATGTTCTGAACTTTCCATCAATAAAGGGCAGCACTTCATCAGCTAAGTACTGTTGAAACTTTTCTTGCTCGCTAAGCACTTTGTTTCGTCGAGGATAGCTATCGACAATACCTACTACAATCATTTCAGGAAAAATTCGAGGAGCTTTCAATGATTGCTGAATAGCGACTGCATTTGTAAAAAATCGTTGACCATCGACAACATATAAAACCGGATATTCTTTTGTAGATTGATGATAATCAGTCGGCAAATAAACTTTAATACTGCGGTCTTGATTAAGTACTTTTGACGGTAAGGTAAATATTTTACCCAATGTATTTTGAGTGCTTTCTTGAGTATTGGCGAATGCAATTGATTGCATTGACAATATCAATAACATCAACAAACTCACAGCCTTTTTAACAACGTCCATCTTGTTTCCTTTTTAATAAATCACTAATAACTAATTTGTAATAAGTTAGTATTTAACTTTGAATGGCTAATTTGAACGTTTATAGATATTAATACTTGAATTAGAGCTGAAAAATAGCTGATTTTAATCTGAAAACAACTAAATCAAACACTTACAAATACAACTTAAACTAATAAACGGCATTAGTGAGTCTATTTCTTGTTGCGAATTTCAGTGAATATTTTCATACAGCTTCTCTGATATGAGTAGAACATGAGAAAAGATAGAAATGACCAGTGATTAAGCAATTCAATAATATTACGAACTTGTAACTACTGTTGAAGTAAATCTCGAATTTTTGAATAATGCGTACGCCCTAAAGGTACTATCACTCCATTATTAAGTGTTAATTCATAGCGAGTGCCTGGATATTTCTTCAATTCAGCCAAACAATGCATATTTACAATATATGACTTATGAACTCGCTGAAAATGATTGGGCAATATTAGTGATAATTGCTCTAAGGATTTATCATGGAGCTCTTTAATATCACCTTTTAAGTTTATCTGGGAGTAGTTCCCTTCGGTCTTAATATACTCAATATTTCGGCTTTCCAGCAGTTCAATTTTTCCATATTTTTTAACCGACAAATACATGCATTGTTTATGGTCATGCTTATTCGCAAAATAACCTAAAGCTTTTTGTAAGCGACTTAGGTTGAATGGTTTTCCTATAAAGTCTAAAACACCATATTCAAATGCTTCTATAGCTCTATCGGTATTCGCCGACACGATTATTGTTTGAAAACTCTTCGCTAAATAGTTTTTTAAGATATTAAATCCATCTTGACCATTTAAATTAAGATCTAGAAATAACAAATCAATGCTGTGTTCATCAATATAGTCTTCTGCACTATCAATTGTTTCAAAATGTTCTATCGAAACTATTTGTTCGGGCAATGCTTTTTTTATGAGCTTTATTAACCTTAAAGCGACAACGGTTTCATCTTCAACAATAACGATATTCATCGCTAAACCTCTTTATCTGAAGTAAAAGCGAGAGTAGTGATCCATTCTGATTTGGCTTCTTGTTCTTTAAATTCCCACCTTTTTCCAAAGCTCTCTACTAACCTTGAAGTAATATATCTCGAGCCGAGTTTAGTCTCTAACGGTTTGTGCTTAGAGCGACTACCTAAAGGCGTTTTAAGTTGATACACCCATTTAGCGCCGAACTTTCTTTGCTGCAATTTAAAAATAACTCTCGAAGTTGAATAAGTATTATGAGAAAAAACATTTTCAATCAGCGTATGAAGAATTGCTGGTGGAATTTTCGCGGTGAAATCTTCGACCTCATATTGAAGCTCGTATTGAGTGTTTTTTCTATAACTCATAATCTTCAAATGAGATTGACACAATTCAATCTCTTGGCTAATAGGAATTAATTTTTTTGAATAAATAGTATTCATTACCCGAAACTCATCGGCAAGAGCATCAATAAAATCAATCGCTTTTTCTGCATCTTCTTCTATCCAATATTCGATAGAAGTCAGTGTATTTAAGATAAAATGCGGTTGAATATTCTTTTTCAATAAACTGATTTCTAGTTGCGATGAATTAGCTATTGCGCTGTCTCTTTCAGAGCGAGTGATTTTCATATGCAGTGTCAATGAGAAAAGTGTCGTTAATATCAGTACGGCAAATGAGGGGAAAAATAATTTATCTTGAAAGTCGTTTGGCAATAACAACATGGTTATTACAACAGGAGTAACACCAATAAGACTTAATAGAGCACCATTATATTTTTTAATTAGCGCGATACAGGCAATGACTAATGAGGAAATAAAGGAGATCATAAACATCACTTTACTAGAGAAATCGTAACTGTCGTTAACAATAAAAACACTCACTAATATTGTAATAAAGAGAATGTCGACTATTTTATGACAGCGCATATTTAACCGAGTAAGGAAGAAGCTTGGCAACAGAACAGCGATAAAAAAAGTAAGCCCACTTATCCAACGTAACCTCGATAAATGCCAATCATAGCTATAGATAATCAAAGATTTAATCGTCTCTGCTATAAGCAAACCGGCAACAGAAAAACATAAAATGCCAAATAACAGAAACGCTTTTTCTTTGCTGTACAGAAAATAAAGCTGTAGGTAATAAATGGCAATGAGCACTAAACCACCAAGTAATACTATTGGAATAATAGCCTCGATATAGCCATTGTTTAGTAACTTTTCATACTGGCCAAACTGCATATAAAAATTACGTGTTCTTAATTCTTCAGAAGAATGGTACGAAGAAACCCGCAAGCTAATGATATGCTCACCATTGGTGAATAACTCTTTTGGAATAGCACTTATTTTGTAAATTGGTCCGGGTATTTCAGTTGTTGAGTCCATCCCTACAATGCCACTCTTACCAATAAATACACCATCCCAATATAATTCATAAGAGCCTGCAACGGTTGTGAATACTCCCATCGAGCTAGTTAATGATGTATTCGTTTCTTGGTTTACCCGAATATGGCTTCTGATCCAGTAATTAGCCTGAGACTCAGGTAAGCCACCTTTTACAGCTGACCAGCCATGCTCATCATGCGACGGCAATCTCCAATTCATATTGTCGCCAATTTTAAATAGATTATGTTCAATAGATACATTGTTGGCCGCATTTGCTGGGACTGACGATAGACAGCTAATCGCTATAACACAAAATAACAAACGGACTAGCAAACTAAGTTTTCGTGCTGGCATTGGCATTTATACTTCAATTGATCTTATGACTTATATCATAGCAAAGATTCATTATGAGCAAATAGTCGTTGGTCACTAGCCATGAGCATTTGGTCATAAAATTTCTCGAACCACCCATTCATTCTTTATTATCAAGCCTCATTGGCTTAAAACATTTTAAATACCTTTAGGAGAAAACGACTTATGAAATACGCATTGGCTATTTTACTGACATCTATAACATTGATGACACTTCCAACTATGGCTAAAACTACTTTAGTACAACAAGTCAAAAGCACATTATTCGATGCAGATTATTATCCGGGTGGTGATCCCAAAAAGCACGGCATCATTATTCTTAATGGCTCTGGTGGTACAAAATGGACCAGCATGGCTCAACGTCTGGCACACCATGGGCACTCAGTACTTGCGCTTTCATATTTTAATCGCGGTACTCATAATGGCATTGTTCCAGATTCTCTAGAAATGATCCCCTTGGAGTATTTTGATGCACCTAAAGCTTGGTTAAAAAAGCAAAAAGAGACCAGTAACGACGGCATTATTCTAATCGGTCTTTCAAAGGGAGCAGAACTAGCACTTGTTCTATCAGAGCATGACAGTGATTACTCTGCCGTTATCGGGCTTTCACCTAGCACCGTTGTTTGGGCAGGTATCCCCAAAAAAATGTCTACCATTATGTCTGCGCCTTCAAGCTGGAGTTATAAAGGCAAAGGGTTACCTTTTGTCCCGTATGTAACCATGTCTAACTTGCTAAAAACGGGATTAAAAGATAAAACATCTGATCGTCATATTGCTTCGATTGCCGCTTACGACAACGTTGAAAAAGCGTTAATTAAAGTCGAACAAATAGACTCTCCCATTTTAGTGATATCTGGCGGTCGTGATGATATGTGGCCTGCAAATGAAATGGCTGCCAACATTTGTAAACGCGCTAATTTGAATAAAAAGATAGAAAATTGCACACATGTCAATTATGAAAATGCCTCACATGTATTAGGGTTAACAAGTCAGTTTGACAAGAATAATTCTTTAAGTGGAGATGCCGACCTTGCTTTCAATGAAATGCTCACCTTCCTAAATAAAGTAAATCAATAAATAGTACCGCCTTATGCACCTAATAGGCGGTAATATCATCTCTTATGCCAATTTAATAGTTACTCACCAGCACGCCTAATTCTGACCACCAACGTTGTTGGTCTATGGCATGTTCACGAAGCAGAGTTAACTCATCTTTTGATAACATGTGACCACTTTTAATGATGGCATCTGGGTTTTTAAGCAAACCAAGCTCTTTTGTTGGGTCGTTTTTAGTTAGTATAAAATCAGCTTTGAAACCAACCTTTATTTGCCCTATTTCCTCGTTTTTTCCAAGTGCCTTGGCTGGTAAAATAGTTGCAGAGCGTAAAACTGAAAATGTGCTCAAGCCTGACTTTTTAAGTAATCTAAGTTCATTATGTGTTGCTAAACCGTGTGGAGATAACAACACACCAGCATCAGACCCAACTAAGATTGGAATATTGTTTTCTGCTAATTCATTCGTTATTTGTAACAAAAAATCAAACGTTTTCTGGTTGTGAGCCGACATGTTAGCGCTGCTTTTTAACCATCTTTCTACTTGGTTACTCTTTTCTTCCCACCTTATGATTGGAGAAATATAATCCACAGGTAAATCATCAATAAAGTGCTGTTTATCTTTACTTATTTGAGCTAATTGCCAAAAAATATTTAGGGTTGGAGTGACAGGCGTTTCAGTTTTAGACAAATTATCTATCGCTTGTTTTAATTTTTTCTCATCAAAGGTGTAATTTAATGGTCCCTGATAAATATCCTCAACATGCTCAAAAGATTGAAACCCCTTAAGGTCTTTCCATTGCATACCATCTACAGGATGTGGACCATGTTTAGCGATGGGTATTGAACGTTTTTTAGATTCATCGATAATCGCTAACATACTTTCCTTCGAAAGGGAGCCGTATGCTTTAATGAGATCATAGCCCTCGCTTTTAGCTTTTTTAACCAACGCTCTTGCCTCTTCCTCTGAATTTGCAGTCCAAGTTAATGTTTGGTCGTCACCTGAACGAATAATAGGACTGCTTATGGTCATATCACTTGCCAGCCAGTTTCCTGCACGTTGTTCGTTTCGCCATTTTAGATGTTGATCAACACCATTCATTACTCTTACATGAGTAACCCCATGGCTAAGTGATAATTCGAAAGCACTCTTATCATATGCATGAACATGCATATCAATGAGCCCCGGTGTTAAAAAGCCACCTTTTGCATCTTTAATGTTCACCGAATCATTTGCATAGAAAGAGTGGGCAGGACGAATTGCGGTGATAATGCCCTCGTGAACAATGACTTGTTGATGAGGTAAAATGGTCTCATTTTCTACATCGACAATATTGACATTATCGATGATTAAACTTGCTTCCCCCTCTTCTGGTAAAGTAATTTTTTGTTCAATATGGCCACAAGCAGAAACGAGTAATGCTGAGCAGACGATAACTGTTTGAGTAATATTGTGAGTGAATTGTAAGGGTAATTTCATAATTTGAATCCAGCTGGAAGTATTGTAAAGTGATGCTAGATTACTGTTTAATAATGAGACTCTGCGCTCAGTATCTTGATCCTATACCCGTGTTCATTGGAAATTCGTGATTTTTAACATGATTAAAAACCTTAGCGACTAGGTGCATGATTGATTTCTATAGTGATGTCGATGATTAGGGCAACGCAGGAGCAGTTGCCGAGTAATCGCTGGTGATTACGACTCAATGCAGCGATGTAGATGAGTTTTTTAAACGGATACAAACGTGCAGTTTTAATGATTACGGGTATTGATTTTTAAACTCATGATGTTGCTCTGTTGAAATCGTCAATAATTTAAATTGCCAATCCATTTCGATACTCGGCAGGCGTCATTGAGTACTGGCGTTTAAAAGCCTGATTAAACGTCGACTTAGAGTTAAAGCCAGCGTTTATTGCCAAGTCCAAAAAAGAATCATCGCCACCTTTTTCTATTTGTTGAACTACATCGACTAATCGTAATTGATTGATGTAATCATTAAAATTCTTTTGAGCGACAATATTAATTGCTCGTGAAATATCTCTTGATTGCAGGCCACTGAGTTCTGACAAATTGTTGAGTGTTAATCTAGGCGTTTTGTACCATTGTTTTATGTGGATTTCATTGGCTAGGTATTCGAAGATTTTCTGGAAGTGTGCAGTGTCATCTATTGCTTCTGAATTATTTTGACCAGACTCTGAAACAGCAGTATATTCTGAAATATCACCTTTTTTCTCAGTAAGTAGTGAAGAGAAAGCCTCTTTTTTATGTATCAGTTGGTAAATAAATAACCCAATAAAAAACAAGCTTATTGAAGTACTTATACCTTGCCCAACTAAATTAACCGTATGACTGATCAGGGGCTGCATATTTAATCTGACTAAATTCAACATACTAACAAACGTCATGATTGAAAGTGACCAAACCATCCAATTCATTGACAGTTCATAGGAGTCAGATCGCTGCTTTACAATCTCTTTTTGAAAGGTAAACAACTTATTCAAAGATAAAACAGCATAAATCAGTCGCCATAAAGTACCTACAGCAATCACTATTTCAGGGTAGAAGGTAAAAGGTAGTGCGATTAACATAGGAAGAAAATGCCATGCACTTGACCAACCAATTTTATCCCCTAAAATTTCCGCAATAGCGAGATATATTGCAGGGCCAAACCCAATAATAAATATCGGGGTTACCAAATATAATTCTCTGGTAATATTCAGTTCTTCAAGAAGGTTGAAAGTAGCAGAAACAACAACTAATAGGAGTAATAAGCATATTTGTCTATAATGCCGATAAGATTGTAAAATCAGAATGCCCATTAGGCTTATTGTGATCAGACTTATTTGCAGGAAATTGACCAAACTGATTGTAAACATTTAGGCTTATCTTAGAGTTTCAAACGTGCATATTATCATTATTACATATGCCTTTACGATAGAACATCATGCTTCTTAAAAAAGCGAATTATCAAGCATATGAAAAAATAAATCCCATCGTTAGTGTTTAGCTACCACTCTCATCAATTTCTAATTGCAGCTTTTCTAATTCAGCTAATACTTTGATAAATTTAAGTCCAAACCTTGTTACTTGATATTCAACACGAGGTGGGATTTCATTAAACGTTTCCCGTTCAAGAATGCCAAACTCTATATTGCGTTTTAAACATGAATTTAACACCTTAGTGGTTAATCCTTCTACACTTCTGACCATTTCACCGGGTCGATTTATATCATTATTTAGTAAATTATATACAGTGAGCGACCATTTACAGCCCACAATAGTTTCTACCATACGAGCTGATTTTTCAGGTGATGATTTTCTTGTAAATTTAATTGTCTTATTATTCATAAAGATGTACCTAAAAGTACCTAGTGAACCCTTTTGTACGTAGTTGGACTCGTATTTAATAAAGGATATTATAATGCCATCAATAGCTACTGTTATGTAGCCTTATTCTCTCTATTAAAGGCGTTAAGGTAAAACAATGCTCAACATGAACTTTGCTGAAAAAGTATTCATTAACACACCATTACAAACTTGGGTTGCTAGCCCACATAAGGGAGTTTGGCGTAAACCTTTGGTTAGAGAAGATGCTGAAAGAGGCCATGCTACAAGCATCGTCAAATTTGACCCAGGTGCTAGCTTCAATCAACACGATCACCCTTTAGGGGAAGAAATTTTAGTATTATCTGGCACATTTTCTGATCACACAGGTGACTATCACGCAGGTACTTACTTTCGTAACCCTGAGGGGTTTAAACATGCACCTTTCAGTGAAAAAGGCTGCACATTGCTAGTAAAGCTTCATCAGTTTCGAGTTGGAGATAATGAGCATGTAGTTATAGATACTAAAAAGACAAGTTGGTCCAAGGGAATGGGAAATCTAATGGTCATGCCACTTCATAATTTTGAAGGAGAATCTACCGCGCTGGTAAAATGGCCTAAAGGAGAGCATTTTCAGCCCCACCAACACTTTGGTGGGGAAGAAATTTTTGTTATTAGCGGTGAGTTTATTGATGAACACGGACATTATCCTGCAGGAAGCTGGATAAGAAGCCCCCATATGAGCAGCCATTCCCCTTATGTCGAGCAAGAAACCCTCATTTTAGTTAAGGTGGGCCACCTTTAACAGCAATAAGGATCGGTGTTCTATTTCAACAATCAAAAAGCATAAAAGGGAAGTAATATTGTTACTTCCCTTTTAAATCAACTCACATTAATACTTGATATTACTCATACCGTAAACTTAGTGAAGGTTTAATACTGGCCGTCTTTAATGCAATTACCGCAACAGTTAACCAAGTAACAAGCGCAACAACAAACGCGGCGATGAGGTAAATAGATAAACTTTGATTTATCCGTTCATTAAAGTTATTCAACCAGTCATTAATAAAGTAATAAGACACGGGAAAAGCAATCAGCAAACTTATTACTATCAGCATAATAGACTCGCTGGTTAACAAGGACATTAAAGAAAACCTCGAAGCCCCTAACACTTTGCGAATAGCAATTTCTTGGCTACGCTGTTGGGCATTAAAAGCCGATAAGCCAAACATACCAACACAGGTCAAAAACACAGCCAAGCCAGAGAATATTGCTACCATATCAACCAGCTGATTATCTTTCTGATAAAGCTGTTGATAATTATGCTTTACTAACTCAATTTCGACCAGTTGCATCTTAAAGCGTTGCTCAACAAGCTCGATAATATCTTGCTGAACCTTTGAAGAATTCTGATCGTCAACTTCAATGACAATGGAACCTTCACCCGGAATAGTTAAACCACAAACAAATAATACCGGATAAGCTTTATTTCGAGCCGAGCCAATTTTAGCCTCTTTAACGACACCAACGATTTTTCCTTGCAGGCCTTGATGTGGCCCCGCATCAAATCGCCATACCTGACCGATAGCTTGTTCTGCATTTTTATAACCTGCGGCCGCTAACACAGATTCAGGAATAATAATGGCCACGGTTCCCTGTTCCTCATTAAACCAGTCAGATTTATATTGAGTAGAAAAGTCACGTCCAGCAATCAGCTGTAATCCTAATGTTTGTACCGCATTAAAACCTACTCCCCCAAACCCCATTGCTTGACTAAATTCATCAACTCCTGGTATTGATGTTACAAAGGCACCTGCATTAGTCGACTTTGTTAAATCAAAATCAACAGGTGTCGAAGAAATAACACCATCAATAGTTGATAACGCCTGATAAAATGACTGGTTATCTTTCGGGTAGAGTAAGTTCGAAGGAACATCAAGAACACGGAGTCGTTGATTTTTCTCATAATTAACATCAAGATTTTGTAAGTAATTCAATTGAAAATATAAACTAGCTGCGGCAATGATCAAACTCACCGATAACGCAGATTGCAAAATCATCAATGACTTTCTCACGACTATTGCCGTTTTTCCTCGGCCAAAATCACCACTGAGTACACGATGAATACTAAAAGAAGAAATGAACACTGCAGGATACAAACCTGAAGCGATACCAATAACAACCGTCATCGCAATAATTTCAAGTAGGTATTGTGACCAATTTCCGATGGCAAGTTCACGGCCAACCAACTCATTAAAAGCAGGCATTAACAGTTCAACGAGACCACAAGCAATTAAAGCAGATATAAGCGCAATAACGACTGACTCAGTTAAAAATTGCATAATAAGTTGAAGTTTACTGGCGCCAAGCACCTTACGAACACCGACTTCTTTTGCCCTAACGCCAGCTTGTGCAATACTCATGTTGATATAATTAAAGCTAGAGATCAGTAATAATAAAATACTCAATGCAATACTGACCATCACTGTTTTCGCTGAACCACCTACTTTCATATCAACATTATGATTAGGAGCAAGATGAATATCTAACAATGGCTGTAGATCAAAACGAACCGTATTACTTTTATCTTGCCATATACGATTGAATATTTTAGTGGTCTCCTCGGTTACCATTTTGATATCAGCGTCAGGTAACAACTTAACGTAAGTATATGAAACTTTTCCCATGATATTCTTAAATCTTTCCGCTGAAACAATTGAGTTTATTGCAAAATGCGTATTATCACTGAAGTCTGCAAAGACTGCGCTCACTTCTATAGTTTGATTACTTGCAACCGACAAAAATGTCTTACCAACCGCATTTACTGTACCAAACAAACGCAGTGCTTCTGATGACGACAAAGCAATCTTATTAGGCTGTGTTAATGCTGTTGCCAACTTGCCATGCAAAACATCAATAGCGATAAAATCAGTTAAATTTTCATGCGCTGCAATAGTTTTTTCTAATTTGAAATGATCAGCTCCAATGAGCGCCTTCCCTGACCATAGAAACTCCATATTAATCAAGTTTAAAACATCTTCGACACCAGAAACTTTTGTTAAAAACGGATATCCCCTAGGTGATGTCATCGGATATTCATTACCACTTATTTTATGATGCAATACCACACGATAAGTTCGACTCGCGTCCGGTTGAAAACTATCATAAGAGCTTTCATTGATGGTGAACAGTGTGATCATCAATGCTGCGGCCAAACCAATAGATAAACCAATAATCGTTAAAACAAGGTTCATTTTATGGCGTGCTAACGAACGAAACGCACTGACAATATAATTACTAAAAAGGGAGCTACTTAATAAATGTTTAAGCATACTGCACCTCACGTGCGGTATCACTCGCTTGGTCAACGATAATTTGACCGTCAAAAAGGCGGATCACGCGGCTCGCATATTTAGCATCATGCTCAGAATGCGTCACCATTATTACTGTAGTGCCTTCAGCATTTAAAGTTCTTAACATTGCCATAACTTCTTCGCCATTTTTAGAGTCGAGATTTCCGGTTGGTTCATCAGCAAGAATTATTTTTGGTTTTATAACTAATGCTCTCGCAACGGCAACCCTTTGCTGTTGTCCGCCTGAAAGTTGTTGAGGTAAATGATCTGCACGATGTTCAATAGCCACTTTTTTCAAAATATCATTCACTCTTTGTTTACGCTCAGCTTTAGATATTTTCAAATATTGCAGAGGTAATTCAACGTTTTCGAATACGGTTAAGCTGTCAATTAAATTGAAGCTTTGAAAAACAAAACCAATAGACGAACTTCTTAACTTTGATAGTTTACGTTCACCATATTTGGCTATATTCTCCTCACCAAAGAAATAGTCACCACTGTTTGGCGAGTCCAGCATTCCTAGTACAGAAAGCAAAGTAGATTTCCCACAACCTGAAGGCCCCATAATCGCTAAGAAGTCCCCCTGCTCTACAGTTAAATTAATTTCGTTAAGTGCGGTTGTTTCAACATCTTGAGTACGGAAAACTTGTGATGCGTTAATCAATTTAATCATGATTTATGTCCTGTAATTTTAATAATGTCGGCTTGGTTAAAAGCGCTATAATTTGAAGTAATCACTCTTTCACCAGCAGTTAATCCTTCCAGTATTTGAAAATAATTTTTATTTTTTTTGCCTAATTTAATAACACGTCGCTGTGCAGTACTGCCATCGTCATTTAGAACAAAAATCCAGTTACCACCGGTATTGCTAACAAAAGCGCCACGTTTCACTAATAAAGAATCTTTCGTGCCCTCGCTCAGTATTAGATCTAGCTCAAGACTTTGCCCACGCTTGATATTTTCAATTTTGGCCGGTAAGTTTAGCTCAATTTTAAATTGCGCTTGCTTCACACGACTATCAATTTTTGTCACTTTTATTTCATGGGTTTCGCCATTGATGAGTAAATTGGCATTCATCGCTAACGTAATTTGGTTAAGGTAATATTCATCGACATTCACCATAAGCTTAAACTGCTTTGGTATATCAATTTGTCCAAGCCGAGCGCCGCGGTTTTTAGACTCGCCCAACTCAACGTTTAATTCACTTAAATACCCTGAGACTGGTGCTTTTATTAATAAGTTATCTAAGTTTCCTCGCGCAAATAACAGGTTTTTCTGCAACATTTTGGCACTTTCTTCAAGCTGTTCAACTTGAACTTGACGTATTTCTTCTTCTTGTTGCTGTCGTTGGCTGGTTAACGTTTGGCGCTGTTGATAATAAAGTAGATCAACTTCAAGGCTTTCAAGTTTATCTTTAGCCAGAACACCTTGCTCTACAAGTGGTTCGAATTGTTTAATTTTACGATTAAGATGAGATATTTTCAGTTCAATTTCAAGTAAGTCTCGACGTAAGTTAAGTCGATTAGTTGTCATGGCCATTTGCGTATTACGTAAGAAATTTAATTGCTCAGTAACTTGTGCTTCTCGACTCATTACATCTAACTGTAATGAAACATTCGACAAACGCACTAAGGGTTGCCCTTCAACAACATACTGCCCTTGTTCTACCAGTTTCTCTTCGATCCGGCCACCTGCTATAGCATCAAGATAAATGGTTGATTTAGGGCTAATACTGCCTCTTAACCTGAGCTTATCGGCAAAATCACCAGAAAATACTTTTGCTGATGTGAGTGTATTAACCGATACATTTTGAACCTTACCCTCGGCACTTTCTGCGCTTATTACCCAAGCGAAAACCATGAATATAAATGCGATGAATGAAATCACACTAATTTTGGCAAACTTGTTATATTTGGGCTTTAGAATCTGTTTATCCATGTTGCCATCCTATTATCATAAAAATTTCACCGTGAACGTTTAAAATAGTTCACAAAAGTAACTTTATGATTACAAGTCTTGTGCCACAATTAATAACACTAAATATCAACAAGTTAAGCTTGATGTTATTTTGAAGCATTAATAAGCGTCCACCAGTAGAACAACACAATGTCCATTTATGGACAGTTTTACTGTTCATTTTTAGGGGAGTCAGGTAGGGTGGTTAAATAAAAGCCTAGCCCTGTTTCTTTTTAAACAAAGACCTATTTAACGGAAATAAAACCTCATGAAACAACCTGGACGTGTTTTAGTTGTAGATGACAATCTCGATATTTTAACCTCTTCTCGTTTATTACTTAAAAAGCACTATAGCCTTGTAAAAACAACCGATGATCCGCACCAGATAGCTGAACTTATTGGCCAATTTGATTTTGATGTGATTGTTCTTGATATGAATTTTACCCAAGACGCGTTGAGTGGACAGGAAGGATTCCACTGGTTAAAAACTATATTATCGTTAAATCCAAGTATTGTCGTGATCATGATGACCGCCTATGGAGATATTAAACTTGCCGTTGATGCTATTAAAGCTGGCGCATCCGACTTTATCACTAAACCTTGGCAAAACGATCAGTTATTAGCCGCGATGGCTTCGGCATTTCAACATTCACAAACAAAGAAAACCGTTGATCAGCTAACCAGACAAACGCAAGGCTTAAGTCAGGCAATGAACGGCGAGAGCCAGTCTTTTATCGGCCAAAGCCCCATCATGCAACAAGTGTTTAGCACCATTGAAAAAGCAGCTAAAACCGATGCAAATATTCTAATCACCGGAGAGAGTGGTACGGGTAAAGAATTAGTCGCTAGAGCTGTTCATCAAGCAAGTTTACGGGCAAATAAAACATTTATTAATGTTGATATGGGCGCAATTACCGAGACTTTATTTGAAAGTGAACTTTTTGGTCATAAAAAAGGCGCTTTCACCGATGCTAAGTCTGACCGCATTGGTCGGTTTGAACTGGCCCGTGGTGGCAGTTTGTTTCTTGATGAACTTGCTAATTTACCGTTAAATCAACAAGCAAAATTATTAACCACACTACAAAACAGAGAAATCACGCCTGTTGGTGGCGTAAAGCCGATTACTATTGATATTCGATTAATCAGCGCCACAAACGATAACCTTTTAGAAGCTGTTGATAATGGCCGCTTTAGGCAAGATTTACTTTACCGTATCAATACCATCGAGATACGTTTACCACCACTGCGCGAACGTAAAGAAGACATTCCCTTGTTAATTAGTTATTACCTCAAACATTTTTGCCAAAAATACAATCGAGAGTTGGTTATTAATGCCTCCGACATTCAAAGATTGAGTCGCTATTCATGGCCAGGAAATGTGAGGGAGCTATGCCATGCCATTGAACGGGCGGTCATTTTAACTGACTCTGAAAGTCTTGATATCAGTTCAATTATCAACACGAAACAAGAAGCCAAAAGTGCTAGTACTAAGCCAGAGACTTTCAATTTAGAACAAGTAGAAGAACTCACCATCGCCAATGCATTAAGCCACTTCAAAGGAAATGTTAGCCAAGCAGCTAAAGCATTAGGGCTAACGCGTGGTGCCTTATATCGTAGGTTGGACAAATATGAGCTTTAATAAAGAACTAGGTAAACAAGTTGGCTGGTTGATAGTATTTTCATTTTTACTCTTGAGCAGCCAATCTTTGTATTGGCAATATGGGCTTTCGGCGGTGGTTGTTATTGTACTGATAACGACTGTGTTTGCTGCGATAAAATTGCTGGGTTTTCATCAACACAGTAAAAATCAAATAATAAAAGTAATAAACGCTCTAGCAAATAATGACCCAACGCTAGGATTAACGCGTTCAGACCCCCTTTCCGAAAAGCTAACTCAACTGCGCGACCAAATACAACATAGCCGCCTTGAAGCTGAAGTTCAGGCGCAATATTTACAAGCACTGTTAATTCACCTCGATATATCTATTTTAGTGGTTGATGACAATGACACTATATTGCATAAGAATCCCGCCAGCGAAAGGCTACTTGGCCACTTAACCAATAGCATTAGCCCTTTAGCCAAGTTAGGAGAATTAATTAGCCAAACGAATACCAGTCAGCGAGTGACTCTTTCTTGGCAAAATGGCGAGCATTCAGACACCCTTTCCGTTCATATTAGTTGTTGTGAAATTCAAGGGAAATCATTAAAAGTTGTCAGTATTCAATCTATCTATCAAGCGTTAATTGCCAAAGAACAACAAGCTTATAAACAGTTAACCAGAGTATTAACGCACGAAGTCGCCAATTCAATCACACCTCTGGCGTCATTAGCCCAAACCGCTGTCGATTTATTGCCTGATGAACTTATTTTCACCGACGAGGAAGACAAAGAAGATCTCAATGAAGCGTTAACTACTCTCGCAAATAGAACTTCGCACTTAAGCTCTTTTATCAAAAGTTTCCATAAAATTGCTTCTTTGCCAAAACCAAATTTGGCTGAAGTTAATTTAGCCGAATTAATAGCAAGCGTTTTAAGTTTATTCAAAGGAGAAATGCAAAAACAAAATATCAAACTAACGTTGTCGGTTCAATCAAGAGCTTTGCTGATGGCAGATGGCGCCCAACTAGAACAAGCGCTCATCAACATTATAAAGAATGCTATTGATGCACTGTCGAAGTCTGAGCACAAAGAAATTTCTTTAAAGCTTTATCAAACCGAAAAGAGTACCCGCCAAGAGTTATTATTAGATATAGAAGACTCTGGTCCAGGCATTGTAGACCACGTGAAGGAACAAATTTTTGTCCCGTTTTTTACCACTAAAAATAAAGGCTCAGGCATAGGCTTGAGTTTATCTCGACAGATAATGATTCACCATGGTGGCGACTTAAATTACATTGATATGAAAAATTGCGGGGCCTGTTTTAGACTAGCATTCGGAAGGTTTTAAGCGCTTTATTCTAAATGTTAAACCCGATAAATATTAAAATGACTATTGTTGAAAGCTTATAAGTTGGACAAATAATTTCCTATTTGTCCAACTTGATACAAGATGCAAATAAACAACTAACTATTAATGAATTTGTTCACCATCTGTATTTAGCATAATAGGCTCACCATAACCAAAGTCTTTCATACGAGACAACTGAGTTTTAGCATCACCAACGACTAAATAAATCATTGACTGCTCGTCAAAATATTTATCAATATTGTTGTGAATATTCTCTAATTTCAAATCGGTAACATAATTTTGTTGTTGGTCAATATAATTAGCAGGTAAGTTAAATGTACTCATGTTAGTTAGCATGCCTAACAATTGATCTAAAGTTTCAAACTTACGAGAATTACCTTTAATAATCATGTTTTGCGTTACCGCGAGATCTTCTTCAGTAAAAGTGTTTTTGTACTGACCGATAAGCTCTTTAAATATTTCCAGTGATTCTAACGTAACATTAGTGCGCACTTGTGATGAAGCTATAAACGGTGATTGATAACTTGCTCCTCGAATATAAGAGTATGCTCCATACGTGTAACCTTTTTGAATACGTAACGTTTGTGCTAATCGACCACTCATTCCACCACCTAATCGGTTATTAGCAACTTGCAGAGGATAAAAGTCAGCATTTTGACCAGAAACAACAGGCTTCCCTACCATAATGACAGATTGTTTCGCGTCGGCAACATCGATGAAATAAAGTGTTGGTTTATTACGCTTTGTAATATTAGGCTGTTTAGGCAGTTGAACTTTACTTCCCTGCCAACTATTAAGTGAAGCTAACGCTTTATTTACTTGGTTTTCATTTACCGCACCTACGACATGAAAACTTGCCATTTTAGGGGTTATGTTTTGTTGATAATACTTTTTAACATCCATAAGGGTAATATTTTTAACTGTTGTTTCAGTGCCACCTACCGGATTTCCTGCTATATGATCCTTTGAATAAAGCAGTTTATTAAAAGCATTTCGAGCAATAGAATTCGCATTCCCTTTAGCTTGTTTGATCCTTGTTAATCGCGTGCTTTTAAGACGGTCAAACTCAGTTTCTTGCCACCTTGGCGTCAACAACATTTCACTCAGTAAAGCGATTGTTGCGTCAAAGTTTTTAGCGAGTGAACGACCTGCAATATTAACAAACTCGCCATTACTCGATATCCGCAAGTTTGCGCCTAATAATCCGATAGCTTCTTCTAGCTCTTGTGGCGTTTTATTTCGTGTACCTTCGTTCATTAATTGAGTCATTAATGTCGCAGTACCTAATTTGTCTTGCGAGTCTAACTGCTGGCCACCTTGAATTTTCAAAGTAAAGTTAACAATCGGTAATTCATTTTGTTCGATGCCATAGACATTCATGCCATTACTTTGCTTACTTTGCCATACATCTGGCACATTCAAGGTGGGTAATGCGCTTAGGCTTGGTTCACTTCGATCATGAATAGTCGGTGTGATTTTAAATTTTATCGCGTCATTTTCAACAAACTTTTCTTCTTTTCCTTGCTCTATTTTTTCTTCAACCACATTCGCTTTTTCCGAGCCAGAAACAATCAGACCGATTTGGCCTTTCGGTACAAAACTCGTAATAATACTGTTTTGGTTTTTAATATAAGTATGAAAAACACGTTTTACATCAGCAATACTTACCGCAGTAATATTCGAAATATCTTGCTTAATAAACTCAGGAGAACCTGCATATTCATTATATTCACCAAGCTTTTGTGCTTTATCTAAAATACTTTCAATTTCATAATAAAACGATGTTTCCTGCTCTGCTTTTATCTTGGTGAGCTGTTGCTGGGTGAAACCATTTTTTTCAAAATCATTCAATGACTCTTCTATCGCTTGGTAAATTACATCTAACTTAGTACCAACATTGCCGCGTACAAGAATGGTAAAAGTGCCAGCAATTTCTTCGGAGCTATTCCATGAATAAACACCTGGCGCCAGTTTTTTCTGTTCAACAATGGTTTTATATAACGGCGCTTGTTTACCCGACGATAATATTTCTGCCAGGGCATCTAAAGCATAAGAATCTTTATGATATTGCTCTACGGTTGGAAATGTTAATCGGATCTCAGGTAATTTAGCGAAATTATCTAAGTGATAAAGTTTTTTGGTTTCCTTTAATGCTACTGGTTGTGGAGACATCGCATCCATAGCTTCACCGGCTTTAATTTCACCAAACCAACGCTTAACTTTTTCTTTAGTTTCTTCAAGTTCAAAATCGCCAGCAATAACCATAGTAGCATTAGAAGGCACATAAAAAGTTTCGTAAAACTCGCGAACATCATCTAAGGTTGCCGCTTGTAAATCAGCTAAATCACCAATGACTGTCCAATTATAAGGATGCCCTTCAGGGTATAATGCCTTTTTGATGACATGCCCGGTATGTCCGTATGGACGGTTATCTACTCGTTGGCGTTTTTCATTTTTTACAACCTGTTTTTCACGCTCCAACGTGCCTTGATCAACGGTATTGATCATGAAGCCTAAACGATCAGAGTCAATCCACAGCAATTTGTCAAAGGCGTCTTTAGGAACTACTTCATAATAAATGGTGCCATCGCTCCATGTACCACCATTTCTACTTCCACCAAGTTCAGGAATGAGTTTTCGATTTGAACCTTTTGGTACATTTTCAGAATCATTAAATGACATGTGCTCAAAGAAATGAGCAAAGCCTGTTCTTCCTGGCTTTTCGCGGTTAGAGCCAACGTGCACGATAGTTGATATAGCAACAATTGGGTCAGATTTATCTTGATGAAGTATAACTTTCAAGCCGTTTTCTAACGTAAAGGAATCATATTTGAGGTTCAAGTCACTCGCTGCTGGTTTTTCAATACGAAGGGTATCATTCGTGGTATTAGTCTTTGAGTCTGCTAAGCCACAGGCACTCAGCACCATAGTAGCGGTCAGGGTAAGTGCGACTGTTTTATTGCTTTTAACAAAATTGATTATTTTTTTTATTTTCATTACGCTTTCCTTGGTTTATACCTTGCTATGAGATAAACAGAACTGTTGATAAAATTCATCTCTAATCTAACTGAAAACTTCAAAAATGGATATTGATTTAATACGTTACAGCCTTTAAGTTTTATACGAATAGGTAAAGAGTTCACTTAATTGGAGGTTAACTAACGACAAAATTTTTCCTTGATTGTAATACGCTAATGTCGATTAACCATCAGCAGACAAGTTTTTATCCAACCAATGATCTATCAAATATCGAGCAATCGATTCTTGTCGAGGTAATTGAAAGCCATTTCCTTCATCTCCCCATTCTCCAAAAGTGCTGATTTCTTTTGCAGTAAACCAATGGGCATCTGCAATTTCATCATTATCTATATTTAATGCAGAACTTTTTGCTTTTGCATAAAAGCCGACCATTACAGAGCTTGGAAATGCCCAAGGCTGAGAGGCCATATAAGTCACTTCGTCTACTTCAATTCCCGCTTCCTCTTGGACTTCTCTTACAACCGCTTCTTCTAGAGACTCACCGGGGTCAACAAAGCCAGCTAAGGTTGAAACGACTTGTGATTTAATTGAATGATGTTGCGCTAACAAGCATTTTGCGGGTCCATTTTCCGGCTGATATTCTATCAACATAATAACGACAGGGTCGGTACGCGGAAAACTCTCACGATGACAACTTTCATCCATACACTTTCGCATATGGCCGCCGTCGCGGGCAATACTCTTATGCCCGCAAAAGCCACAAAACTGATGATTAATATGCCAATATGACAGTGCTTTTCCATACGCTAGAATAGGCGCACTCTTTTTAGGTAATAGCGGCAAACAAACACGTAAATCTTTCACAACGATTGTCTGTTCGACGGTTTTATTTCTATCACTTCCATCAAATAGTGCGAGTAATTGCTCTTCTGAAAGTTGAGATAGATCTACAACAAATAACGCATTTTCATCATCTAACCCCAAAAATAAAACTTCTAAAGCAAGTTCGGTCACTTTTTTGTACAAAGGTGACGCAACTGAAAACTCAATGATGTTGTCATTTTCAAATAAATATTTACTGCGCCAAATAGGAATAAAAACAGTGTTCTCGTTATTTCTTTGCTCGGTTAACCAAACAATATTCTTTCGACTGGATGAAGCTCTATTTAATGACATTTGTGAAAATGCTAAGCCATTATCTTTAACTGTAGCCATGATAAATCCCTACTTTAAATATATATATTAAAAACGTTAAGTACTTAAGCTTTAGTAAACTGATTTTGCCAATTTAACGACCAAGCCCCCATGGGTTCAATTAATTGAAATATTTCTAATCCAACTGGGGTCAACGTATATCCATTGACTGTTTTCTCAACAAATAAAGCCGCTTGTAATTCTTTTAATCGGGTATTTAAAAGTGTGGGTGAGATATTTTCACAGCGAATTTGTAATTCACGAAACGTACATGACTGTCCATTTAAATTCCATAAAATCCCTAAAGCCCAAGCTCTTCCTAATAAGTCGAATAAAGCCATAATTGGCTTACCCGTTTTCGACCCTCTTACAGGTGTACCCGGTAAAGGCAGAGACATATTTTTATATCCTTCTTTTCAAACTAGCGGTGACTAAAACAAAACAGGTTGCTACACTATCTGTAGCCTACTACAAATAGTGTAGCAACATAAAGGATAATTATTATATTTTAGAGGGCTTTTATCTGAAGATCACTTAACAAAATTGACTTACTGAGCAAGGTTTATTGAAATTCTAGTTTATTGGTATTTACATTAATCTTATGTAAATCAAAGGGGATGGCTTCATAAACGGTGATTTTCTAATTATTTAATAAAAGCTCTAACCTCTTGCCAATACTTAGCTAATAGCCAATATATTTGGAGGATAGAGGATCTATTTCATATCAGCCTGGCTAGCTTTAAGATAAGGTTTTAGCAGCGTAAACCAGCTTCTTAATAAATTTCCATAGTCAACAATACAGTTTTCTGCTCTTTCATTTGAAAAAACCTCTGCGCTTTTTATGTTCGTATACTTTTTTGGGTCACTCCCATAAACGTGGCAAAGAGTGCTATAAAATCTCTGCAGATCAAGGCTATGATCATCCCAAAAATCAGCTTCTTCGAACTCAACTATATCTTCACTTTCCAGATCAAATAAATCAGCTGCACTCAACGCTATTTCAGCTCCTTCATTGAAGAACTCAATGAGTAATATACTTGCTAGCCCGTCAGCGGCATCCTCTTCTTTACCGACAACGGGAATGTCGTGCATAAAAATAAGTGCATGGGCTAATTCATGAAATAAAGTATGCATGACTGAATCTAAAGATGCATCTAATACACTTACACCTGATTCTGCATATTTAGCGCGTTTAAAGCGAGTTTTAACCTCGTTAAGAAATGTATACGGAATGAGAACATTATTATCACTACTATCAAATAATGGCCCATCTTCACCGCCAAATTTAAAATTTATTGGCTGAGACAATATAAATTTCCCATTGATAAACGTCACGATTTCATCTGCAATGCCAGATTCCCTGATTTCTTTCTCTGCTAAGATTTCATTTTTACTTTCTGCTTTACCATAGAAGACACGCGCCTCGTTTCCAGCAAAAACAGACGTGACTGAAAAAAGAAATAAAAGAGCAATTATAACTAATTGTTTCAAATACATTTGATCTCCAATACCTATCGTTATTTTGATTTAATACTCAAAATACACTTTTACTATAGTGTAAATTTACACTTTCAGTGGGGGTTATCCAGAATAAGTTTAATTAAAATACGATGAATTTTGGTCATTGTTATCCGGTTTTATTGCATTTTTCTATCTAGCTAATGCTTTAAAAAACACTAAATTTATTTGTTTACATTATTTGATGAAAAATAATTTATCACAAAACGATTACGCCCTGCATCTTTCGCTTGATAAAGTGCCTTGTCTGCCGTTTTTATTATTTCAGTGATTGACAAACAAAAGTCTACAACATCAGACGGTTGCACTATTGTGGCACCTAAACTCACGGTAACGTGCGCTGCAGTGGGGGATTTTGGATGTGAAATATTATTTATTTTCATCATCGTGATAATATCTTGCAGTTTATTTTGTAAACTCTCTTCTGACATTTCACTAAACAGCAAAATAAATTCTTCACCGCCAAAACGAGCACAAACGTCAGTAAGTCGATTACATTGTTTTTCTAGTGCTTGTGCAACTTCAAATAACGTTTCATCTCCTTTCATGTGTCCAACAGAATCGTTGTAATTTTTGAAATGATCAATATCACACATCACAAGATTAAAGCCAAGATTCAATCGAACACACCGATCTTTGTACTTGTCTAATTCTGCTTTTAAACCATGGCGATTCATAATTTGAGTGAGCTGATCGGTGCTCACTTGTTTCGCCAATAATTCATTTTGTTTTTGTACCGTAAACATAAGTGCGTTAACATTTTTTGAAACGGTAGATAGCTCTTCTACCGTATAATTTTCACTTAATTGAGTATATTTTTGTTTTTCGTCCAGAAATTTAATATCACTGGCCAGTTTTTTAACTGGGGTAATAATGGTAATCGAGACAAGCCTATTAAGCATATAAAACAAAAAGCTGAGCAATGTAATAAATATCACAATCTTTTGGTTAACAAAATCGGGCATATTTCCTACGCTGTGTTCCATCTTTAGAACAGCGACAGCATCATTATTCATATCTTCTATTAACACTTTAGTGAAAGGCTGAACGGAAGTAATATTGGCTTTTTCATTCCAGTGTTTTACATTTTCCAAGTCTTCGCCTTCCAAATTAACAAAAGACATCTGAGTAAGTGTGTACTTACTCAAGTCTTCTGTAAAGTGGCTTTCAATCAGTTTAATTGAAATAAAATACCCACGATTTTCGCCCTCTAGATTTGAGTTTCTAATTTGATTAACACTGTAAATTGCCGGACCATTTTCGGTAGTTAAAAAGCCTATTTTACTAGGTGTTCCTGTACCATTTGTTGGAGCAGGAAACATGGCTAAGTTACCGGGGAACTTATTAAAGTCATAAAAAGAAAACTTTAGCGATCTTCCTGTTTTGTGGTGTAAGCCTTTTCCAAAAATAAGTTCGAACTTATCATTTATAAAAAAAATACCATCTATTTCGAGACTTAAAAAGGTATTGTCGACTAAGTTTTCATCAATATAATTTTGGTTTTTGTTGAGCATAAAATCATGAGTGGATGTCCAAACCGCATAATCGTAATTTGTTCTTGCGGCCATCTTCAGTATGTTTTCTATACTAAAGGTTAAAATATCGAGTTCTCTTTCTGCCAGAAGTGAAATACTGCGCTCAAGTTTAGGCAATTCAATAAAATACCTGTAACCGACTAAAGCGCTTGAAAACAAGAGAAATAACATTACGAGAACGCGTAATTGCAACTGATTAAAGGTTAATGATTTCATGCCTTAAAGTATTGTATATAAATCGACCTTTAACAAATGAGTAAATTGCTTTAATTAAGATGATGGGATTCTAAAATAATCATAGCGAAAACATCTTATGTTTATGACATTAATCCTTAACATGTGTAAAACAGTTTTACTTGAGGGCAAACGTAGTGGACGGGACATTGGATAAATATAGCCCTTTATAACTATACAAAGGATTTAATTAGGGATAAATGAAGATATAAATTAAAGTGTTTCTTTTAACCACAACTGAACTTCACTCAAAACTTCAGCATTGTCTTTAAATATAGTGACACCATGTGACTGAGAGTCCGTAATTATAGTTAGTTTATGGGGTGGTTTTGTCATATTAAATAATTCTTTCGCCCATTTAGCACGTTCACCCTTTTTTTCATTAGATGAGATATAAAATACTGACCGCATGTTGGGATATTCACTTCCACTCAAGTTTTTTACTGCTGATGTTTTACCCGAAATTGCAACCGCAGATTTGATACCTAACTTAGTTATTGCGACATTTGCCAAGTTAGCTCCAATTGAAGCACCTACCACCGCTATGCGGTTTTCATCAATATAGTCTCTCGATTTTACATACTTTATAACAGCCTTTAAATCTTGTGGGGCAAGCTTAGGATCATTATATAATGCATATATATCAGTTACTTTATCTGATTTTCCGTGTCCTCGGATATCATATGAAAACACCACATAATTCATGTTGATTAAATGAGGAACAATAAAATCCCACTCCGTATGATCCGATCCTCCTTGATGAATAAGAATGATGGCAGCATGCGATTTATCCACTTTTTCTGGTACGGTCAGTTCTCCATAAATATTAACGGCATCACTGGTCACTAACTTTACTGATTCAGCATGAATGCTAAATGTTATGTTCATTAGAACAATTATTTTCAAGTAAACTAATGACTTAAATAAATTCATAATAATTCCAGTGCATGTATTGAGCCGTGAATTGACTCATATTAATTAATCTTTGATTGTTAATTCACTAACAAATGTAACATTACACTATCTGATTGAACAATTATTTTGAACATTTAAAACACAGAGCTTAAGCCTAACCACTGACCTTTTTTGACTTGAATTATGTGGTATTGAACAGCAACTAAAACTTATATTAATTTTCAATCACAGATTTAATTATTCGAATATTTAACCGCTTAGCAATACGGTTCAAGTTTGCTCGGTCGGTAGATAAACGCCTTGCAGCTGCAGCCCAGTTGCCCTCTACTTGTGTTAACGTTTGGCTAATCAGTTGTCGTTGAAAACGGTCTGTTTCTTCTCTAAGACTAATATCAATACATTCCCCTTCAGCTTCATTGGCTTCGATTATTTGAGGGCGTTTGTCGATTGATAATGAGCTGAGTGGTCCGCAATCACTACTTTCAATGGCGATAATCGATTTATCTTTCTGTCGAGACTTGGCTTTTAATGCTGCTCGACTGATCACATGTTCTAACTCTCTAACATTTCCTGGCCAGTTATACTCTTCTAAGTGGCTGATCGCTTCTGCGGCTATTTTTAGCTGAGTTATACCTAATTTTTGTTTTGTTTGTTCGACAAAAAAGCCACTAAGCACTTGTACATCTCCAACTCTCTCTTGTAATTTGGGGACTCTTATTGGGTAAACACTTAATCTATGATATAAATCGGCTCGAAATCGACCGCCCTTAACTTCTTCTTTTAAATCACGATTGGTAGCGGCGACTATACGCACATTAACTTCTTCTACATTGTCTTGTCCGACTGGCTGAATTTCATTACTTTGTATTGCGCGCAAAATTTTACTTTGTGCCGCGATAGGCAGCTCTCCAATTTCATCTAAGAACAAAGTCCCGCCATTGGCTAAAGAAAACTTACCCGCACGATTTTTTTCAGCCCCAGTAAAAGCTCCTTTAACATGACCGAAAAGCTCACTTTCTATCAAGTTATCGGGCAGTGCGGCACAGTTAACATAGACCATAGGACCATTTTTTCGTAACGATTTTTGGTGAAGAGTACGCGCAACCAATTCTTTACCTACGCCCGTTTCGCCATAGACCAGAATATTAAAATCTGACGGGGCAACAATATCTATTTCCTGTTTGAGCTGCTGCATGATCTGACTTTCGCCAATTAATTCGCCACCTTCTCGCTTCCATGCTTCTTCAGTTAACTCTGTAACAACCCGTTTTGAATGATCTGCCTGATTTTCTAATTGCTCAATTAAAAAAGCGGTATTGAGTGTTGCCGATGCCATCGCTGAAATAACGTCTAAAGTACGCTCAGCAATGTCTTCAAAAAGGTGGGGGGTTAAACTATCAATGGTTAACAAACCCAATAATTTGTCATCATAATAAAGGGGTAGGCCCATGCACGAATGAACAGGTAAATCACCAGGGCGATCCACTAACAAACCATCATAAGGGTCGGGTAATGGTGAATCGGCTGCAAATCGAATGGGTCTTTTGGATTTGCACAAAGCAGCAAATCTTGGATGATCTTCAACCCGAAATCGCCTGCCTAAGGTATCTCTGCTCAGTCCCTGTAATGCGATAGGTTTAAGAATATCACCATGAAATGACAATAACGCTACTGCATCACAGACAATGGTTTTTCTTACGGTATCTAATAGTCTGTCAAATCTATCTGTCGTATTTAAACTGCCTGCTAAGTTTAGTGCTAATTCGATAATCGCGCTTGATGATATTTGACTCATATTCCTTCCCTCTTTTAATAACACAATAACACGATAGAGTCATTATGACTACACTATCATGGAGTCATAATGACTACACAAAAACACAAGAGCCAATTAACTCATTGATTATTCGCCTTTAAATTCCTTTAAGTTTTTTGGCACTGACTTTGCAATTACCTAACTACGCAAATATGGAGTTATGTATGTATTCACAATTTACAATCGCTAATTCATTACCTTTAATACCAAATGCTTTGAATTATCAAAAGTGTTTAATTTTAGGTAACTACTTGATGATCTTCTCTGCCCTTATAGTTACTACAAGTATTTTTATCACCTTTGGTTTCGATGAGTTATTCGCTATGCCAGTGCAAATTTCTGCGCATATCGCCACGATCATTTTTGCGGGTTTATTGAAAATTGGTTATGTACTGCGGTGTGTTGCTTTACATGGTTTTGGTAAAAGGAACTTTTAATATGTTACATATTCAAGATCCAGAATTGCTGCAACTAATGCATGAACAGCAATCGCCTAACAAGCTTAAACCACTTGAGAAACAACCTATTTTAGACTTGCCGTTTAGGAGTTACTTTCTTTTATCTGTTGCTTTTTCCATCATTGCCATTGCTCTTTGGGCTGGTCATTTGAATGGCTATTTCTTATTACCAACAACGGGACTATCACCGATAGCTTGGCATATACATGAAATGATATTTGGTTTTTCGGCCACTATCGCCGTAGGTTTTATATTAACGGCAGCACAAACTTGGACAGGTAAGCCCAGCATAAAAGGTTTCCCTCTACTGCTGTTTATTCTTGTTTGGCTTATGGTAAGAGTTTGTTTACTCGTTAATCAGCCACTCTTTATTTATATCGCGATAGCTTTGCAATCTTTGTGGTGGTTAGCTTCAATTGCGATATTTAGCCAGTTAGTATTATCAAGTAAAAACAAGCGCAATTACCTATTTATTCCTCTGCTTACGAGTTTAATGATACTTAATACCTTATTACTCTTTTTTGATTTACAAAACGATAATGTATTAGCACTTCATATTGCACGCATCAGTATTTTAATGTTTTGCCTATTAGTGGGTATTCTAGCGGGGCGAGTTATTCCATTTTTCACCAGTTCAGGCGCCAAACTAAAAACAATAACAACGCCTAGTTGGTTAACTATATTGCTCATTGCCACTTCGGTTGCCGGCATATTGGTTTTCCTTTTATCCGCATTTATTAAATTACCCTTTAGTCCTGCTGTATTAATGATTGCTTCTGGCATTTTACATATTCTTAGACTCAGTTTGTGGCGCAGTACTGCGACCCTAAAAATTCCATTATTGTGGTCGCTTCACTTAGCTTATTTATCACTGGGCCTTGGTTTAATATTACTGGGCATGAGCTACCACCCTTTCAATTACCTACAGTCTCCATTTTCGTTTTCTGATGCACTTCATTTGATCACCATAGGGGCTATGTCTTTAATGATTTTCTCTATGATGTGCCGTGTGTCTCTAGGCCATACAGGTAGAGCGCTAATCGTTCACCCTTTAGTTGCTTGGCTCTTTGCAATCATTTTTATCAGTGCCATCGCCCGAGTATTACTGCCTATATTTCATCAACCATTGATTGGTTGGAACATCAGCGCATGTTTATGGTTACTCGCATCATGTTATTTTTTAAAAGTTTACTTCCCTGTTCTAACCAGAAAAAAAATTGAGCATACATTTACCGAAAAACACACCTAACCTCGACGTAACACTAATTCCATTCAGTTTCTCTAAGTGAGTATTACTGAGTGGATTTGGTATTACTCACGCATAGCAAAACATAGGCAGTTGCCTTTTTATGACCATTAACATTCGATTAAATTTACATTAGGAAAAACCATGTTAACTGAACGACATATACAAATAATAAAAAGTACCATCCCACTTTTAGAAAATGCAGGCCCTGCCTTAACTCAACATTTTTATCAACGTATGTTCTCGCATGCACCTGAGTTAAAAGATATTTTTAATATGTCCAATCAAGAAAACGGCAGACAACAACTGGCACTTTTTGAAGCCATAGCTGCCTATGCAAAGAATATTGAAAATGTTGCGGTATTACAAAGTGCCGTAGAACGAATTGCTCAAAAACATACCAGCTTAAACATTCAAGCTGAACATTATGAAATTGTTGGGCATCATTTGATAGAAACTCTTCGAGAACTCGCTGGAGAAGCTTTTAGTGCCGATGTAGAAGAAGCATGGACAGTGGCTTATCAGTTTTTAGCACAAATATTTATCGACAGAGAAACAGAGCTTTATCAACAAAGGTCAATAAGCCATGGTGGTTGGCGAAATGCGAGAGCATTCAAAGTAATTGATAAAATTGTTGAGTCTGAACTCGTCACAAGTTTCATTTTCTCTCCGGTAGATCAACAAGCCGTTATTGGATTTACTCCTGGTCAATACATAGGCTTAGAGGTAACACCAACGGATGGCGAATATAAAGAGATTCGCCAGTATTCATTATCAACCCAAGCCAATAGTGAAACTTATCGAATCTCAGTTAAGCGAGAAATTAACGGCGTTGCTGGCAAAGTGTCGAACTACTTGCATGATGATATTAACATTGGCAATGAAGTTAACTTATACCCGCCAGCAGGTGATTTCTTTTTTGTTAATCGTCAAAAACCTGTAGTGCTAATTTCAGCAGGTGTTGGCATTACACCTATGCAAGCAATGCTAGAAACTTTAGCCGGTCAGAATTATCAAGAAAAAGTACATTATTTGCATGCTTGCGAAAATAGCGAGCAACATTCTTTTGCGCTGCGTACCACTGAACTAATCAACAATAATGACTGGCAACAAGATATTTGGTATCGAAATACAGAAAATGAACAGCAACATATTCATCATGGGGTTATGGACTTTGCCAAGCTAACCCTCCCAATAAATAAAGGCGATTTTTATCTGTGTGGCCCCATAGGTTTTATGCAATTTGCTAAACAGCAATTACTGAAATTAGGCGTGCTAGCAACTAACATTCATTACGAAGTGTTTGGTCCTCATCAGTCTTTGTAACGTCAATAGGCTATATTCTGATTGCCTAGCAAGCTGCTAGGCATTTACATTTTTTAAATTATACTGATGCTCTTAGCGTTTCCCAAGGACCCTGAATAGCGATGGTCATTCCCGGTTTTTTATGGATATTTGCAAATAGTATTTTTCCATCGGGTGAAAAACAAGCCCCGCTCCATTCTGATTGAGTGTTCGATGCAATATGATAAATTTTTCCTTGAGGCGTTAAGCCCATTAAAAATTGAGTATCAAAGCTATTGTCTTCACAAATAATCAAATCTCCCCACGGGTTGATCGTGATATTATCAGGTTTTTCTAAAACACCATTTTTTGTTGCTTCAAACACCAGCTCAATACTACCGCCATTATTATCTTGATTTGGTGTGTATTTAAAGAACTGCCCTATTCTTTGTGCGCCTCCAGTACTACAAGAAAAATAAATACCATCGTCATGAGCAACTACCCCTTCTCCTCTAACAAATATTGCTGCACCTTTCGCCTGAGCCTGCAGCTGAACGTTATTTTCTTCGGGATCAGGCTCATCAACGGTCACCCACTGACAAGGATATTTTTTATTTAGTTGCAGAGGTTTTTTTGTTGTATGCCTAACCTCATCATCAACAAACTTAAGCGCTTGTAAAACACCACCTTTTTCAAATTTTTCTACTACATTGGGTACAAAGCGATAAAAACAACCATGGGAGTCATCCTCTGTTTGATAGGCGATACCACTAGAAGAGTCAACGGCAACCCCTTCATGATTGAACCTTCCCATGGCAGTTAAGGGTTTGATCAGCTCTAATGGTTTTAATGGGTCAACTTCGAAATTATATCCATGACGCTTGCCCATCATCCAGCCTTCATTGCCGGCTTCTTCACTGCTTATCCAGGTTCCCCACGGTGTTACTCCGCCACTACAATTTCTAATCGTCCCCGTTAAACTGAGGTGATGTTTAGTGACTTCTAATTTATTATTTAGCCATATGGTAGTAGTGCCACCGCTCGCTTTAGGGTCATAGGCATATTTTGGCGCAGGAGATTCGGGATCAAAGGGAAAATACAATGGCATCTCATGATTACGCACCAAAATAAGTTCACCCTTTGGTCCTTCAAAACAGCCCATACCGTCATGATAGTCTGGCACGATATGTCCATCAGACATAGTTTCACCCTGTTTTGAAATTACGGTGTAATTGAAACCTGCGGGTAAATCACAGACTCCCAAGGGATCTTTCACTAGATTAAAACTAGGCCTTGTTTTTTTCGCTGATGAGCATCCAGGTAAATTAAGTAATGTGCTGCCTAAAGTAAGAGCAACGCCAGCATTGATACTTGAGCTAAGAAATTTTCTTCGATTGATTTGTTTATTCATGATAATTCCTATTCTGAATTGAAAATTCGCCATTTATTCTGATCATAACTAATTAACTGCCTGACTTTTTTGAGGATATCAGTAACGCTTGACGACGCATGTGCCGCCAGAAACAGCCCTGCTTTATCGCTACATCGCCATAAAGGCTGACTTTCTAACCTTACTCAAAGAAAAGTTTATAAGTATTTATGCAGTACTTGGTTAGTAAGTTATACCATGTTACTATGCAATACAAGGTATAAAAGTATGACATAGCTAATGATGAAAAAAGCAGATGATATAAACGATAAATGGGATGTTCAGCTGAGAAAAGGCAGTTTGGAACTTGTAATTTTAGCGGCTTTAAAAGAACGCCAACTTTATGGACTCGAGTTACTTAAGTTTCTTCATGGTCTCGAGACTATGGCGATAACCGAAGGAACTTTATACCCATTAATGGATCGTTTAAAACGTGATGATCTTATTAGTGCTTCATGGGTCCAAGAAGGTGAACTTCGTCCGCGCAAATATTATCAGCTTACCGAAAAAGGAGAGAAAAAATTATCGACATTAACCTCCCGATGGCGAAAGTCTGTAGAAGATATTGAGCTTTTACTGAATAACCCTGGTCCATCCCTCATTCTTAAAAAAGGTAGCTAACATGCAGAACCATGAACTAATTCATAATTACTTAAAGTCACTTGGTAAGTATTTATCTCGCTTAGATAAAACTGATGCAGATGACGTTATTCGCGAGATTGAAAGTCATATCCATGATGCGCTTGAGCTTCAAGATCAACAAGATTGTGCTGATGAAATAGCAAAGATCCTAGCGGGGTTTGGCCAACCAAGAGAACTTGCTGCCCAGTATGTTGAACATATTTTGCAAGGAACTCCCCCTCCAACAGGCTTTAAGGCGATTCAGTCGGTTAAAAAAGGCGCAACCATGAGCTTGTATATTTCCATGGGCCTTTTTGGTTTTGGTGTTGCTGCAATACTGGTGCTAGCTGGGTTTTACAAAATATTTGTTCCCAATGGCGTTGGTGTCTGGTCTGTAACACAAGGTAACAGCATAATCATCACTTTTTCTGAACATACTTACCCAAATTCAGAAGAGCTATTTGGCTTGTGGTTGATCCCAATAGCAATAGGTCTCGGCTTAGCTATTGGACGACTAACTTGGAAAGTATTGGCAGCATTAAAAAAGAAATATTAAACAAAAATCAATCTTTATTAGCCGTTATATTTAAAATGCTCCTACATAAATGCTTAACATGAATAACTTAAAAATAACGCCACTTAAAGAGTTCAAAAGCTATGTTTTTGTTCTACTTTAATTGGCTATGTTCTTTTTATGCTTTATTTTGTTATTTCGCGAGTAAATCATTTAACGTTTCCATAGAGACTGAAATGACCAACACGTAAACCGATATTAATACAAATGACTTCCAAATCGTTTTAAACCAATTTTGACCATAGTTAAGTTTTATAGACTGCACTATGTAGATGGCAATAAGACTAAAAATAGGAATATTAACCGTCAGAATTATATATTGAGGACTTGCAGAAAAATCGAATAAACTCAGTGGTAATAAAAAGGTTATGGTCAAATATAAATAAAGAAAGCAATGGAGGTGCAGCGTATATATAAGGTTGGGAATGTAATAGGTTGTACGAAACAATACTTGCAATAAAAAGGCTAATACAGGCAAAAGCATAAACATTATTTTTGGTACAAAGGAATACATGCCTTCTGTTTGTAAATATTGAGAAGCAACCAAAAAGAAAATAATGCTTATGACCAAATACATTCGTAAAGGTGGAGTGTATGAGACTCTTTTTCCTAGGTTGAATTCACGGGTTAATAACCCAGGTTTAAATAATAGAGCTCTTAATGTTTTTAGAAGGCGGCCATCAATATCTAGAGTTTCATGAAAGGCATCAAAAAGGACTGATTTAACAGGTTCGTTAAAGCTATTTACACTCTGACCACATGCAAAACAGTACTTAGCATCATCTATTAGCTCTTGCTTACAGTTTTTACAATTGGACTGATTTTCAACCATCATGGAATAAATACCCTGAGTTTACCCTGTCCCATATTCAAATAAAAATGGGGATTATTAATTACGTACCGTATTTTACAGGACTTCGATAATCTAGACTATCGGAAATAAGCGAATAAAAAAAAACAGCTATTTTATTTATATTTATGAGTTTACTAGGATATACCATTACCCACATATTACTTTCACAACCGTGAAGTTCAAATCTGAATGAAAGAACGATAAGTTTGCAAGGGCAGTCGCTAAAAGTTGCATGACTGGTTTTATCCGTTCAGCTTTACATTAGTCTGGATGAGTTAGAATCCACAATTGATTATCCCTTTCCTGTTCAAAAGGGAATATGCGTTCTATTCCCTGACGTTAGGTAATCGGGCTGCACCGAGTTCCAAGCCATATTTAGAGATATATGCTTTGCTACCATAAACAGTGCCCTTTTAGAGCCAATCAGTTAATATGTGGCAAAGAAGATAAGACAAGTAAGTTACATAATAAAACGATGCGTTATAGATTTAATGAATTTGAATTTGATAGTGAGAGTTTATTACTCACTGTCAATGGCGAGGCATTGCCCATTCGCCATACTGAAGCCAAAGTCTTAGCTGTATTTCTTCAACAAGCTGATATTGTTTTAAGCAAAGAAGATATTCTATCTCAAGTTTGGCAAAACAAAGTAGTATCTGAACAAGTTATTTTTCAAAACATTAGTCACTTACGAAACCTGTTTGGTAATAATGCGATTAAAACCTTTCCAAAACGTGGCTACCAATGGCAACTAAACACCAACGTTTTATCGCCTGACACCTTACTTGCAAGCGATAACCAACAAGTAAAAAACACACTAGATTCATCACAACAAGCCTCAACACCAATGCAGGTTACAAAACGAAATTTATGGCAAGGCATTGTACTAGCTTTCTTTATTTTAATTCTTGTAGGTGTATTTCGCTCACAAAGCAACGTCAAGCAAGAAAATTCACCCCCTGCGATAATGGACCCAAAGATTAAGTTGGCGTATATCCCAATAGCTAATCTTAATGAAACGACTTTTAAAAATGTGACGATTAAAGGTAAAAAGTACTTTGATTTTACCCCTCTATCTCATGTTGATATTGAGCAATTCGAAGATACAATCGAAATTGAATACCCCAAACTATCGAAAACTCACCCCTTTATATTAACAGGTAAAATTCGTTCCTTTAAACAACAAACCTATTTAGATTTTATGCTAAAAGGCCCATCTTCAGATTGGAGAGGGCATTTAACTGGCACATCAAAAGAAGATGTTATCGAACAAATGCAGCAACATTTAAGACAACAGGTTATTTATGATGTTATTAGTCATTCTCAGTCACCCGAGCTTAGGCAAGCTAAACTATCAATTGCTCATCAAGAGTCACCCAACGACCTTACCATTCTACGTAAACTGAGCATTATGTATCTTAAAAACGGCGAGCTCGAAAAAGCCATGGTAATGGCTGATAAACTAATCAGTGTCGCTCAATCTCAAAATAACTCACAGCACATGGGCAAGGCATTGCTTTATCAAAGCAACCTATTAAGAAAAAAGAAGTTATATGATTTAAGTTCACAGAAACTTAAATTAGCTATTGCACAATTTGAGAAAATAGACGATTTAAAGCATCTAGCACATGCTTGGTACATTCAATCTAGGCTAGACCACCAGCAAAAAGATTACCCTGCTATTAAAACCAGTTTACTAAAATCTGCGAAACTTGCATATGATGCAAAAGATAAACTTGCTGAGTTAGACGCTCTGATTTACTTATCTGAGTTGGCCCATCATTACCAAAACGATATTGATAAATACTTCTATATGCAAGAAGCAGAAAATAAAATGAATGTTTATCAATTGCCTATTTATCATTTTGCCAAAATTCCGTTTCAACATGCCATTTTTGCAAAGACACTTTCGGAAAAAGAACCTCATTTGAAACAGGTACTCAAATTTTCCGTTTTAACACCTGAGTACAACATTGCACAATCTAGCAGAAGGCAATTAATGCAACACTATATAAAGGAAAACCGGTATATTGATGCCCAAGCTTTAGTTGATAGTGTGACTTCAGACAATTATAACAACTCTTATCTCAAAACCTTGATAGCACAAGCTAAACAGCAAACAAATAAAATGATCAGCCATGCTCAGCGCACTTTCCAACAAACTCAGTTAGCAGGAAAGCGCATGCTAAGCTTAGATGTCGCGCTACTTTTATGCGGCCAACAGGTAAACTATGATTATTATTCGCAGTATATTCATGACTATGCCACGGTAAGTTGGCGAAGCAAAAATAAAACAAAGCTGCTTTACCTTAATCTCTAGAAAGCTCGTTATTTCTGTTGCCAGCCTAATGGTCACCTTGTTAGTTTAACGGATAATAGAATGCCCTGATGATTACATATTGGCGTCGTAGGCCTTATTCATGATTTCAACCGATATATTGTTATTATTGTGGTGGCCCACAATTCGACTGAACTTAAGCTGCTTACTTCGGACAAAGTTTATAAAGGTTTTAGTATAACTTGGTAATTCGTTGGCAATGGTATTATCGAAAGCAACTTCCAAAAAATCGGCTTGATAAATAATCTCGCTATCTTTGAAATGAACAAAGCTTTGTAGTTTTGAATGGGTATTTTCCAAAACATAAAAATGTACGCCATCCAGTATTTGATCATGTTCAATTGTTTGGAACTTGAATGTAGCGATGTTATCTGCAAATGGAGGATAAGCCTTAATGGCTTCGATACTATAAGCATCCGCACGAATGATAATACCCCGTTTAGCATAGGCAGGAAGACCTGCAATATGATCACTGTGTGGATGAGTCACATAAACAGAGCTGATTTTCTTGGTTGGAAACTTTCTTTGGATGAGTTGAATGTTTTGTTCAGCTAACTCAGTATTGACAGGGGCACCAAAAACCATAATTTCATCACCATTGACTTTAAATAAGTTATTGCGCCAGGCCAAGGAATCGTTAACAAGGTAAAGATTTTCTGCAATTTCGCTTGAGACTAGGCTTCTGTCTTGTTTAGGAATTATGGGTCCATACCCTTTCGGTATTTCAAGTTTGCCAGGTTCAATTCTCTTAATAATATTTAAGCTTCCAATGTGTTTTATAAACGTCGGCGTCTTGGCGCCATTAGTATATTGCACAATAGATCGGGCGAAGGTTATACCATTGCTGGCTTGATAGTCATCGTAAAAGTAGAAACGACGCGTCGATTTGTTGTTAAGCGACAACAAGCGTAACGGACTACCGCCAAAAACATACTCAACGACTTTATCATCAGCATTTTTATGTATAAGAGTAGTTTTCCCTGAGATCTTATCTTGCTGAAGTTCAATGGCTGTCGTCGTATTTATTTCTTCAAGTAACGGTCTTACTGCGAAAAAATCAACATTCATCAAAATCAGGTTTTTAAAGTCCTCATAATCATCCATTTCTTGCCTAACAATCCGTTTACCATAAGGTAGTCCATTCTTTGCGTAGCGAAAACTGTCTGTATCATTTTGAAAATGTACTTCATCTAGTTTCCTGCCCCCCGAATAGTTATGTATTACATTTTCAAAATAATGCTCTTTTTCAAGATCGAACTCCGTCACCTTAAATGCAGTATATCGACTCGGTGCTTTAAAGTCCCAAGACCTATACGAAGCATTACTCCCCAAATATAAGTAATTATGAGTCATTGAGAAACTCGTTATTAGCTGTGTTTTATGATAATGCCTTTTGAGTTTAGCGATAAAATCTTCAGTCTCTCCTGCCCAAGTCGTTGGTGCAGTGATAGAGGTTATTGCTACACTAATAAATGCAATTGCTTTTAAATAACCGGCTAGGTTTACTTTCATATTTAACTCCTGACTCTTCAATTACAAACACAATATGAAATTTACGCTAATAGGTCTTATCAAAAATATATTATTGGAAGGAATATATTTTTGATAGATGTATTTACTTGTTTTAATTAAAGAAAGCCATTTTACTACGAAGTTAAAATTATATTCATGGATACAAACATAACGGACAAAGGTGTCGTTTATAGTTAGTCACAGTACAATATATTTACTAGATTGAAGAGTTTAAACTTAGAAATAGAATTTAGCTTAGGTGTAAATAATATAAAATGAAATGGACTTATATTTTTATTTTTTAGGTATGTATACACAAATGGTTTTATACCTTTCAGGATAAAAATTCATATTCGTTAGCTAAGATATAAACGAAGATAAAAACAGCCAACATATGTTTTCTCTCTTGAGTGACTAATATGTTTCTATTTAAATAAAGCACCTAGAACATCGAAAAATCCTATTGTTGCATTGGGTATATCAGAAACAGATAAAGCGCTATTTTTATTACTGTAGCGTTTCAACATCTCTTTTAATGCACCTTTATCAAACCATACTCCCGAACAAGAAGCGCAATAACTGATACCTTTTACGTCAGTTATTGTATTCAATACACCACAATTCGAAGGACACTTAGAATGAGTACTTCCATTCGTTTTAGATACCAACTCATTAAAAAACGTCTGTGGCTTGAACTCTTTGGCATATTGAATTGAATCAATATAGCTTTTGGGTAACCAAGCTCCCTTACATGATGCACAGCCATACCCGGTGTGATCTTCGGCTTTATCTGCCCTTAAAACAACACCATCAATAGGACATTTCAATGTCGACTCCTTGAAACACTATGTTCTGTTAAGGGGAAATTATAATTGGTTAAATGTGAAGAGCCCAAAATAGTTACTGTATTTTAGCCTGATTGGGCAGTATATACTTCAACAAACGCCAGCTGAGCTTAATTTACCCGCTTGAATATCTATACTAAAATCACAGCTATATTTATCCTCAGAAGGATAATATGAGCAAATAAAATCACCCGATGATTTTTCATAGTGATCTACACCGCATTTATTTAATTCAGGTTCACCCTCTAATGAAATGTAAATATTATGAGCGGCTTCTCCACTGACGTTAAAATAAACGTGAGTATTCATAGGCAATGAACCTTTAGCATCTAAGATTGGAGCACCACTAATATGGTAGGACCCCATTAACGGTTCAAATGGGCTATCCGATAGAACAAAAAAAGAAACAAATATAATTAATAATGGAGATTTACGCATATATTATCCTTTGAATAAAACGTCCCAATAACGGGGTAAATATAGTTGACTAGAATAATCGACGATAGTGCAAAAGCCAACTAAATATTGTTATTGTTCAATGGCTTGTTAAGCTAATCTCGCTTGTATAAAGATTCAATAGTACGAGACGCTATTGTGTTTGCATTGATCATGTAACCTGTTAATGCAGCTGAAGCACCTTCTGGCAAGTCCAATTTCTCAACCGATAAAGCATGTATTGTGTAACGATAATGATGTACACCATGACCTTGAGGTGGGCAAGCACCACCAAAACCTTTACTACCGTAATCATTTCTTATTTGCATACTACCTTTTGGAGCTAAATATTGTTTTGTGCTACCTGCACCCGTTGGCATTTCCTTAATACTTGTTGAGATATTCACTACTTGCCAGTGCCACCAGCCACTGCCCGTTGGCGCATCTGGGTCATAGGCTGTGATAGCAAAACTTTTTGTGCCCTCTGGAGCATTAGACCATGTCAGGTGTGGCGACAAATCACCGCCTGAGCAACCAAAACCATTGTATTCATGCTTTTTAGCCATAAACTCCCCATCTGAAATATCACTACTCGATAAGGTAAAAGAGCTAGCGAATGCAGAAGTTGAAATATTCAGCAATAAAATCGATATTAGTTTGGATGTAAGACGCATAATAATCCTAATTAGTGGTAATTAATTGAATGCTTATCTTAATTACTTTGCTCTACAAAAATTAGTACTAAAACATTCACACTTTCGCCTTAATCGGTCATTTTAGTTTTTCTAAGCTGAGAAGGGGTTAAACCAAAACGCCTCTTAAAACGCTCTGTAAATCGTGACTGTGATTGGTAACCGCATTTATCTGCAATCACACCAATTGAATTACGTGATGTTTGCAACAAATGTAACGCTAGGCCTAATCTTGCTTGATCTTTAACTTGTTGAACGCTTGTACCTTCTAATTTAAGCTTTCGGCGCAGTGTAGACTCACTCATAGCGAGCTGTTCACAAATATGTTCAATAGTTAATTCATGAAAGCCCTGATTAATAAACATTTCATGTAGTCGGTCTTTTACTTGAAGACTACCTAGCAAAGATAATATTTCTACATGTCCCATATGACACAATAACGAAATGATTTCTCTTTTGCGTAAAGACCACATTTTTTGAGGCGCCCACAATGCAAACGCCACAAATTGTTGTAAACATTTCTCTAAATCGGGTGTTGTCTTACCAATAAGATGGTCTTTTTTATTGGTAGCATTAATTTGTAGACCATCAAAATCTTGGTAGTCAAATTCGATTAAAAGAGCGAAATATTCTTTGCCTTTAGGTATGTTTCGCATATTTATCGATGGACTATCAGAAAGAAAGATAAAATCACCAGCATGACAAATGAGTTCGTTATTGACCCCTAACTCTTTATCTCCGCTAAGCACCACAATCAATAATGGTTTCGCAATAGGAACATTTAACAGCTTCTGCTCTTTGATAGAAGAGTAAACCGAAAAAGGCTGATCACGTTTTTCATTGAGGACATTTTTAATGGTGCTAAGCAGATTTTCCATGGTTACCTATATCTATGAGTGACACTTGAACCTAATAACTGTTTAAGGGCTAAGTTAAAGATTGCAAAAACCCAGACCAACGAGAGTCGTTCAAACTGCGTGTGTCTATTGAAATATATTAGTCAAATAACTCGCTGTTATTTAACCTGCTTGAATGGCTTGTTATTACTCTTTTCTTTAATCCACTGCTTTACAGGAATTACCCATTCAGAAATAGGTCGATAAAAAGCACCATGTTCTTTACCTGTAGAAATAGAAATTTCATCAAATGATATTAACTTTGGGCTTCTACTTTTGAGTTTTTCACATGTATTGGCACCATCCGTTGTTTCATAAACAGACAAGAAAGCACCATTCATTTTAATATCTGAGTATTTCTTTGAAACTATACGTCCACATCCAGCTAAAAGAACGGTATTAACAGGAGTTTCCTCCAAAAAATGAGAGGTTAAACTTGTAATAAAAGCGCCTCGAGAGAAGCCGATAATAGTTATATGCTTGGCACTTACTCCGTTATTTATTAACGTCCTAACATTTTTAGCTAATACCTCTGCATGCTTAAAGGGATCTGTTCCCTTCGAACGATGATAGGCAATCAAATTATACTCACTGTCTGACAATGACGCTTTTATCGCAGGAAACTCATAAACGCCCCATCTTTCGTTTTTTGGCGTAGGATTTGTACCTTCAACAATATAACCATGAGAATAAAAGACATATTTTTCATTTGGGTTAATTTGATCTGGGAATTTATCATAAACATTACCGGCGAAAGATAATGACGAAAAAAGAATACTGATTAACACTGAAAATTTGATATTGCTTCTCCTGAGAAAATTAACGCCCCTTTAAGAGGCAAAAAATAATTGGCTAGAATAAGCGACGAAAGAGTGAAAGCCAATCATTATTAGCTAAGCGCAATAAATAGAAACACTTTGTATGATTTACCCATAAGTATCTAACCGTTTATTACGGCTAATTTTCGGTAACCTTCGTTTCATAACGTTGAAAACATATCCCTATGCACAATAATCTAACGACCTTTTCAGTTGCAGCATGAGTTACGTAACCGACATTTGTAATGGAGTTACTAACACCAATTCATCGAGTCATTAACACCACGCTAAGCGACAACGCTATACTCCCATTTTGTTACAGGCTCATATTATGCGCCCAATCTACATAATTAATTCATCGTTTGGAATTCAAATAAACTAAACCTTGATACCAGCTTTGTAATGCAACAGTTCCGTGGGATTCATTCTCAAAATATTGGCTTTTTAAATTAAACGATGTTGATACTTTACTTTCTAATTTTGACGCAAATTCTTGCCCCCACTCAAAGTTAGTTTTTCCTATATCTCCAAAAGCACTGTTATTTGCGAATGAAAGATATACTCGAGCCGATACTGATTTATGACCATAATTTGTTTCATTAAAAGTACGATTCAAATAGTTATTATCCCAAAGATAAGTCGCATCAATAATTAAATAGTCCGTAAATAACGTTGGTTTTTTTAATAAAGAATAAGCAGCAAACAATCCCCCAAAGGATTCACCAATAAGAATTCGTTTCTCAGATGTTCGATAAGTAGCGTTTATTAGAGGAATTAACTCCCGGTCAAAAAACGCGACATAATTCTTAGCGTTACCAATATTTTCGAACGTCTCTAAAACGTTGCCATCATGTATCCAGTCAACATTTGTTGGGGTAAAATCCCTTTCACGAATAGTCATTTCACTATTCGGTATTGCGACAATAATCGATTCATTTATTTGACTTTCCAGCGTTTCAGTACTTAATGCCTCTACAATTCCGCTAACAGCCTTTAACCTATGCCAGTCACCATCAAGAACGTATATAACAGGATAACTAGTTTTACTGGTTTCATAGGAAGGAGGCAGATAAACCGCGTATTTACGCGACTCATTCATTATTTTTGAATCAAGGGAATACGAACGGGCAATTGAAATATTTTTTTCAGAGGCCTCACAAATGCCTAAAGAAAATAAGCATAATAAAAGTAATATATTGATAATTTTCATCAATCTTTCCTTATGTAAATACCATCTTATTAAAAAGGTAATACCTGTATTGAATAATTGTAACGTCGACGTAGTAAAATTAACGACGTTTTGCTTTTATTGAACAACTCATGATGACAATTTTTCATAATAAAACACCATTTTTAAATGGTTGTGAATGTTGAATGTACATGCTTTCTTAACAACTAAAAACCAGACTTTTTATCTAATTAATATAATTGAACATTAATATAACTGGTGAGTCTTGTCACTTGCTTAAGCTTATAGCAAATGAGATAGTGCCTCGATTTTAATGAAGACTGTGGGTATGAGCCTTGGATCTTGAAATAAACCAAACTGAGAAACACAATACAAAAAAACACCTGGGCTATGAGTTTTGGCGCTTTCATATAGCCTTTTGGGGAGTAACGTCATTCGTAATGCTCTTGGCTGGCTTGACGCAATACAATCTTTATGAAGTTGCGCTTTTAAGGAATGTGCTTTATGGAATTTTAGGATTTATTTTCACATTATTATTGATGCCAATTTTTGATAAGTCTAAGTTTCAACAAACACTTAACATGTTTATTTTATGTGTAACTTCCTCCTATATTATAGGTACCATGGTGACCTTATTAATAAATCCTATTTCTGCTGCTCAAGAAGGTCATATATTATGGGATCTCCCATGGACAAGATGGTTTTCAGGTTCACTTAACTTTTCACTCGTCACTTTAGTGTGGTGCAGCTTTTATCTAGCGTTCAAACATGGGCTGCATTTTGTTAAAGGAGAAGAAGCGAAAAAAGCAGCAGAAGCTATTTCTTCCATCTCGTCTTTATCAAGTTATCCAGAATTTATAGCGCTAGAACGTAATAAAAAAATATTCCTATTACCTGTCGATAATATCTCTGTTTTACAAGGTGCTGGGGATTACTTAGAGATAAGTACCGATGAAGGCAGCTTCTTAAAAAGAGAATCGTTAAGTAACATGGTTGAGATGTTAGATCCCAAACTTTTTCAGCGGGTACATCGTTCTGCTATCGTAAATCTACATGCAATTCGAGAGTTAGAACCTAAAGGGAAAGGAGACTACACTCTACTGCTTAAATCCGGATTACAAATATCGGCAAGTCGTAGTTATATGAAAGACTTTAAGTCACGTTTTTCTGGTGTCATTTAAAAATTGTTTTTTTAGCCTCTTTCATTAGAGGCATACTATCTTATCTATATCCCATTCACCGTTTGATATGTTTAATTGATGGGCATTTCACCGCATCAATGTCCAACTAACCGATTACCTGTTGTACAAGGCTCATAAAACCTAGATTGTTGCTTCAACTATTTATTCAAACAGGTTGAGCTAAGTGTTGAGTGTCAATAATATTCTCTTTGAAAAACGCATCTATTCCCTACGAGCGAGTGCGCTAATTATTACGATACTTTTCCTATTAACACTCCCTGCTTGTGTCAGTAATTTAGTCGCCAATCAAATGGTAGGAGCACCCAATAAATCTTTAATTGGGTACGAGCTCAGTAATCAATTTTCTGCTTTTGATATAGGCCATACCGGCTTACTCAATATTGATGGCGTGAACCAAAGTCAGCAATACTTACCTACTCGAAAAATAAATATTAGCTTTCTTGATATTGCTGCTGCAGATTATGGCTTTAGCTACTCCACCAAAGCAGTTCTGCATAAAAATGGAAAAATTCGACGTATTACCAGCGATTGGCAATGGTTTAATAATAACTGTAAGAAACCTCCAAAAAAGTCGAATACTTCAAAAACAATTGTTTTATTACATGGCTGGGGGAGAAGTAAAAATAGCTTATTAAGTTATGGGCTTGCATTTGCTCAACAAGGTTACAGAGTGATTATTCCAGACTTACGTGGTCATGGTAACAGTTCCGGTGATTGGGTTTCATTTGGCGCAGAAGAAGGACGCGATATAAGCGCTTTAATGGACCTTCTTGCTATTAAAAAATACGATTTAGTTGGCTTTTCTTTAGGAGCAAGTGCTGGGCTACACGCAACGTCTTTAGATGAGAGGGTAAATAAATTGGTCGTGATTGCGCCTATGCACTCACTCGCAGAAACCATTCCTAAATTTGCTAGGCAAGCACCCGATTGGCTTGAGCCAATAGTGACAAACCACCAAATAGAGGCATTAGCGTTAGCCAACAGTTTAAGTGGCTATTCGTATGAGAAAACATCCAATTCAATCGCTCCAGCAAAACTGATCAGTAAACCAGTGCTGTTCGTTTATGGTTCTATCGATAAAATGAGTGACTATCCGCTTAATAAATTGTTGTTTGAACAAGGCTCTAAAAGCAATCAATTACATCAACTTAATGGCTTACGTCATACCCATGTATTACTACATCAATCAGCCTTAATGCCTTCAATCTATCAATGGCTTGGTATCAATACTTTCGACTCGAATAATACGGCAATAGAGGGCTGTACTTTCCATAATTTTCATCATTAATATTACCTATAAACTTATAAAAGAGGCCACCATGAATAAAATAACGTTGTTACTAATAACCAGTTCATTATGTATTACGACTGCTTTAGCCAGTGATACTGAAGTGAATAATAAAAACCTAACCGTAGAGTTTGCAGATGCGAACTGGAATGGCATTGACGTTCCCAAAGGACAACAATGTTTGAAGTTTGGTGGAATAAATCCCGCTACACCTAAATTGAAAGTGAGTGATATTCCCGCTGGCACAACAGCCATTATTATGGAATACAGTGACAGAGCTTACAAACCAAATGATAACGGTGGTCATGGCAAACTTGGCTATACAGTGCCCGCAGATATCAAAAACATTACCATCCCTTCAATCAAAGGACACACCTTCGAATTACCTCCAGCTTTCTTTAGTGTTGCTGTGCATCGAGGGGCTGACTGGGACAAAGCCGGCGCCTACCTTCCTCCTTGCTCAGGAGGAAATGAACACCCTTACTACGTCACGATAAAAGCAATTAGCCAAAATGGGAGTAATTCGATTGTTTTAGCGCAAAGCTTACTTGAAATGGGGTTATATTAACCAAACGAAGAGCCCTTTAGTCGGTGGTTTTTCGTAATAGAGGAACCATCGCCTCACATCGTACTATAGTAAATGACGAGAACACTGTATTTGGAACCGACACAGATATCGTTTTGAACGCATGTTTAATGAGAGCTTTAATCGATATACCTTTGCCGAGATGACAGTAAAAAGATAGTACGTGTCAATAATTTAATGGCGATTTTTTGACTATAGACGAGGAAGAGATAGATGGATTTTTATTCGTTTATCAGCATTCAACAATTCAATTTCCTTGCTCCAATACTTGTTCACTAGCCGCTGAAGCAAACCACTTTCTTTCGCTGTTTTTAATGCTAAAGAGATTATAGCTTCATATTTCCCCCCAGAATTTAAACCGGTTTTGCTTAGATAAAAGCGAAAGTCGCGATCATAAATAAATAACAACTGACTTTCTATCTGCAGTTCAGGGTACTGATTATGTTCCAATGTGACTTCATTAACTCCTCGAGCAAAATAATCAAACTCTCTACCACTTGCGGTCATCTTAAAAATCGATTTCCAATTACCTGTATATTCTTTGTATTGTAAATTATTGGCTTGCCAAACCGATGCATCAAACCAACCCAGTCCCATACCGCCTACTAAGCCCAAGCTTCGGAAGTCTTCAAGACTTTTGACTTGATCGTAAAGTTCCTGATCTCCATTTTTAATGAGCAATATGCGCTGACCTATCAAACCATTAGTAATACCAACCTCCACCGGTATATATCGCCGGTTCCTTTCTGGTGTTTCCAACATCCAGTAAATAGAAATTTCACCATTGTCCAGATATTGTTTAATTCTAAGTTGAGGTACATCACTGACAGTTAAGATAGGGGTATGACCAATTTCTTTAATCGCTAGGGAGAGGAGTTCATGATAAAAAAGGTGTTGGTTTGGACTATCACTCACTGTAGGTATGCTTATGCGAATTTGTTCAGCGTAAGTGATAGGGGGATGCAACAGTAACACTAACATGGCCAACCATTTCAACATATTACTACCTATTCATTCACTTTATAAAGCACACTTTTCAGGTTTTTATTTAATAGTTGATTCTTGTTGTTTACAAGAAGTTATAACTATTATCGATAGCAGCACTTAATAAGTTTACAACTTTACAGGATGAATCTTTAAATATAGTCAATACTATGATTTAAGGCTAAAACTTTATGGAAAGATAATGCAAAGGCCAAAAAAGACGCTCTATATTTTCTGCTCATCTCTGATATTGCAAAGTTTGGCAGTACAATCACAAGAAACTTTACCCGAAAGTGAAATAGAAAATGGCATAGAAATCATCAGTGTGACTGCTCAAAAGCGTGTTGAACGATTATCTGAAGTACCTATAGCCGTTTCAGTACTCAGTAGTGAACAAATTGATGCCTCTTTTTCCAATAACTTTGAAGACCTACAAAACCTCGTTCCATCCGTTAGTTTCAAAAAAGGCACCACCAGCCGAAATTCAGCAATTACCATCAGGGGCATTGGAACCATCTCTTTTAGTATCGCCGCTGAGCCTAGTGTTTCTACTGTGATTGATGGCGTAGTGCTAAGTCGTTCCGGACAAACATTTTCCGAAATGTATGATGTGGAAAGAATTGAAGTGCTAAGAGGGCCACAAGGTACTTTATTTGGCAAAAACGCATCTGCTGGTGTAGTGAACATCACCACAAAACGCCCTTCAAGTGATCTTGAAAGCATGGTTGAAATCACTATGCATCAAGACAATGAATACCGAATTAAGGCAAAAGTACAAGGCGATATTAATGATAATGTCGCAGCAAGTTTTGTGGCATTCAAAGCTGATTACGATGGCAACTTATTCAATGTTTTTAATCATCAACAAATCAATGGTTACGACAAACATGGCTTACGGCTAATGCTCGACGTGGATACAACTGATAATAGTAACGTCTTATTCGTTGCTGAAAACTCTCGTTCCAATGATAACTGCTGTGCAGATATTGAGGGCTTACCTAGTGGGCGAAACCCAGACTCAACAGCAGTACCTGATAGTGATGGTATTATAAATGGTATTGCAGATTTTGATTTATCTCAACGTAGGGTTGATCATGACTTTAACTCGCGCACCCTTGATGACACATTGTCATTTTCACTCCAGTTTACTAAGGACTGGGATGACTATACCGTAACATCGATAACCGCCTATCGAGATTGGGACAACATTGAACATCGAGAAGGCGACTTTACTTCAATTGCTGGTGATTCAAGAGAAGCGGTTTTTGATGTGCCATTTCAATTACACGATATCGGCTCACAAACTTGGCATCAACTATCTCAAGAACTAAGACTAGCTTCACCTTTAGAAAATAACGTCAATTGGTTATTGGGTGCTTTTATTTGGAAAATAGATTCTGAGCGTAGCTTTACTCGTGATGCTAGCTGTCAAAATAATAATGGCCAATTTAACCAAGCAATATCACATTTTTTATCGACTGAATTATCGGTAGTCGATCCAGATACACATCAAGTGGCAGACTTTATTGCCAGTGAAGACTTAAGTTGTAATGCCAACGATATTGTTAGTGCAACGGCAAATATGAGCACCGAATTTAATAACTGGGCATTGTTTGCTGACGCCAAATATCATCTTTCAGATGAGCTTAGCTTGCTCTTTGGTGTTCGTTACACTGATGACCAAATAGATTTTAACCATAAACGAAAAAGCAATGATATCTATGGTCGTCGAGGGGTAGGTGTTAGACCCGCTACAGAAAACACCAATTTTAGTGGTGGCGCCAGCAATACCAACACCTCATTTAAGTTAGGGGGCCAATATAACTTAGGTGATATCGGCATGGTATACAGCACATGGTCTCAAGGCTATAAAGGACCAGGGTTTAACGTATATTATAATATGGCGCCTAACGATACACGGCCTATAGCAGAAGAAACATCAAACGCCTTTGAATTGGGTTATAAATATGCGTCAAACAAACTTTTATTTAACCTAGCCATTTTCAGTACTAAAATAAAAGGTTTTCAAGCCAATAACTTCGATAATTCTACCGGCGTAACGATCACGCGCTTAACCAATGCCGGTAATGTTTCTACACAAGGTATTGAAGTAGATTTAGCGTTACAAGCAACCGAGCAGTTAAAACTGATTGCCGGTATTGCCAGAACGGACGCGACAATTGATGAATTTTTCTGTCCTACGGGTGAGCAATGTACCGATCGTTCGGGTCTAGATGTACCTTTTTCGCCAGATTTAAAATACATGATATCGTTAAATTACTTCACTGAATTAGAAGAGATGAACATCACTTGGAATTCCTCATACGTATACACCGATGAGCAAAAAGCGACTTTACCGACGAATACCGGAGCGTTTAATCCCGAAGTTGTGCTACCTGACTATGCAATACTAAATGCCAGCATCAAATTTTCGTTTGACGATGATAACTTTCACATTACTTTAATTGGAAGAAACTTAACGGATGAATCATATTATACGAGTTACAGTGGTGATGGTTTTCGCTATCAAGTTCCGCGAAATACCGATCGGTATTTTGGCCTTCAATTAAGAAAGCTGTTTTGAATATAGTGATTTTATATGCACGTTTATAAATGTAAGTTCATGAAGAAATAAGATAATAACACTAGAATGAAAGTTAGACGGTTTATGCTTTGTAAACTCCTTTTTATAACGCATACCAAAGAAAAGTAATAGTTGCCAACAATCGAAAAACGATGACAACGGTTATCTTTTTAGCTAACAACTTGTGTAACGGCTTTACTCAAACTCTTCTTGTTGGGGTAAAGAGTCGGTAATTTCATGCCAAGCAGCTTTGCTACCAACATAAACATGGCGTGTCGGCTTTACTTTTGGATTGGTATCTAAGGTACCCAAAGGAAAACCCAATATATTTGGCTGTTCATCAAATTTTGTAAATAAACTAGAACCACATTCAGAGCAAAAACCTTTATGCTCACCGGGGGATGACTCAAAGAATTTAATGAATTTTTCACCCTGAATAGTTTTCCAGCTCTCTGTCTTTATTTTCGCTCTTGTTCTAAATGCCGAAGCATGCAATTTACGACACATACTGCAATGACAATTGAGTACATCTTCAAATTCACCATCAATTTCATATTGGACTTGATTACACAAGCAGCTTCCTTTGTTTATCACGATTTTCTCCGTAAGTTATTTTGTCCCGTTTAGAGGGGGTTCAGTTGGTTAAAGGTGAAACAAAACAGAACCCTATCAACTGCTAAAGGTTCTGATTGAATGACTTGTTAATGTGAACAAGCTCAAAGGCCTCAGGGTAAACCTTATATTCTCGAATTAATTATCCGGAACGATATACTCTACTTTGGAAGAGTTACCCGAGAGTGATAGTTACCACCATTTTTAATTTTCTCAATATATCCTAGTTCATCACGAATAAATGTTATGTATTCCTTCTCAACCACCTTACCATTTTCTATTAATTGAAATGTGTCATCTTCAACATATTGATACTGGTACATCGCATATTTAAGAGATTTTGCCGGTAAGTACAATAGTGAACGTTAAATACTGACAGTTCTGAGCAAATAAAGGACTAAACTAATGATATTGAACTCGACGAAATACACTCATTAAAACTCGCTACTTAGCCTAAAACACGTACAACTTTATTTCTAATTCGTCTACAAGTATCCTAATAGTGACATCTACTTTTGCGTACTTCACACATGGCATTAGGACTACTTTAACTACGTACTGCAGTTACTGTTATTTCTATTAATACATCACCTTCAAGGGTTACACCTAAACAAGCTCTTTGAGGCCAATGCTCAGGGTTTTGACCAACCCAACGCTTCCAAACTGAATCCATACGTGTTTTATCAGCCATATTCGCAATATATACTTGAGCTGAAACAATGTTAGTTTTGTCTGAGCCCAGCTCAACTAAATTAGCTTGAATCGTATCTAAGGTAAGTTTTGTTTGCTCTTCAATACCAACCGACGTATTAGACGATGTAGCAACAGTCCAAACCAGATCTTTATAGGCAGATGATTTATTACGGCCATTGTATATCCCACTTATTCTCTCAATCATCATTGATACTCTTCTGTGTAGCTAATCCTCTATTAAGAGGTGATTTGTAGTTGGCTAAAATGTTTAGCAGAAAGTAACCCACTGTCGTTTGTTCTTTTGAGTGATTTTTTTGAAGATTATTCACCGAGTACACCCAAACTGTTTTTATGTGATTGTCTCCATTCGCTAACAATAGAATAACCAGGCATTTGGTTTATTTTACTCTTTGTAAATTGTATTAACTCTTCGTCTGACAGGTCGAAATCAATAACAAATTTGCAGGGTTGATGAACATACCATGGAGTATCAGTGAAAATTTCAAACCTATTGTTCTCAGGATCTCTAAAATAAAGAGACCAAGTCGTGCCGTGAGATACCGTCTGCAGTGCCACTTCGGCGGTGTCTTTTAAATATGAATTAAAAACTCTTAACTCTGCAATAGAGTCAACTCTAAAAGAAATATGATCTACAGGACTTTCAATTAACCGATGAGACTGGCGAGGATTCAAAACAATTTGGTGGTGCTCTTCTGGACTACGGCTTAAAAACACCATGCCGTATTTCCCCTCACCTCGATCGGTAACCACAAAGCCTAACTTTTTAGTAAAAAAACATTCCATTTGAGCGATGTCTTGAACATACAATTCAATATGACTTAACAGCATATTTGGAAAATTCACTTTATTCGCTGTATCCATTTTATATTTAATCTCCTAACGCCCCAGTAAAGAGCAATAAATCGTTGGTAAAAATATCCAGCGATAAATGAGTTGTTTCTCAATCGTCAGATAAAAAGTCTGATGGTGAAGCAGAAAACTGCACTGACATGAGACTCGGTGTACCTTTCAATGGTTATCATTCTATATCCAATAATTCGTTAATCACTGTACCGATAACATGCCAAAATATAAGCCATATCATCGGTAAACTTAATAACACCACTGTGTTGTAAAGCTTTATTCATACCCACTTTTATAGAGCAACTTATTGTGAATATAAATGACAGCTATTTTTATTTCTTTATTT
>Ga0209396_1000194_pt1 | contig 77942 bp, 70 predicted proteins | sample GOMGulsemesocosm_6_FD_184638 | JGI IMG/M metagenome (GOLD analysis project Ga0209396, IMG submission 184638) | Methane-oxidizing microbial communities from mesocosms in the Gulf of Mexico - GOM8C Gulf of Mexico (SPAdes) (version 2) | ecosystem: Environmental > Aquatic > Marine > Cold seeps... | reverse complement strand
AAAACCCAAAAAAGAAATACAGCAGACACAATCATTAGTCCAAACAGAGTTGAATTAACTTTTAGCAGTTCCTCCTTTATTTCTACTTTTTCAATTGTGCTTATCGCACCACGGCATGAGAAATTCCTTCCCTCATGCCGTTTTTTTTATTTCTAGCATAAGTATGTCATCACAGCCGTAATTATAAATAATTGCTCTAAATATAGATGAACATATAGCACGAGTGATTTTAAGTGCTCCAATGATGTACTTTATAACTCTAATACCACCTTCGATAGAACACGCCACTTTACTGTCATTAACATCAACTTATTAACATTGAATCAGATTAGTCATACGTCGATGGTAAGGAACGATGTGCGATCATTGTCGTTACGGCGAAAATATAGGTTTTAATGTGAAATAATGATCATATTTAGGATAATGTTAATCGAAATTGGCTGCTTGCTCGTGAAGCAGAGTTAAACCCATTCCAGCCGTTAGTATTTAATTTATAAATAATAACCTTGAGTTGTGAGCCATTAGCTATAAACCATTTACTATATATATTCTAATGCATCACTTATTTTATGTTATTGGGAAGTATTATAAACAGATCTTTAAATAGAAATTTTTTAGTCTACATTTCACTTTTATCAACACAATGACTTCTTTAGTCGTGTTTTGTGAACAATCACTCAACATTTGTACTGAAATGCCATTATTCCAGTAAATTCACCTAGTATTCCTTTAAAGACTTCGTAAGAATATGTACTGTAACGCACTGTAAATTATCTATTAATGTTTTAGGCTTTAGCTATGAATTTTGGAAGTTACTTAAAAAAGCAACGAACGCAACAAGATTGGACTCAGCCTATAGCTGCCTCAAAAATGGGTATTGAACAGTCATATCTTTCCAAATTGGAAACAGGAAAATCGTATCCGTCAGAAGATATTTTTAACAATATTGTAGAGGTTTATGACATCGACATTGTTGATATGAGCACACAAATTGATTCGGAGGAATTGGACAAGTTAAGAGAAATTAAAGAAGTACGTTGTGTTGTACTAAAAAAGCAAAAATCTACTAAAACATTTATTCGTAGATGGATGATAGCCGGTGTTGTATTTTTGATGCTTGGAGGAGCGTGTTTTGCAACCGCAATCATCCCAAAGTCGACTGAACTTCATTTCTACTATCGCTCTGAAGGGGTTTTATTACCGGGCGAAGTACTAACTACTTTTAATATTATTGTGCAACCAATTGATAGTCTAGAAAGTACCAAAGCTGAACTTAAGGAGTTATTGGCAAAGCAAAAAGAAATGATAAATCGTATCGAGCAAAATGACATAACCACGAAGAGTTTTCAAGGCACTAATTTTGTTGAGAATGTCGAGAAGGGTAAGCGATATTATCAACTGTATGATAGTCGAGAGCTTGCATACAGTTCACCATTACAATGGTTTTTAATACCTGCATTGATGTTTTTAATGGGAGGCGTAGGATGTTTTCGCGCAGGTGCTAGGTGGAAGTAAAATTATTGATATTTTAATTTCAGACCTGTTTTTAGTTGGAATATCAAATACGAAAAATACAAGCAATGAATTTAAACATGGCACGTAAATGTTTGCTGCGTGCGCTGAGTTTAATGTTTTAGCCAATGATTGGGCAACCCATTTTAGGGAACCTGATACCGAGAATTTGGAGTTTTGAATGAGTGTAATAAAAAGTAATATCAGCGTATTAGAAGATTTTCAAATAAATGTAAAATTAAAGCTTTCTGCCCTTTGGGTAGCGGTTATGTTTTGTTATGTATATGGGGACTATATACAAGTCTATGTTCCGGGAATACTTGCGAAGGCTATGGAAGTAGAAGCTAATGCTGCTAAACAAGTAGAATTTACCGTTGTTGCGGTATTAATGGCAATACCCAGTTTAATGATATTCTTTTCACTAATTCTAAAGCCAAAAATTAATCGTTGGTTAAATATAGGTTTGGCGACATTTTTTATAATCCTCAATATCATGGTCAATTTGTCGGAGACTTGGGTGTTTTATCTATTACTAACCGCAATTGAGACAATGATAAATATCGCAATAGTATGGTATGCATGGAAATGGCCTCAAACAAGCGAATCACTTGTAAAGAACGTATAACTAGAATTTAGTACTTGTTATTGAGGTAAAAGTAAATCCGAATTTTACCTCACTACTTTAGCTAGTTTTTACTAATAGTTAATTGATAAATGAGGTATGGCGTCAATAACTAAAAGTCTAGAATGTGATAAATACGGCCTTTAAAACCAACTATCCTAATGACCTATTTTTCGGAACAGCTACCGTTAGTGAAACATAAAATAGCGTCAGCGATGCACACAAAGTGGATCATAGCAGGTACCTTTGAGCTTCTTTTTCAAAGAATGAGTTATCGTCAAAAGTATTTCTAACAACTCTACCTGCTATGTTTTAAACCACAATCATCACCGTTATCAATAAGACTTAATTACCAATTGGTGAACCCGGTGCCATTTTAATAGTCGATGCTGGTGTTACCAATTTATCATGTTTTAAGCTGTATTCAATTTGTCTGACGAGCAAACGAAATTGGGCAGATAGACCTTTATGTTTTCTGCTACGTTGATGATCAGCTAACCATTCTTGGCTATCACTAAGCGCCACGTAAACTTCAGCCCTAAGCTCTGTTACTAAGTCTTTTTTGTGCCAAAGGGTAAGTAAGTGTTCAATAACTTGCTGATTCACCCGTTGTTGTACAAGTAAATCAATGCCCTTTTTAGCAGGCGCTTTAATTGTATTTGTTAACACTGCATCCAAAATCTCTGCAATTTGTGGGATACCCGCCCCCATCAACGACTGTTGCTGTACTCGCGCTAAACGTTCAGCATTAAGCAATAACGTTAAGGTATGTTTTGCACTAGCCTCGGCTGCACTTACTGGATCAAAAGTTAACCCTGTTTTTGAATTAAAGCTTTCGCGATCACGACGATACCCATAAGCCTTAGGAGGAATGAGCTTGACGATATGATCAGGCACAGTTAATACTTCAGGAGATAAGGTTTTAAGCAAAGCTGATAACGCTTGTTGCTGATTATCACTGGTTACGATGGTCATTTCATTTTTAAAGTTCTCATCTTTAACTTGGTAACTATAACCAACACCACCAATAAGTTTCGCTGTTGCCTCTACTTGGAAACGATGAAAATTATAAATAGGTACTAACGCAGGCTCAATCTCAGATAAAGGTGTACCAAAAGGAATGCTATTAATTCCAAAGTCAGCTAGCGCTTTTTCTCTTATGGTAAGTACTCGTAACAATTCTTCTGCGGCGTTGGCACCGTTATCCCACAAATGTCCAGTTGCGTGACCACCTGATTTAGGTCGGGCATCAGGGTCGGAAACATATTGAAGCCCCTTACTTTGTGCATCTTTAACAAGGCTTGCTAATAATGCATTTTCTTTGTCAGGGGCGACATCGCTATAACCATAAGCAATAACATATTTATCCCATATGCCGATATCACTAGCATAGGCATTAGATAAATCTATTTCACCGTTCTTTAATTCAATTAATGGATGTGGATAATCCATCACTGAAGCGCGATTATTAGTACTCGCAGCGAAGTTATGAGCAATACCTAATGTATGGCCTACTTCATGTGCAGCAAGTTGGCGAATACGTGCCAATGCCATTTCTTTCATTGGCGCTGTATCCGTTTTCTGTGTTTTAAAAGGCGAAGTTAAGCCCAGAGCGATTAAATAATCTTGGCGAACACGTAAAGAACCTAATGTCACGTGTCCTTTAATAATTTCACCTGTACGTGGGTCGCGAACAGAAGCACCATACGACCAACCTCTTGTCGCACGATGGACCCACTGTATAACATTATAACGAACATCCATTGGGTCGGCATCTTCAGGTAACATTTTGACTTGAAATGCATTCTTATAACCTATTGCTTGATAAGCTTGATCCCACCAACGCGCACCATCTAATAACGCACTACGTACGGGCTCGGGAACACCTGCGTCAAGATAATAAATAATAGGTTTTACAGCTTCACTTACTTTCGCTGATGGATTCTTTTTACGTAAACGGTGACGTGGTATCACGCGTTGAATCAAAGGTTCATCAATGGCAGTAGCATAATCAGCATATGAGTCAGCCCAAAAACCACTAAAAGGGTGAAAAGTACGAGTTTGATAATTATCATCAGGTAACTTTATTAACGAATGATGTAAATTAACGGTTACCGCTTTCGCATCTGGTGTAACTGTACGAATAAACTTGCCCTTAGCATCACCTTTAAAAGTAACAGTAGCCTCTAGCTCAGTATTATCGGGAAATGCCTTACTACGCGGTTGATAGAGTGCACTTCGGCTCGCATCAACTTTATAACTTCCTTGCTTAGATTTTTTCAATCGATCAGCTAAATTATGAATATCAGATAATAAAAATGGCGTGTAATCAATAAAAACGCGTTTACCATCATCGCTAGCGCTTGCCACTTTGAATCCCCAAATAACAGAACTAGCAAAGGCCTCTTCAATAGCTTTCTTTTCAAGCATATTGTCTGAATTCGCTCGATAATAGGAGTTTAATTGACGTAACAATACTTTATCGCCAATACGTTCAAACTGAACTAATCGTGTATCACCAAGTTGGCCCCGATCTAACCCGATATCATTTGAACCAATACCATGTGGAAGACCACTTTGAAAAAGGAATTGTTGATTAAATTGATTAATTTCTAAAAATACTTTACCCGTTTTTTGTTGATGATAAAAAGAGAAATATCCCTGGTTTTTAACTTTATCCTTAGTGAATTCTGCAATACTGGTCTGTGCATGTGCGGGCATTACACAACACACCAGAATTAGAAACATTTTACGCATCAAACTCATTTATTCCTCTCCTTAAGAGCAACTTGTAGTAATTGATATTAAATTAATCTTATAAATGGTACAAAATACAGCGACAAACTTGCTATAATTATTCGCGAAAGTAAATATAAAAACTTTCAATATATCGTAAAAAAATGACAAAAAACGCGTGCTGACACTTTCAGCATACAATATACATACTCTAAAGCAATTAGGTAACCCGATGCAACGACTAGCACCCGCTTTACGTGAAGATAATGTTCCACTTGACCTTATTTCCCTAATAAAAACCGTATTAGCAGCCACAAAAGAAATATCATTTCGTGTTAGCCAAGCTCACTTAGGTGGCTTAATGGGGTCTACTTTAGATGAAAATATTCAGGGTGAAGTACAAAAACAACTCGATGTTGTGGCCAATGAATTATTCAAAGATATTTTATTAGAATCAGGGTTTGTTAAAGCCATTTCTTCTGAAGAAGAAGATACTTCAGTAGCCGGTAACCCTAATGGTAAATATATTGTGTCATTTGATCCTTTAGATGGCAGTTCCAATATTGAGATAAACTCATTAATTGGTACTATTTTTTCGATTCACTCGGCTCCAGAGAGTATGTCTGCTGACGATCCAGATATGTTCAAACAAGCGGGTCATCAGCAAGTTTGTGCGGGTTATGTATTATATGGCCCCGCGACTATGCTTGTCATGACTACCGGTAGTGGTACTCATTTTTATGTTTTAGATCGCACACATGGCGGGTATTTATTGGTTGAACGTAGCGTACAAATACCAGAAGAAACTCAGGAATTTGCGGTGAACATGTCAAATCAACGCTTTTGGCAAGCGCCGATGAAAAACTACATTGACGATTTGTTATTAGGTGATACTGGACCTCGTGGTAAAAACTTTAATATGCGTTGGATTGCCGCCATGGTTGGTGATGTGCATAGAGTGTTAACTCGCGGTGGTATCTTTACTTATCCTGCTGATAATAAAGATCCTAAAAAGCCTTACAAATTACGCTTGATGTATGAAGCTAACCCAATGAGCTTTTTAGTTGAGCAAGCGGGTGGTATGTCTGTTACTAGTGAAGGTCGAATCATGGATATTGAGCCTGAAAGTATACATCAACGTGTTGAAGTCATCCTCGGCTCTAAAAAAGAAGTAGAAAACTGCCTAAGTTATTATAAGTAACAATTTATATTCTCTTTAAAGTGAGAAATACTAATAAAAAGCTGCATATATCATATGTGGCTTTTTTTTTTGCTGATTTTATTGCTAAAATAGTGACAATTATTTTACTTTATCGTTTTAAGAGAAATTCATGCCTCATTATGTGGTTGGACACAAAATCCCTGATTCAGATTCTATCTGCTCAGCAATCGCCCTTTCCTATTTAAAAACAACGTTAGGTGAAGAAACAGTCCCAGCTCGTTTAGGTGAATTATCACCAGAGACTTTATTCATTTTAGAAAAGTTTGGTTTTGAACAACCGCAATTGAAAACCAGCTATGCAGGGGAAAGTCTTTATATCGTTGACCATTCAGATAGAGTATTAGCCCCTGATGATGTCGATGAAGCAACAATTTTGGGTATCATTGATCATCACAAATTAGGTGATTTAACTACGTCAACTCCGTTAGAGTGTTGGATTCGTCCGGTTGGATGTACCAATACCATCATCAAAATGATGTATGATTTCCATGATGTCGAAATTCCAAAAAATATTGCCGGTGCTATGATGTGCGCTATTTTAAGTGATACTGTTATTTTTAAATCCCCAACATGTACTACTGCTGATATCAAATGTGTTGAAGCATTGGCCGAGATTGCCGGTATTGACGATGCAAAAGCGTTAGGCATGGAAATGTTTAAGGTGAAATCAGCTGTTGAAGGTACGCCAGTTCGCGATTTAGTTATGCGCGATTTCAAAGACTTCAATATGAACGGGAAGCTTGTGGGAATTGGTCAATTGGAAGTTATTGACCTTGCTATATTTGATAATATGAAAGCAGACCTTGAAGCAGACATCGCCAAGTTAAAACAAGAAGGTGACCGCCATACGGTTATATTATTATTAACCGATATTATGAAAGAAGGCTCTGAAATGTTAGTGGTAAGTGATAACGCCGATTTAACCGAAAAAGCTTACGGTAAAGCGACTGTCAACGGAAAAGTATGGCTCGACGGCGTACTCTCTCGTAAAAAGCAAATTGTACCTCCTCTACAAGAGTCACTTATTTGATTATCATTTAATCACTTAAATTAATTGCAAAAAGCTCAGTAGATACTGAGCTTTTTCACCTCTAACAACCAAGGTTTCTTATGAATATAACTGACACTCATCGTTTATCTTTTCGTTTATTGGCTGCTACAGATGCGGAGTTGTTATTTGAGCTTGACCAAGATCCCGAGGTCATGCGCTACCTTACCGCTGGTAAATTAACCTCAAAAGCAGATATTACCAATACTTTTATTCCACGTATGGAAGCTTATCGTGATGAGAATAAAGGCTGGGGCTTATGGGGTGTCTTTTTAATAACTAACAATGAGTTTATTGGTTGGGTTTTGGTACGTCCAATGGAGTTCTTTTCAGAGCAGCCTGAATTCAACAATTTGGAACTAGGCTGGCGTTTTAAACAATCTTCATGGGGAAAAGGCTTGGGCTCTGAAGCAGCACAGCAAGTAAAAAATGCATTAAGTAAAAACACTGAAGTAAAGGCATTCAGCGCAACGGCTCTTGCTGGTAATTTGGGCTCGATTGGCGTTATGAAAAAATTAGGTATGAGCTTTATTAAAAATTATTTACATCAAGAGCCTTCTGGGGCCATAGAAGCTGTTTATTACCAGGGAAACAATGATAATTCCATGAATAAATAATATATACCCGTTCCATCTTAATGTCGTAACAATAAGCTTATTTATCCTTAAACATAAATAAGCTCACCGAAGTGAGCTATTTTATGTTCATGCATATTCGACGTTAACAATTAAACTCTTTCAATAACCGTCGCAATACCTTGACCTAAACCAATACACATTGTCGCTAAACCAATATTAACATCTTGGCCTTCCATTAAGTTCAGCAATGTTCCCGTGATACGTGAACCCGAACAACCAAGAGGGTGACCAAGTGCAATAGCGCCACCGTTTAAATTGATCATATCTTCGGCTCTATCTTCCAAGCCTAATGCTTTAACACAAGATAAGGCTTGTGCGGCAAAAGCTTCGTTAAACTCAGCCAGCTCGATATCCGCAAGTGATAAACCAGCTCTTTGCAATGCTTTTTTAGTGGCCGGTACTGGACCAAAGCCCATTGTCGATGGATCACATCCCGCTACTGCCATACCGCGAATTTTAGCGCGAGGTGTTAATCCCAGCTCTTTCGCCCTGTCTGCTGACATCACTAACATTGCTGATGCACCATCAGATAACGCTGACGATGTTCCTGCCGTTACAGTACCATTGATAGGATCAAATACTGGGCGTAAACCTGCAAGCGTTTCAATAGTTGTTTCAGGACGAATAACTTCATCATGCTCAACTAATGTTAATGCCCCCATAGCGTTATGGCCTTGTGTTGGGACAATTTCATTGTTCCAACGACCAGCCAATTGTGCTTGATAGGCCTTTTGGTGTGAACGTGCAGCAAAAGCATCTTGTTGCTCTCGGGAAATACCATGTTGTTTGCCGAGTAATTCTGCAGTTAACCCCATATTACCCGACGCTCGCGAAATAAATTTGCTTAGCGCAGGGTCAAAGTCAACGTCATACATCATAGGAACATGACCCATATGTTCGACACCACCAACGATGAAAACATCACCTTGACCACACATAATATTTGTCGTTGCATCATGTAAGGCTTGCATTGATGAACCACATAAACGATTAACAGTTACAGCACCGGTAGATTTTGGAATATCAGTTAATAACTGTGCATTTCGAGCAATATTAAAACCTTGCTCTTTCGTTTGTTTAACATTTCCCCAGATAATATCTTCAATTAAACTAGGATCTAAATTTGGATTACGTACGAGTAATTGCTGCATTAAATGTGCTGAAAGAGTTTCAGCACGAACATTACGAAAAACACCAGCTTTAGAGCGCCCCATAGGGGTACGAATACAATCGACAATAACTACTTCTTTCATGATTTTCTCCTTAGCTTAAGCTGTTTTAACATCAGTGTTGAAATATGATTTACCTGAAGCTGCCATGGCACGCAGCCCATCAGTGACTTGATAAATCTCTCCTAAATGAGCATATTTATCTGCCGTCGCAATAAAGTTATCTAAACCTAGCGTTTCTAAATAACGAATTGGACCCCCTCTAAATGGTGGGAAACCTAAGCCGTAAATTAGTCCCATATCTGCTTCAGCAGCTGTATCAACCACACCTTCTTCCAAACAACGTATTACTTCGTTAACCATAGGGATCATTAAACGAGCAATAATTTCATCTGCTGTATACGTTATCACATCAACATTTAATAGCTCTTGAGCGGCTGGAGCTGGAATTTTTGTTGGACGACCACGCTTATCTTTGCCGTAATCAAAGAAACCACCACCGCTTTTTTGTCCTAAACGTTTGGCGTTATATAAGGCACTAACAGGATCATTATCAATTTTTGCCATACGCGTAGGGAAACCGGAAGACATAACACCAGTACAATGATCTGCAGTATCAATACCCACAACATCAAGTAAATATGCAGGTCCCATTGGCCAGCCAAATTGCTTCTCCATGATTTTATCGACAGCAACAAAATCAGCGCCTTCTAGTACTAATTGACTAAAGCCTGCAAAATAAGGAAACAAAACACGATTGATATAAAAGCCCGGACAATCATTAACAACAATGGGAGACTTGCCCATTTTTGCAGCATAAGCCACAACAGCAGCAACGGTTTCATCAGAGGTTTCTTTACCGCGAATAACTTCAACTAGCGGCATTTTGTTCACAGGGTTGAAAAAGTGCATCCCACAAAACTTGTCTTTTCGTTTAATACTTTGCGCTAATAAATCAATAGAAATCGTTGACGTATTTGAAGTGACTATAGTGTCATCAGCTACATAACTTTCTACTTCCGCTAAAACCGCGGCTTTAACTTTTGGATTCTCAACTACCGCTTCAACAATAATATCAACATCTTTTACACTCTCGTAGCTCAACGTGGGAGTAATATTATTTAATACACCTGCCATTTTTTTCGAATTTATACGACCACGATCAGCAAGTTTTGCCAAGATACCTGACGCTGTAGTCAAACCTAAATCAAGCGCTTGGTTATTAATATCTTTCATTACAATGGGAGTGCCTTTATAGGCTGATTGATAAGCAATACCGCCGCCCATAATGCCAGCACCAAGTACGGCTGCACGCTCTACCGATTTCGTCGCCATTTTACCGGCTTTTTTCGCTTTACCTTTTACAACTTGGTCAGCCATAAACAAACCAATTTGCGCTGTAGCGGCATCGGTTTTAGCAAGTTTTGCAAAACCCGAATTTTCTAATACCATTGCACCTGTTCGCTCTAAGCCCGCAGCGGCTTCGATAACTTTCACTGTTGCCATAGGTGCCGGATAATGTTTACCTGCTTTTGCAGCAATCATGCCTTTACATGTATTAAAGGTCATGATGGTTTCAACGGGGCTTAATTTTAAAGCTTCAAGTTTTGGCTGACGTTTAGCGCGCCAATCCAACTTACCCGCAATGGCTTCTTTTAAGGTACTAATCGCCGCATCGCGTAATTGCTCAGGAGCAACAACTGCATCCAGGAGACCTACGGCCATTGCTTGTTCTGATTTGTGTGCTTTCCCCGTAGACATCCACTCAATGGCATTATCTGCACCAAGTACTCTCGGTAACCGTACTGTGCCACCAAACCCTGGCATTAAGCCCAGTTTAACTTCGGGCAAGCCAATAGAGCATGTTGTATCAGCAATACGATAATCACACGCTAAAGTCATTTCACAACCGCCGCCTAAAGCAAATCCATTAATAGCAACAACCGTAGGCATGTTTAAATCTTCAAATGAATCAAAAACATCAGAACCTTGTTTTATCCAAGGAATAAGCTCCTCTTCTGGTTTTTTAAACATTTCCAAAAATTCAGTGATATCAGCGCCAACAATAAAGCTAGACTTACCTGAGGTCACTAAAACACCTTTAGCTTCACTACAATTATTAATTGCAGCAACTACTTCTCTATATTCTTTGAAAGTCATCTGATCGAATTTGTTTACTGAACCTTGTGCGTCGAATTTAAATTCAACAATTCCTTCGTTCAGTAATTCAGCAGAAAGGCTTTGGCCTTGAAATAACATGCCCGATTTCCCCATTTAATTGAAATATAACTAGCGTGCGTTTTATACCAAAACAACCTCAAACATGTGATTTGGCAAGTATTACAAACAATTTTGGCAAGTTATTGAATGAAGTGAATAGTTCTCACTTTGCCAAACTCAACAACACCATATAAATAATTTATATACCAACTTGTTATGTACTTCCCAAAAAACACCTTCATTGATGCTTCTGTTTTTAAGGGAGCTCCATTAACAAAAAGAAGCGTATTGACTATAAATCATTCATTAGTTCTATACATGCACTTTGAAGTGGCTCTAGTATATGCGTATAAAAAATAAATCTATTATTAAAAATAGTCGGAAGACTATGCCTTGAAAAAAATTGAAAAGCAAATATTTTAAACAAGCGTTTAAATTGGTCGTATTAATTCATAAAGATAAACCAAATAAATATTGAATTTCCCCTTAACCGTTTATACATCTTTATTAGTTGTATGCTTTTCATCACTGGTAAGTAACTGAATAATGAGACAGTTACTTCGCCTTCAATACTACTGGGACGAATTGTCCCTCGATGATTTTCGATAAGACTAAGTGAAATAAATACCCTTAATCTTGTACCAACCCCATAGCAATTATCATGTAGGAAAATGTTAAAAGAATTAATTCCCTAAGAGGTAAATATAGTCACTTTGGTATTATATTCATCTTCATATTGGCGTAGCTTTTCAAGCATGTTTTCACTTATTTCTTGTCCAGCTCTAAGCATGATATTGCCATTTTCCAAAACCAGATCTTCCAATAACATATCTCCTGGTCTCAGTCGTTCAATACCACTAAAATAGCCGGTCTCTAAACCATGGCTGTTATCATGATTCTTGATCAGCCTTAGAAATTCATTAAGTACTTTACTGTCATACCAAACACCCGCTCGTTCCATCATCCAAATTTCGGCATTATCTAATGACATTCGTTTTTTATTAGATTTTCCAGCAACGATATAATCAAAGTCTTTAACAATTCTAATAATTCTAGCGCCCATAGGGATATCATTATGATTTAGATGATCTGGCAGGCCTGTGCCATCAATGTTCTCATTCTGATGGCGAATATTGGCAGTTAAAGTGGAAAAACGTTTGATTCGCCCAACAATTTCAGCACCAATTACTGGATGAGACTGCATACTGTCATCTAGATGTGTGCAATTCATATCTTTATTTGCTAATAATTCATCCGATAAACCTACTGCACCAATTTCATGAAGTAATGCACAGAGGTAAATTTTTTGGCTGCCCGCGTCATCAAAATTAAGTATTAAGGCAAGTGCGCGACAAAATGTTGCAATTCTTTTTATATGACTGGAGCTAAACCCTGTTCGATATTCTATCGTCGCTGACATCATATCTAAAATGTCATGCAGTAAATGCTTTTGAGCAGCCAGGTTAGCCATCAATTTTTGTTTGTTTAACTGTAATGCCTCTGTTCGTTTAGCCACCTTAATTTCAAGAGAATCGTTAAGTCGTACTAACTCATTATTCGCTTCTTCCAAACGATGACTAAGCTCTATTTTTTCTTGTTTTAATAAATAATATTCCGCTGCTTTAGCTAAGATGAGTTTCAGTTCATCATTGTCCCAAGGCTTACTTATATAAGTATATATGCCCCCTTCATTGACCGCTTTAACGGTAGATTCAATATCACTATACCCTGTAAGTAACAGCCTAATTGACGTTGGATTAATTTCTTTCGCTCGTCTTAGGAATTCGGCGCCATCAATATTGGGCATTCTCATATCCGACATGAGTATATCGACATGATTATTTTGGAGATATTCTAGTCCTTGAAAACCATCAGAAAAGGTAATTAAGTTATAGTCTTTGCGTAGCAAGCGAGTAAGAGAATTAATGATGTCTTGTTCATCATCAAGAATGAGCAATGTTAACTTTTTCTGGGCATCAATATCTTTTTCTGTTTGTGCAGTATCATTCTCAGTTGTTTTCTTTTTTAGAGCCGCTGAACTTGTCATACACTATCCATCTAATTACCAACATATACCTAAGTCCATCCAAATATTTACTAATAAGTATTCAACTAGCTGGTTTATAAGTTTTAATAATAATAGTAGTACATGTTAACGAGTCAGCTGTATATATCTTTCTATAATGTGCAGTACAATGTGCTACTTTCCAATTAGTATAATGATTTAGATGAGATTACCTGAACATTTGAACAAGCCTGAAAACCTCCTGATAACCATGGCGTTTATTATGCCACTTGTATTTTCTGTATGGATGGTACTACTTAATAATTTTGTTATCGAAAAAGCTCAATTTACAGGAACTGAAATTGGTATTTTACAAAGTTTACGTGAAATCCCTGGTTTTTTAGCCTTCACCACTATTTATTTGCTACTTTTTATTAAAGAACAAAAACTGGCATTGATTTCATTAGCAATTACCGCCATTGGAGTTACTATTACGGGCTATTTCCCTAGTGCTTTTGGCTTATATATTACGACTGTAATAATGTCTGTAGGTTTCCATTATTTTGAAACGGTTAACCAGTCTTTAACCTTGCAATGGATAAATAAAAAAGAGACGGCTCATTTTCTAGGAAGAATGTTATCAGCAAAGTCAGCGGCATCGTTACTTGCTTTTAGTAGCATTTGGCTGCTAATGGAGCAATTTTCTTGGTCGTATAAAGCAACGTACACTCTTTTTGGTATATTAGCCCTAGTCTTAACCTTGTTGTTAGCGTTAGCGTTTAAACAATTCCCTGTAAAAGTTGAACAAGAGAAAAAGCTTATATTAAGAAAGCGTTACTGGCTATTTTACGCCTTGACGTTTTTTAGCGGTGCTCGTCGACAAATATTTGTCGTATTTGCAGGCTTTTTAATGGTAGAAAAGTTTGGTTATAGCGTTGCGAATGTTAGCGCATTATTTTTAATCAACTATGTTTTTAATTGGCTCTTTGCTGCAAAAATTGGCAAGTTAATAGGTAAAATTGGCGAACGTAACGTATTAAGATTCGAATATATTGGCTTGATTATAATATTTATCGCATATGGGCTAGTTGATAACGAGTACTTAGCCGCTACCTTATATGTTATTGATCATTTATTTTTTGCCTTAGCGATAGCAATAAAAACGTATTTTCAAAAAATAGCTAATCCAGAAGACATTGCTTCAAGTGCCGGAGTAAGTTTTTCAATTAATCATATTGCCGCTGTAGTCATTCCTGCATTACTGGGAATGTTATGGATAATTAATTCCTCATGGGTTTTTTATATAGGAGCAGGTTTTGCATTATGCTCGTTTTTATTATCCCTTTTAATTCCAAGAAATCCTAGGCAAGGTATTGAGTTTCGGTTTTTGGAGCAAAAATGATAATCGCTCCTACTCGAAATCATTGCTCGTTCAAAACGGTTTTCAAAAAGAGATTTCGAGAAGGCTGGATGCCTAATAGTGGCCATATGACCGTGACATTGCTTACAGGGGGTAAGTACTTAGCTTTTGTCTGGAACATAAAAGCTGAACGTTCATCGACGTGCATGGATGCACTAATGCCATGATGGCAGGAAGCCTAAGAATGGCCTGAACATCGCCACTCATTCACATTCATGTGACCGTGACATACCGTTCATCCTGAACATAAAAAGGGCCGAAGCTTTACGCTTCAGCCCTATTGATTAAATATTGTGATAGCTTATTGTCTATTGCGTAAATAGGTTAAAAACTCATCTGCGGGCATAGGCTTAGCATAATAAAACCCTTGTACTTCGTGGCAACCTTGAGCTTTTAAGTGGTCTTGCTGCTGTTCGTCTTCTATGCCTTCGGCAATTACTCTTAAATTCATTTGCTTACCTAGGTTTATCATAGTATCTGCAAGGATAGATTTTCCTGGTTGGGCAATATCATTAACAAATGAGCGGTCAATTTTAAGCCTATCTAAAGGTAATTTCTGTAAATAACTTAATGATGAATAACCCGTACCAAAATCATCAAGTGCAATTCGAATACCTTCTGTTTTAAGTTTAATCAATGCATCGATCACGAGTTGAGGGTCGTCCATTAAAATATTTTCAGTCACTTCTAACTCAAGTTTATTCGCTTCAACTTTGTGAGTCTTAGTGGCTTCAATAACAGTTTCAACAAAATTCACACGCCTAAATTGAGGGATAGATACATTGACAGAAATACCAATATCTTTAAAACCTTCTTCCTCTAGTTGTTTGATTTGTTTACATGCTTGATTCACCACCCAATCACCGATATCGATAATAAGACCAGAATACTCAGCTAAAGGAATAAAGACGACAGGAGATATAAACTTGCCGTCACTTGTACGCCAGCGTAACAATGCTTCAGCACCGATAACTTTTCCACTGGCCAAATTAAGTTGCGGTTGATACCAAACTTCTAATCGTTGCTCTGCAAAATCAGTCCTTAATTGACGGATCATACCCAGTCGCCATAAGGTTTCTTCTTCCATTTCTTTTTTGTAATAAACAAAATGCTCTAGCTGATTCTTTTTGGCTAGATTTAACGCAATATTAATTTGATTTAATATATTTACACCGCGAGAACCAGCGTCCTCTTGACTACATAAACCTAGACAAACATTAATAGGTAAATGTTGTTCACCTGCTGGAAAAGATTGAGTAAATAGATTTGTTATATTTTTAGGATTGACCTTTTCACTTGGACCTATAATTCCAAAGACATCTGCACCAACACGAGCGAAACTGCAATCTTCACATAAACTTTTTAAACGATTTGCTACGGCTGATAACAACTGGTTACCAAGATCTTGCCCTAAACCATCGTTTATATCACTGAAATGATTGATATCAATAAGTCCAGCAACCAAATTACTATCTGAACTGTTTTGCCCAAAATTATCGAGTAAATTAACAAACTCTAAACGATTAGGCAGTTCAGTTAGCCAATCTTTATAAGCTGCATTTCTTAATTTTTGGAATAGGTGAACATTTTCATAACCAATAGCAATATTTGTTAAAAAAACTTCTATTAATTGTTGCTGTATTTCTGTTAACTCTTGTTCAAGCTCAATATAAATAACTGATTTATAACTACCACTCGATAAAAATAATGTAAGACAAGTAGGCGAATAATAGTTCTGCTTCTGTTGATAGCAACTCGCTATCTGCTCATTTACCTCATTATTCTTGAGCGTTTCAAGCTTTTGGTTAATTAATACTGAAGACAAACCTTCTTGTCCCAAGATATACAAGCTTAAATCGTCAACACCATCAACAATCCCTTGACCTCTGGCACAAAAAAGACTTGTTTTACACTCACAGAGTAATTTTAATTGTGCCAATACTCCTTGAGCATATTCGTGAACGGAGTGTAATTCGAGTAAATTAGCAGCGGCGCCAATAATTTTTTCTAAACCGATTCTATTTTGAGTAACAGTAGAAATTTGTTGATATGAACGAATCGCGGCAAACACGGTGGTAACTAATTTTCGGCGGGTTAATTCTGTTTTGGTTTTGTAATCATTAATATCGTAGTCTTTAATAACACTTTCTTCTGGTGCATAGCCCGGTTGTCCGGTACGTAGTACTATACGGATATCAGAACGCTCTAAAGTTTCACGAATATGTTTAACAACATTAAGCCCCGCGTCATCTGTTTCCATAACAACGTCAAGTAAAACAAGTACTATATCTTCATGTTCTTCAATCAATTGACATGCATCTCGTCCAGAATAAGCGTGGATATATTCCAAACGTCTGCCAAGAACAATAAGATCGGATAAGGCAAGTTGAGTTACAGAGTGTATTTCTGGATCATCGTCAACGATAAGTACTTTCCAGATATCGTTACTTAACTCGTCAAGAATTTCATCTTCACCACTATCATCGATAAATAAAAAATCGTCGTTGGTATCTTCTGAAACTTGCATATTTTCCTCAAACAACCAGTATATTCAAACGAGTTAAACCTATACTGTACAGCTAACAATTCGTTAATGATATTTATATTCTAGTACATAATAAAAGTCAGGTTGATATTATTCAACAAATAATGCAATTAAATTAGCATTCAAATATCTGTAAGTAAAACAGCGAGAAAGAAGTTAAGTCGGTTTATTACAAAACTACACCTACCCCCTCTTTATAATAACTATACTAATAACGATTTTCAGGTATTATTAAAAAGAAACATACAATTATTTTTAATAATAAACCAATGGACGATATTACTTTATAGGATAGTATTATTTATAATTTCATCGGTGTTAAAAAAGGAATATTGTAAAATATGGAAAAAAATAATAAAAACACCATAACAACTGATATTAGTCCACATTCTCACAGTAACCGCATCACCACAAGTGAAAAAAAGACTAAAAGTACTTCTTCTCCACTAACAACTCAAATGCAGTTATTAAGTTTAGCAAAGCAATTTGTATTAGATGGTGGCTTACTTCCATCTGAAAAACAAGTTCCTTTGGAGGACAGAGCACGTAAACGTGACAGACTATCTCACCTAAGAAAGCAGCAAAATCTTGAAACAATCATAAAAAAAACAATATCGTTTTGTTCAGGAGATGAGATTACTGATCGCGCAGATCAAGATTGGTTTAATAGTTTTACCAAATTAGCCGAGGATATCAGTAATCACACCATGCAAGATTTATGGGCAAAAATATTGGCGGGAGAAATTATTCATCCAGGATCTTTTTCATTAAAATCATTAACGATTTTTCGTAACATGAGTGTTAATGATGCCAGATTATTGGCTAAGGCATGTGGTCTTGCTGTTAAAGATCCCAGCAAAAGAAATATACGCATTATTTCTAGTGCCTATCAAACGCCGGGGTTTTTCAATATATTTAATAAGAATAGAGATAAAAGAATTAATTTAAGTCAGTTTGGATTAAGTTATGCTGAACTACTAACCTTAGCAGAGAACGATCTTATTTTTATTCAAGAAACGGAATCAAACACATTAGCTAAAAAAGAACAATTACACTTTACTTTTCATAGTATACCACTAACTTTTACTGCATTAAAAAGTCACTGTGTGATTAATTTTTATAAATTTACGCCAATCGGTGCTGAGCTTGCTTCGCTCATTGCTGATAACCCAAACAATGAATATTTACACTTGTTAAAAAGTGAATTAAGTAGTCATTTTTCCATAAATAGCTAAAGAGAAAACACTTCTTCTGTAATGAACTATATGCCATCACCATCGGTATGCAGACCACATTCTCTCTGCCCGCCAGCAAAGCGCGTATCACTTTCATCCATACCTAAAGTTAATGGTTTAGTACTATGCACATCACCTACAGAGACATAACCTTGATCCCATAATGGATGATAAGGTAATCCGTGTTTAGTTAGATATTGATGTATATCTCTATTAGTCCAATCGATTATTGGGTGCACCTTAAAACGGCCGCGTAAAATATTAACAACAGATAAACTCTCACGATGCTCAGATTGCTGACGACGCACTCCTGAGAACCATGTACCTGCTCCTAATTCATTTAACCCTTGCTCCAATGGCTCAACTTTATTCCTACGATTGTAAGCTTTAAGTGCCGTTGCATCTGTATTCCATTCTTCACCATATTTAGCTTGTTGCCATGCCGCACTTTCTTTTGCGCTGTATACATGCAGGTTTAAATTTAAACGTTCCGTTAATTGATCAATAAACTGATATGTTTCAGGAAACAAATGTCCAGTATCGGTAATTAACACCGGAATATTAGTGTCGACTTGTGTCAGCATATGTAACATTACCGCTGACTGAATACCAAAACTTGATGATAAAACAAACTGAGACGGTAAATTTTCCATTGCCCATTCTACACGGGCAATCGCTGACTCTTTCTCTAATAAGTCATTCCACTGATTCAACCAAGGTTCAGGTAGTGATGCTGGAAAGCGGTTATTAATTGCAGGTGTATTTGCATTAATCATGGAAATCCCTCTTGCTAATTTTAACCTCGCTAACAATGTTGGTGCGAATCGTAAAATCACCAAAACCTTCGTTTTCATTGCGTTCACTTGACCAACGGTCAACCAAAACATCTATTTCAGCCAAAATAGCTAGGTTATTAATACCACTTTTATATAACTTAGGAATACGTGTACCACCATGGTTACCACCTAAATACATATCATATTTATCTGGCCCTTTACCAACTAAGCCAATTTCAGCTAACATTGCACGTCCACAGCCATTGGGACATCCTGTAACTCGTAAAATCAGGTGTTCTTCTGATACATCATGCTTAGTTAAAATATTTTCTACGTCAGTCACTAACCCAGGTAAATAGCGCTCTGCTTCAGCCATGGCTAATGGGCAAGTAGGAAATGCGACACAGGCCATTGAATTTTGACGTTGCGGCGTGGTTTCATTTTTGATCAAACCATGCTGACGCGCTAATTGTTCAATCTTCGCTTTATCTTGTTCGGCAACACCAGCAATAATCAAATTCTGATTTGCTGTCATTCTAAAGTCACCTTTGTGTACTTTAGCGATTTCAGCAACACCTGCTTTAAGTGGTTTACCAGGATTATCAATTAAACGGCCATTCTCAATAAATAGTGACAAATGATGTTTACCATCAATACCTTCTACCCAGCCAAATCGATCACCACGGAATGTAAACTCATAGGGACGACTTTCAGTAAATTTAATACCTGCACGTTTTTCAACTTCCGCTTTAAACGTATCAATACCAACACGGTCTAAGGTGTATTTAGTTTTTGCATTTTTACGGTTTACTCGATTACCCCAGTCACGTTGCGTCGTCACGACTGCCACAGCAACTTCTAAGGTATTTTCTAAGTTAACAAAGCCAAAGTCATCTGCTTTACGCGGATATGTTGATTTATCACCATGAGTCATGGCTAAACCACCACCTACAAGTACGTTAAAGCCTATTAGTTTTCCATTTTCAGCGATAGCGACAAAGTTTAGATCATTAGCATGTACGTCTATATCGTTTTGTGGCGGTATAACGACAGTTGTTTTAAACTTACGAGGTAAATAATTCTTACCTAATATCGGTTCAACATCATCACCTTCTGTACCACCTTCAATTTTTTCACCATCTAACCAAATTTCAGCATATGCACGAGTTTTTGGAAGTAAATGTTCACTGATCTTTTTAGCCCATTCATAGGCTTCTTGATGTAATTCAGACTCAATAGGATTACTGGTACATAATACATTGCGGTTAACATCTCCTGCCGTCGCAATAGCATCAATGCCATATTCATTTAATGTCTGATGCATTAATTTAATATCAGGCTTTAAAACACCATGAAACTGAAACGTTTGACGTGTTGTTAAACGAATACTTCCGTAGCTTGTTTTATCATTAGCAAATTTATCAATCGCCAACCATTGCGTTGGAGTAATAATACCACCGGGCATACGAGCACGAAGCATTACATTGTGAAGAGGTTCTAATTTTTGTTTCTGACGTTCTGCTCGAATATCACGGTCATCTTGTTGATACATACCATGTGTTCGAATTAATTGGTAATTATCAGGTGTAAAACCACCTGTCATTTTATCTGCTAAATCATCAACAATAGTGCCGCGTAAATAATTACTTTCGGCCTTCAAACGTTCATTATCCGCATGTTTACCTTCAACAATCAGCTTTTTTTCGTTCTTTGATTCACTCATTAATAAACATCCTTTTGATAACGTTTGTTGCTACGTAATGATTTTAAATATTCTTCTGCTTGTTCGGCTGTTAAACCACCTTGCTCAGCAATAACGTCAACTAAGGTATTGTGTACATCTTTGGCCATACGATTAGCATCACCACAAATATATAAATGGGCACCCCGTTCCAACCAAGAAAATACTTCCGCAGCGTTTTCTTTAATGCGGTCTTGTACGTAAACCTTTTCAGCTTGATCTCGAGAGAAAGCAACGTCCATCTTAGTTAATAAACCTGATTTTAAATAACCTTGCCACTCAACTTGATATAAAAAGTCTTGGGTAAAAGTTTGATCGCCAAAGAACATCCAGTTATCACCTGTGGCATCCGAGGCTTCACGCTCTTGCATAAACGCTCTAAACGGTGCAACACCTGTTCCCGGTCCCACCATTATCACAGGAGTATCAATATTTTCAGGTAAACGGAAGTTATCATTATGTTCAATAAATACTTTTACCGTACCTCCTTCATCAAGGTGCTGTGTTAAAAAGCTTGATGCTCCACCTAAACGTAATTGCCCTTCATATTCATAACTCACCAGACCAACCGTTAGGTGAACTTCTTCTTCAACTTCAGCTTGGCTAGAAGCAATAGAATATAAGCGCGGCGTAATCTTACGTAAGGCATCAACAAATTGTTGTGCATTAACCTTAGCTGGCGCTTGTTTAATAATATCAACAACTTGATGGTTTGCTGTAAAGCTACGAGCAGCATTTTTATCTTCAGTTAATGCTAATAGCGAAATATCGCCAGAAACATTTGCCCAAAACTCAAGAAACGCCGGCGCAGTTTGGGTAATTTCTAAAGAGGAAATAAGTGCCTGCTTTAAGGATATTTCTTGCTCTGAACCGTTTAATTTAACAGTTACATTTTCATTCTCATCAAGAGACAATGCCGAGATTAATTCAGCAACTAGCGAACTGGAGTTTTCAAACCATACCCCTAAGGCATCGCCTGGTTGATAAGTTAATCCTGATTCACCCAAGTCAATTTCAACATGGCGAACGTCTTTGGCTGAATCTCGCCCTGTGATTTTCTGGCTTACTAACAATTCAGCTGCATACGGGTTCTGCTTGTTATACTGACTTTCAACATCAGTTGTCATTGGAAGATTTATCACCGGAGCCAACGAGTCTGAAGATGGCATTAGATCATCTTTTAGCGTTTCAATAATACTAATAGACCAAGCGGCACAATCATCTTCATAATCAACGTCACAATCAACACGAGGTGATACTTGTTTTGCACCCAATGCTTGTAAACGTTCATCAAAATCTTTACCTGTTTGACAGTAAAACTCATAACTACTGTCACCAAGAGCTAAAATACTATAATTTAAGTTTGGTAATTTAGGCGCTTTTTTTGAATTTAAAAATTCATGAAATTCAATGGCATCATCAGGCGGCTCACCTTCACCATTGGTACTAGTAACAATCAATAAATGTGATTCCGCTTTTAATGATTTTACTTTATATTCCGCAATATTTTTTAAATTAACGGTAATACCTGCCGCTTTAGCATTTTTGGCTAACTGTCCGGCAACACCTTTAGCATTACCCGTTTGAGAAGAGAATAGAATAGTTAACGTTGCAGCTACCTGCGTTTGTACCGCTGTTGGCAATGTCGCAACAGAGCTACCCTCGCTTTTCGCAGCTAAATAACCACTTGCCCATGCAAACTGTAAAGGAGTGTAATTACCAATAGTTTCTTTTAAAGATGCTAGCTGATTAGCATCTAACATTGTCTGATTCAAATTCTGCTTACCTGGCAACATAACGTCAATTCGCCCATTTCAAAATAATGAGTAAATGATAGTCGTTGTCATGATAAATCTAAAAGAATAGAAACTGATTTTTTATTCCAAAAAAGAATAAGCAACTTGTGCTGGTCAATTTGTGACAGTAGAAGACGTAATAAACAATATGTAATCAGTGAACGCACAACCAAAGTGTCATAATGAAATCATTTTGAAGCTTGGCTTCTCACATTGTATTATATCGTAACACCCAGACTATATAGGGCCTGCCTCGCCCCCAAAAGCGCAAACCACGAAAGATTGTAATAAATACATTCCGAAATAGGTTTGCTCATAGCTGTTTTAGGAGTCGTACATATCAAAAAGGCTATCAATTCTTTGATATTAATCTGACTCGTTTATTTAAAATAATGTTTCAAATTAATTAAACCAACCAAATTCACTCTATATTAACATTTGAACTTTTGACTGGATATTTTGTTAATATATGTAAAATGATTTAATAAAGATAAAGAGAATTACCATTACATTTTTCATAAAAATATTAACCATCTTTGTACTGATATTTTCAGCTATATTCACCAACCAAAGTTTTGCTTTAGGTAAGATAGGTCATCAACTTGTTTGTCAATTGGCCTTTGATAATTTATCCCCTCTTCGCCAGAAAAAAGTTACGGAACTGTTATTAGGATTGCCTAAAGACCATCAAATATTAATAAACAAATACAATTATAAAAATGAGAATGCGCCTGTTTCATTTGCTCAAGCCTGTACTTGGGCCGATGCTATAAAAAAACGTCCAGAATACGACAAATATAAAACTTGGCATTACCTCAATGTTTCAAGGGAAAAGACATTTATTGAAAAAAAATCTTGTCGTGAAAATTGTCTATTACAGGCTATTCCATATCATCAACAGCAACTACTGGCGGAAAAAAAATCTTGGAAAAAAACACAAGCTTTGATGTTTTTAGGTCATTGGCTCGGTGATATTCATCAGCCCTTACATGTAAGTTTTGCCAGCGATTTAGGCGGAAATAAAAATAAAATCATAAGCAAAAATAATACATGTAATAACTTACATTGGCTTTGGGATGAATGTTTATTGTATAGAACTAATGGCAAGATGAAAAAGAAACAAACGTTTAGCATTTTATATGAAAAACTAACGCGACAATGGCAAACTGATAACGTTTCATTATGGCAAAATTCACCTGTAACCGAATGGGCTACAGAATCCCTAACTTTAGCTCGAACTCCAAGCTTGCTTTATTGTAAAGTAAACACAAAAAATCAATGCCAATCATTGTCAAATAGTACCATTACATTACCTAACAATTACTACAAAAAGCACGCTATTCTTTTAGAAAATAGAATATTAAAAGCGAGTGTAAGACTAGCTGATATTATTGAAAAGTCACTTCTGTAAAGACCCCCCCTAAGATATTGGTATTTATGGTTTTCAGGAATTTTTTATAAAAAAAGGCTGAATATGGTCTTGAATATGTCACGTCTTCACATCGACGTTTATGGAAGAACTAATGCCGTAAAGGCATGGATGTCTAAGGGCGACCATGAGACGTGACATTGCCTGCATGGACGCAGGTACTTATGATTTGTCTGGAACAAAAATCATGACCGTTCATCCTGAACATCGTCACTTCTTCACATCCATGTGATCGTGACATACCGTTCATCCTGAACATAAAAAAGCGAGCTTTCGCTCGCTTTTTTATTTTAATAAGGCTCAATTAAATATAATTGAAGCTTATTTATCACCAACTTCAGCTGGAGCTGCTGGTTTTTGAATTTCTAACAATTCAATTTCAAATTCTAATACTGAGTTACCAGGAATACGTGGTGGGCTTCCTACGGGACCATAAGCCAAATCTGATGGAATAGTAAATTTATATTTAGCACCAACAGACATCAATTGTACACCTTCAGTCCAACCACGAATAACACGGTTTAATGGAAATACTGCGGGTTCGTTACGATCATATGAGCTATCAAATGTATCACCGTTTAAGAAAGTTCCTTTATAATGAACTTTAACCGTATCCGTTGCGGCTGGTTTTTCACCTTCAGCTGCTGTCATAACGACATACTGAATGCCTGACTCAGTAACTTTTACACCTTCTTTTTTAGCATTTTCGTCTAAGAACGCTTGTCCTTTAGCTAGACTTTCTGCTGCAGATTTTTCAGAAAGCTCTTCTTGTTTTGCTTTCATGCTGTCACCAAGCTTGGTTAACAACGCTTGAACTTCTTCTTTTTCTATTTGAGATTTACCTGCCAACGTATCGGTAAAACCTTTCACAATGATCTCTTGCTCAAGCGTCAACCCCATTTTAGTTTGTTCTTCAAGGTTACGCTGCATGTACATACCGACTGAAGCACCAAGGCTATAAGCTTGTTTTTGAACTTCTGTTTCTAGTACCAAAGCTTTTTCTTCTTGTTCCGCTGGTTGTTGACAACCAACAACTGCAACAAGTGCCATAGCAACCAAGGTAGGTTTAAAAAATTTCATTACTATCTCCATTATTATTATCAGTAGGAGAATTTTCTCAAACTGCGGTTAAATTTGTGTATTGTTAATCAATGCGGCTTATACTAACGATAAATAGCGTCGGAGAAAAGTATTAATATTTTGTTAAAATGTAACCTTTGGTTTTTCACTATTACTTTGTTTTGTATGCTGACATCTTGCCAACCATCGGGAAGTAAACCAACTAAACGTTGGCAGCACTCCATCGAAGGCGCTTATGCTGCAAATATTTCTAATGATGCAAAGCTCAGTGTTGTGTCATCAATTCATCATGGTATCAGCTTGTGGGATTTAGAAAACAACGCGCTAAAATACAACTGGTCACAACAACAAGACAGTGCTGATAATTTAGTATTGGCCGCTGACATTTCAGATAATAATAGCCATGTACTTACCGCTAGTAGAGATAATTTTGCTTTATGGAATACCTCAACTGGACAGTCCGAAGGGTATTGGCAAGTACGTAACTCTAACATTAGAGATATTGCTATTTCTAATAATGGCAATCATGCTTTAATTGGCAAAGGTAATGGTACTGTCGTGCACGTCACTATTGATACAGGTCGTCGATTAGAGTTCTTAGGTCATCAAGAAAAAATTAATGCGGTTGACATGTTACCTAATGGTCGAGTTGCTATTTCAGGGGCAAATGATTTTGTTGCTTATGTTTGGGATACACAAACAGGCCAAGTAATTTATCGTTTTAATCACCCGAGTAGAGTCACCATGGTTGCCTTAGACGCCAAAGGCCGATATGCATTTACTGCTGATAGTAAAAAATCAGCGAACATTTGGGATTTAAAAACAGGTAAGTTGGTAAATTCATTAAAATATTTTAATCGTCAGGAAGTTTTTAGTAGTATCCAATTTTCTAATGATGGTAAATTATTGTTAACAGGCGCTCCATCACGGAAAGTTAGTTTATGGGATATTGCCACTGGTGAACGAAAAACAAGTTGGCGAGTAACGCCACGAGAAGACATTCGACCTGCAGGTGCTGTTGTATATAGTGCCGCTTTTCGAGATAATAACCATATAATTACCGAAAGCTCATCAGGATATGCCGAGTTATGGCAAATAAATAAATTATGACCTCCTTTGAAGAATTAGAAAAAAGCATTGAAGGGTTAGAGTCTCGAAATGCCTTTCAAGACGATGTTATTGAACAGTTAAATAGTGAACTCGCAGTGCACCAAATGCAGATCTCTGAACTAAGAGATCAATTGGAATTAATCGCTAATAGAATAAAAGATGCGAATCCGCAGCAAGACAGTCCGTTATCTGTTGAACCACCGCCGCCACATTATTAAGACTATTCTTGCTTAAAAACCCCAATGACTTGCTCTTGAGGCCTGATTTCTTTGGCAACTTGAGCTTCGGGTTGCTTCATTTGAACTCCGCAGTTAACGCAGGTAACTGTTTCAACCCCTTGTTCTTTAGTTAATGCCAGCGTATCCATTGCATTACATTTTTGGCATATTGCGCCAGCGATAAATCGTTTTTTCACAGCTACCATTCTTATCATGATTTCAATGAATACATTTTACCTTGAATAAGGCCTATGCGACAATAGCGCTCTTGTAGCAAATTGATTTTTTAGAAGGAAGAGTTCATTGATCACAGCCAGTAATTTAAGCTTAGATAGAGGTGCAAAAAACCTTATCACATCGTCTAGCTTTACTATTCATCCTTATCATAAAGTGGGCTTAGTAGGCGCAAATGGCTGCGGTAAATCTTCTTTATTTGCTGCATTACTCGGCGAATTACAGCCAGACATGGGCGATTTATCTATGCCTTCAAGTTGGGCTATTGCTACCGTTAAACAAGATACTCCAGCTCTTGAACAATCTGCTTTGGACTATGTAATGGATGGCGATAAAGAGTTCCGCCAACTTGAGCAAAAATTAGAACAAGCAAGGGTTGATGATAATGGCAATTTAGAAGCAACAATTATTAACCAAATTGATGCAATTAACGGTTATAGCTTGCCTGCTCGTGCTGGTGAACTTTTACATGGTTTAGGCTTTTTACAACATCAACTCGTGAATGCTGTTAAAGATTTTTCTGGTGGCTGGCGCATGCGTTTAAATTTGGCTCAGGCCTTAATAAGTCGTGCCGATTTATTATTACTCGATGAACCTACCAACCATCTAGACCTTGATGCCGTAATTTGGCTGCAGCGCTGGTTAAAGCGTTTTGATGGTACGTTAGTTTTAATCTCCCATGATCGAGATTTTCTTGATGACGTTATAGGTCAAATTCTACACATAGAACATAAGCAGGCCAAATTGTACTCTGGCAACTATAGTGCCTTTGAAAGACAACGTGCTGAACATTTGGCTCAACAAGATGCACAATATCAAAAACAACAAAAGGAAGTGGCTCACTTAACTTCGTTTGTAGACAGGTTTCGCGCCAAAGCCAGTAAAGCTAAACAAGCACAAAGTCGATTAAAGCGACTACAAAAGTTGCCAGATCTAGCCCCCGCACATGTTGATAGTCAATTTACTTTTAGCTTTGAAAAACCAGAAACCTTGCCTTACCCCTTATTGGCACTCAAAGAAAGTAATTGTGGTTATGATCAGGAGACAATTATTCTCAAGCAAGTCGCTTTAACGCTTGTTCCCGGCAGTCGCATTGGATTATTAGGACGAAATGGGGCGGGTAAATCAACATTAATTAAGTCGCTTGCCGGTGAGTTAACATTAATGGCTGGAGAGCGTTATTGTGCTCAAGACTTAACTGTTGGTTATTTTTCTCAACATCAGTTAGAGCAACTGCATATGAAAAGCAGTGCAATTGATCATATTATCAGAGCAAAACCTGAAATCACTCTATTACAAGCTCGCTCTTTCCTAGGTCGCTTTGGCTTTAGTGGCGATCAAGCTTTAGACTCTGTTGGTAGTATGTCTGGTGGTGAGAAAGCACGTTTAGTATTAGCGCTTATTGTTTTAGAGAAGCCGCAGTTACTATTACTTGATGAGCCTACCAACCACTTAGATTTAGAAATGCGTCAAGCGCTGGTTTTAGCGTTACAAGACTTTGAAGGGGCAATCATACTTATTGCCCATGATCGCTTTCTACTAGAATCATGTGTAGATGAGTTTTACCTAGTTGCTAATGGCAACGTTAGCGATTTTTCTGGCGATATTGATGATTACCAACAATGGTTAAATGAAGATAAAAAATCGACCTTAAAAAATGCCAAAGTAACTACAAGTACCGAAATAACCATTGATAAAAAGCAACAACGTCGTGAACAAGCTGAACTGCGGAAAAAAACGGCACCGTTAAGAAAACAAGCAGATAAGTTTGAAAAACAAAATCAAAAATGGCAGATCGAACTTGAGAAAGTTGAAGAGATTTTAGGTGATAGTGATATCTATCAAGCAGAACATAAAGCTCGATTATCCGAGCTGTTAAAGCAACAAGGTACTTTAAAAGCTCAGATTGAAGAAAACGAGATGCACTGGCTAGATTTAGAAGAACAAATTGAAGAAGTCATGTCTCAATCTATCGAATAATCTGAATAGAAGTATTCAATTGTTAGGGTGATGTAGTAGATTTTATTGGTCTAAGTGTTTCAATAATCTTTGCATCAACCCAGTACATCCCACCACCAGAGTTGAGGTGTCGATTAAAGAAAAAATATTTTCCATCGGGTGTTACAAATCCACCATTTTCCTGAGACTTGGTATTTATTTTATCTCCCATGTTAATGCCATCCCCCCATGAACCATCTTTCTGTTTAAAGCTAATATATAAATCATTATCACCATAGCCACTTTCTCGATCGGCATCCCATATCAAATAGGACTCATCGGGAGCAACAAAAGGATGGGCAATCCATTTTCCAGTATTAACTTTCTCTCCCAATACTTTTGGCTCTTCATGCTTACCGTCAATTAGCCGAGAGTAACGAATAGCACCTACCACAGAGGTTCCCTCATCAAAATAATATGTGCCTTTAGTTGAAACCGAAAGACGCATAATAGAAACATCTTCAAAAAGAGCGCCAATACTTTTTAATACAGACCAACCTGTTGATGTTCGTTCCATGTACTTATTTGCGAGGTACATGGTCTGCCCATCTGGAGATATAGTTGGTTCTTCTACATCTTTACTTTGCATTACAACTGACTCGTCCCATTGATTGTTTTTGTATTGAGTTAACATCAATAATGCAGGTTTTCCTTTTGGAAACCTAAGAGAATAGAATTCTTTTAAATCGGGAGAAAAAGCTCCCCAACTATCAGAGTTAAAAAATTCAGGTATTAGACCTGGCGGTTTTTTACCAAGATAGTGACCTTCTAAAGCAGAGCGGTCATCTTGACCAAAGCTTATACTACTAAAAAAGATAGTAACGAGCAGCAGAGAACTTAATTTATAAAAAAGTTTGATAGTGTATTCCTTATTCAATTTTTTATAGACAACTTAATTATTACAAAAACAAGGCATTACCCTCGGTATGTAGAGCCATTTCTGTAATTTTTTATTTTATGAAAGCTGGTAGTAAACTATTTTTAAGTAACGCTAACGTTTGATCGTCAGAACCAAGCTTATTATGTGCTGTGACTACAACGACTAAATCAAGTTCTTCAAACATTATAATATATTGTCCTCCTCCCCCTCTCATTGATTTTGAAACATAACTTTCATGCTCTACTTTCATATCAGTTAACCACCAAAAGTATCCATAAGAAGTATCTGACATGTCGGTGCTAGCAACTTTACTCGTTGCTTTAACCATAAACGCCAAAGATATTAGCTGCTCACCAAGCCATTTCCCTTTATTTATAGCTAAAGTGCCCCATTTAACCATATCGCGCGAGGTTATACTGGAACCATAAGCTCCCGTTGGTAAACCGCTTATCTCATTATCCCAGCCGTAAACAGAGATCCCCATTTTATCGAGCAATTCATGCTTGATAAAATTTTTAGCCCCCTCAGGTACAACGGCATCTATAACTTGCATCACTAGGATTGCATCGACGTTTTGATAGCTGAACGTTGGTAGTTGATTAGAAATAGGTTCGCCGTGTTCAAAAAAAGCTTGGATAAGCGCTTGGCCTTTTAACTTTTTAGGAGTTTTTCTAAGCTTTTTAATTTTATTCCAATTAATGTTAAGACCAGAACGCATAGTCATCGCTCGATGAAGCGTGATATTTTCCACTCCATCGACTAATTTATCTAGCTTTAGGTCTTTAAGAAAGTTCACAATTGGTTTATCTAAATCAGCCATTGTTAAGTAACCCAACTGTATCGCCCGTCCGACGGCCATAGCAGTGTAAGATTTAGTCGCTGACATTTGAAAATGAGGCAAGTCGATACGACCACGTGAGTAATAAGACTCAAAAATTAGTTTTCCTTGGTAAGCAATGAGCATACTGTCGTAAAGATCAGCTTTATCATTGGCAATTTCCTGAGCCATTTTGAAAATCATTTCTTTATCGCCACCGTCAATACCTAACTCTCCAACGGGCATTCCATCTTTTTTGTTTTCTGGTGTTGAATCGATAAAGGCTTTTTGGAGGTCAGAGATAGTCTGTTCAAGATCATAAGATGAATTCTTCGCATCAAATTCAGTCACCTTTGGAGCAAGTCTTTCATTTTCTGCTGAAAAACAATTAAATCCGCTTAAAAGAGCAATAATAATAAGTTTTTTTAACATAGAAGTAGTAATCATTTATATTTCTCTAGATTGTCAGTAATTGGATATCATTCACTGGTTATTGGTGCCAAAATTAATTTAAGCTGATTTGGCTGTAAGAACATCCATGTCATGTAGTCTATTATTTGGGCCTAAGTGTTTTGATAAACTGTGCACTTACCCAATAGATCTCTAAATTCACAGGGCTTATTACACGATAGAAGAAAAAACATTTGCGCTCATCTCTTTTTGTTTTATCCCTAAAATCGATACAAGCTCAGTAACATGTTGGAGTGATTTATTTCCAAATGCAGGACTGCCAAGGATGTAGTTTTTAAATATTTCTGGTTGGGTTGATAATATATAAGCGCCAAATGCTCCACCAAGAGAATAACCAAAATAAGTGCGATTATTGGCTTCTCCGCTCTTATACTTTGAGTTTTTCGACTTGATGAACGTGTAATCCCAATTTCTACTATAATGCTCTTCTGGGGCTTTAGCGTCCTTTTGCCAAGAAATCCCCACTAAGATGGTGTCTTCAACAACAAATTCTGCACTACCTGATAGTATTTCAATGTGCCACATTGCATCAGTTGTATAGATAACTGGGTATTCTTTACCGTTATCTTTTGAATATCCTTCTGGTAGCTTAATATAGAGTTCATATTGTTTACCCAACTTGGTATCTTGGATAGGTGCAACTTGTAACTTGGGTAATATCAATAACTTATATTCATTGGCATAAATACTTATAGAAGAAGAAAAAATAAATAAACATATTAAGACCGAGTATTTTTTCATATTAACAAACCTTTTAGTTATTACCATGAGCCAAACTTCGAAAAGGGGCTATGTGTAATGGGCTATATATGGGGAATACAAAGAAAAGCTTATATATTTTGCTATGTTAATTCTGTATTCTTATATGAACCTGATGATTCAATTTAAACTAACTAGAATACAATCTCCTGAAGTTCTACTGACTTCTCGCTGATTTTTACCTGACGTCAGTGTTACAAAATATTTTGAGCTGTTAATGCCAAAATAATCAATAACATAAACGGATAGCTTTGGTAAACTTTTATGGCAGTACAATATTGGATAGGTGATTTTTTCATCGACTTATCCCGAAATCAAATCACTCGTAAAGAGCAATACCAGAGTGTTGCTCCCAAGGCATTAGCTGTTTTAACTTGTCTTGCTAAAAATCATGGAAAAGTTGTTAGTTACGACGAGTTATTATCTGAAGTATGGCCAGATACAATCGTAACACCAAACACTTTGCAGAGAAACATTACCCAATTAAGAAAAGCACTTGGTGAAGACAGTAAAGTACAGTCCTATATTAAAACACATGCGAAACAAGGTTATAGTTTAGAGTGCGATGTTCAATGGAGCAATTTTAACGATCCCTCCCTAACAACACAAAAAATTGAGATTGAAGCGCTAACTAAAATAGAGAAATCCGATACTCAGAATTCTTTACTCGAAAATATTCATGAGAGTGATAAAAGCCCGAGCAGTAACATCGAACATTCAAGCTCTGTTTTAAAATGGTGTTTTGCTATCATGGGAATCATTATTTTGATGGTAATGGCTGTATATTACTTTACTGATAAACAACCAACACCAATATCCTTTAATAAATTACGCTCTCTTACAGCCACTGATGACAAAGAATTCGGTGCTATCTATACCCCTGATGGAAACTACATTATTTTTAATCGTTATATTGGAGAACTATGTACAAATAATATTTGGGCAAAAAACTTGAGTACTCAACAAGAAATCCAATTAACCAAGCGTTTGGGATCATATAGTGGCATAACGTTGTCTGGTGATGGAAAAACCTTAGCATTTGTTGAAACTGAAGACTGTCGAAAACCAATAAGCCAGCAGAAATGTTATAACTTGATGAGCCTAGTCTTTGAAAAATCACTTACCAGTCCTCAAACACCTAAGCTTTTGATGCAATGTAAAAATTCAAGGATATCCACCCCTAAATGGTTAGATAAAAATCATATAGCATTATTTCAGAAAAATTTAAATCGTTGGAAATTAATAAACTACTCACTCATTGAGAACAAAAGTATTGATTTATATGAGATAAAAAAAGGAAATTTAATTCATTTCACCTACTCTAGCACTGAAGACCTGATAGCAGTGATAAGTATCCATGATGATGATAAATATTACATTGATATGCTCAACTCTAATGGGGATTTATTATCTAGCAATGAAATTAAGTATCCAAAAGAAATATCAAAATTTAGGTTTATCTATCCTGATTTTGATCCACTAAGTAAACAACTTGTTTTTAGCTCAGGAAAACAACTTTTTATGCTGTCTTATGACGGTAAAATCAATAAAATCAATTTTCCTATGGATGACTTTATGGGAGCCGTAAAATTTCATCCAAATGGAAAGCGATTATTATTGATTAAAGCACGTTATGACAGTGATATTGCTTCAATTTCCTATCAGTTTTCATCACTCAAAGAAAGTTCATTAGAAAGCGAAAAGAACTTAGAACATTCAATAATTGAGCGCTCTACACTTGCAGAAGAGCACGCAATTTTTCAACCAAATGGAGATTTAGTTGCCTTTGTTTCTGGACGTTCAGGAGAAAATCAAATTTGGATAACGGGTAATAATTCTCTTCGAAAAATAACTCAATTTCCTATTGACTCATACATCCAAGGACTTAATTGGTCTGCCGATGGAGAAAGCTTATTAGTTAATTTGAATAATGAAATTATCCAAATATTTCTCGATACAAGTCACAAAAATTTTCCTATTGAACATCGCATTGAAAAGCTTTTTCAATGGAACAGTGAACAAGGTACCGCCTTATTAATGATACGAATTAATGGCACGTCAAAACTTGTAGAGTACAACTTAATTAGTTCTGAATTTAAAGTCATAAAAGATAGTGGAGTAAAGTGGGCGTTAAAAAGCGAAGATGGCCGATTGATTTATAGTGATAATACAAATCATTTTTGGCAACCAGGTCCCGCTGAATACCAACTAATCCCTCTCTTAAGCGGTCAAAACATCCTCGACCGGTTTTTAATAAAAGACAATGTGATTTATGCAATTAATGCAGAAAACAAATTATGGTCATACGATCTTGATAGCGGTCTTTTAGAAATAATGAGAGAAATGCCCGATAATATCGATTATTTAACGGATATTAGTGAAACACAACTCTTACTTGAACTTCGCATATCCGCTAAAAAAGAGGTAGTAGAATTATCTTCAAGTGAATAGCGCGTTGGCGCTACATTACGCAATTAATTAGTTCATTTGTCATTCTGTTGCTACACTAAAGTAGAAGCTTTTGTAACTCAGTAACGTCTTTATTTAAAAGGAATATTTATAATGAAAACAAACTCATACTTAGCCATATTCTTAGGTATCATAATCAGCTTACCTGTAACTGCTTATGATGGTGACCTAGAATTAGGGATATTCCAATTAAACAGAGGGGAATTTAAAGCGGCAATAGAAGAATTTGAACCTCTAATACTTGAAGGCTATTCTCCCGCACAATATCAAATGGCACTGATATACCAAAACGGACATGGTGTTCAAAAAGACCCACAAAAAGCATTTGAGTTGTTATCACTCGCCGCTGCGCAAAATTATCCTGATGCCTTATTTAATCTCGCTGTGATGTATTCGGAAGGAAAAGTCGTTGATAAGGACCTTAAGATAGCATTCACATTAACCGAAAAAGCGGCTAATAAAGGCCTTGCTAGTGCACAATTTAATGTTGGTGTCGCTTATTATAATGGCGAAGGTGTTAAAAGAGATTATCTAAAAGCGTCTCGCTGGTATCAAAAAGCTGCGGATCAAAATTATGCTTTGGCACAATTTAATTTGGCATTAATGTATTTTGAAGGACAAGGCGTACCTAAAAGTATGGAAAAGTCATACGTTTGGAATATTATTGCTGCATCGAATGGTTATGTTCCTGCTGGAAAAAGTCGTGATATGGATGAATACAAACTTAACGGTGATCAAATACAACAAGCAAGAGATGAAGCCAATATAATTTACAAAAAAATAATTACCCAATTAGAAATAAAAGCAAAAGCAGCAAGTAAAATATTCTATTGATTTCGTTTGCCTTGATCTAAATCACTCATTAGAAACAGCTACTCAATTAGAATAATCATATAGATTTTCTAATTGAGATACCTCCTATGAACGTTCTAAACATGTTACTTAATGATCCTGTTGTCATCTATTCTTTTGTTGGATTGGCTGTTTTGCTCGGTATTGGTGGTTACTATATTTATTATTTCCTTAGTAAAATTAACAATGAAAAACCATCTAAAAAATAAAAAGAAACCTTGCAACTTACTATAGGTATAATGCTAATCATAGCTACTTTACATTTAACGAGTAAATATGATTATTCCTTTCAAGGAACTGAGCAACGAAACACTTAATAGTATTATTAAAGAATTTGTTTTACGAGAAGGCACGGAGTATGGTGCTCACAACGTTGAACTATCTGATAAAATATCGCAAGTTAAGTCACAACTCAATCAAGGTAGCGCTGTAATGGTTTATTCAGAATTGCATGAAACAGTTAACATTCTACCTGCTGAACAATTTCAACAACAAAGTGAGCAGTAAACTCATTTTGTTGTCTAAGTAACGTTCAAGTGATTTTATTGCTTAAAAGTAACCACAAAACTAACAGGCACTGCTTTACTAATACTTGGCAATCCAGCCAGTTGTTGTAACTTATTTATACCGGAAACTAACTTAAAACTTTCAGCTTTAATCATAAACGGACTCAATGTTGATGCTATAACCGTATCTTGATTTAAACGCATAATAAGTACATTGATAACAACCTCTTGCTGTTGACCATGCAAAGAAATCATCCCCTTCAATTTCACATTGTGACTTGAGCCGACGGCTAATTTCTCAAATTCGACGATATTGAGCTGCGTAGTAAGTGTAGCTTTGGGAAAAAGTGATGTTTCAAATAAATGCTCCTTCATACGTTCGTCACGAATAGCAATATGGGTGTTCACACTCATCAAATCGACATCAACATTCACTACCCCTTTGGCATCTATAACACCAGTAAGTTTCGCAAAACTATGCGCTTCTGCGACACTATTTTTTTTAACAGAGACAAAACTCAAGGTTGAGTTGTCATTATCTAGATGCCAAGCACTAAAAACAGGTAAGGCAGTTAAACAAGCCATTAACAATAATATAATACGCATAAATATCCTTTAAAATTTGGGGTCTGTTGACCTTTGATGTTGGCTATCGCTACCGGTAAACCAGTAGGTTTAAACCACCCTTAACGTTCAGCCTTGTGCGTTTTAATCACTTTTTTCCAAGGTATATCCACAGAGCCAGTTGAAATGAAGTCAGGATTAAGTAAACTTTCTCTTTTATTATAACTAAGCTTTGTAAATTCACTACTTACAATTGCTCCACCCGCCTCTTCTAAAATACAATGACTTGCGCCAGTATCCCATTCACCTGTAGGGCCTATTCGCAAATAACAATCGGCACCACCTTCTGCAATTAATGCATTTTTTAATGAACAGCTTCCTAAAGGAACATACTCAAACTCAAAATCTTCATTTAAATACTGCCCCATTAATGCCAACTTTTGACGACGACTAACCGCAACTCTAATTGCACGATTTTCTTGATAGGGCTGAACACGAATTGGAGATATACCGTTTCTGTCTTCTTTAAATGCACCTACGCCCGTTTGGGCATAGTAGGTTATTTGTTTATCAGGTGCATGAATAACTCCTATGCTCGGCCAGCCATTTTCTATCAAAGCTATATTTATGGCAAAATCACCACTAGCTAAAATAAACTCCCCGGTACCATCAATAGGATCTAGCAACCAATAACGTTGCCAATCAATACGATCTGCTAATGTAACAGCGCCTACCTCTTCTGAGATAATTGGGATGTCTGGTGTTAACAATTGTAATTGCTGCATCAAAATATCATTAGCAGCAAAATCAGCACTTGTTACCGGGCTATCATCGTCTTTTATTTCAGCAGTATACTCACCGCTATGATAATATTTTAAAGCTTCTAGACCTGCTTTTTTAGCGCTATTAATTGCAATGGTTAATAAGGTTTCTTCAATCATAAAGTCCACCTAACTGCTCTTTGACCAACATAAGTGCCGCAATACTACGCGCTTCGTTAAAGTCTGGTTGCGCCAATAGCGATTTAAACTCTGATAGCTTCCAATGCACAACATCTAATGGTTCAGGTTCATCTCCTGTTAGCCATTCTTGATAAAGGCTTTTTGCTAAGAAAATATCCATTGGCGCTGAAAAAAATGCGGGGGCCATAGTAACTTGTTGTACATGAACTAAATTGTCGCTACCGTAGCCAATTTCTTCTTTTAGCTCTCGGTTAGCGGCTTGTTCAGCAAGCTCTCCTGGATCGATCAACCCTTTGGGGAAACCCAACTCATAAGTATGAGTTCCAGCACAATACTCTCGAACAAGTAAGATAGTATCTTTATCTAATAAAGGTACTATCATTACCGCTCCTCTACCTGTACCTTGCATACGTTCATATTCACGTTGTACACCATTACTAAAGGTAAGATCTATTTGCTCAATGGCAAACAATTTACTACGTGCAACCTCTTCGCGTTTGGTAATAATAGGAAGTTGTTTATGCCTTTTCATAACAGCCTGATACTAATTTACGAATACTCTTAGAATAGCACGATAATATTAGATATAATTCAATAAAACACGCCTAAATAAGAATTAATTTCATGTTAGATTGGTCTAATATTTCAACAGTTTTACTCGATATGGATGGGACGATTCTTGACTTACATTATGACAATCACTTTTGGTTAGAACACTTACCATTACGTTACAGCGAATCGGCAGGTATTAGTTTACAACAAGCAAAAAAAAATCTTGCTGAACATTACCAAAAAGTTAGCGGCACATTAAATTGGTATTGCTTAGATTACTGGGCAGAACAAACAAATTTGCCTATTGCCGAACTAAAGACGGAAGTACAACACCTTATACAACTACGTAATGATGCCGATGAATTTTTAGTTGCATTAAAGGCCACAGGAAGAGAAGTCGTTTTAGTCACTAACGCCCATCCTGACAGTTTATCACTCAAAATTGAGCTGACACAATTAGACCGATATTTTGATACCTTGTATTCTACTCATGAGTTTGGTGTGACTAAAGAGTCGCAATTATTGTGGAAAAAGTTACAAGAAAAGCACGGCTTTGACTTAAATAATACACTCTTTGTTGATGACAGCATTCCAATTTTACAATCTGCAGAAAAGTACGGCTTTAAGCATTTATTAGCGATTGCGAATCCCGATAGCAAGTTGCCTACAAAAACGATCAGCGAATACCCGGCAATTACCGATTATCGTGTGCTACTTGCTGATATTAAGTGTCACCCTGTTCGCTAAAGAACAAGGTACATGCAAACTATTTCAATATACCTTAACTAGCTAGGACTCTAGATAGGCTGCACTTGCTCAACATTCTCATTTTTATGATTTCCTACGTTAAAGCATCGATAAATAGCCAGCAAATCATAAAAATGTTGCCTTGATAATCAAATATATTGAAACATTGATGCGTTTTATTACCTATAGAAGATTTATTTACGTTTTGTATTATTTAACCAGTTGATTTTTATAAAATATCAAGCAATCGTTACCCAGTGTTCAGGTTAACTAGAGAGAGACTTAAAAACTCAAACGATAGCGCCCTTGATTGTCTTTATTACCAAGAAATGGCAATAGGCCTTTTAACGGCTCCGGAAATTTATCTGCTGGCGTTAAAAAACCGTTACCCGAAACTTTTGCATTCTGCCTTACATAAGTAGTAAAAGATAAGCCTAGGTCATTTTTGGGGTCAATGGTTAAGGCTAACGCACCATTTTCGCATCCAAGGTTTGCTTTTAACGCACCCAACATCACTTTCTCGTCAAGAGCACTCACCGATGCTTTTTTCCAAGAAATACTACCATCAAGACTTTCACAAATAGGTTTACCAACAACAAATGAGGGTATATTAATGGTTATATCATTATGTGCTTCGATTGGCATTGGTAATGATAATCGTTGAGCAATATCATTGGCAGAAAGTAAAATATCAACATCTTCTAAGGTAAGCAATGTTGTGAAACCACTAGCGGTAAAACTTCCCTCAGGCCCTTTAATTAAAGCATCACCAAATGTTACATCAATACTTGGATTTAACGATACAAGAGATGAAACATTCAAGCTAACATTTATGTTAACAATAGGGTATGGCACTTGATTACCTTGTTGATAACTCATTTTTGTAATAACACTATTCCATATTGAACCACTAACTTTTTCAATCACCAGTTCTTTAGGTAAAGAAACCTTACTCATAACCCAGTTTGCTGGGATAGTCGCAATAACAAATCCCAAATAAACGCCAACAAACATTGCTCCATAAACAAACCACTTTTTCATTAATTCTTTCCTAACTGTAAACGCCTAACACGGACAACACCCGGTTTTTCAGCATCACTTAAATCGATGTTAGATACATATAAACCTTCGTTACTTGAAAGTTGTTCGAGCCATTGTAGTAGTTTATTAAATGCGATTTCATCTATCCAAACTTGAATGTTATCTCCCTGAGGCTGCATACGCGTAATTGTTATTTTATGAGCACCAGCAGTTCTGTTAACAATGCTTGATAAACTACCTATTGTTTTAGTTCCGCCATTTAATTTAGCTTGTTTATAGCGCTGGGTATTTTCTTTCACCCAAGATAATAGTTGCTGCTGTCGAGCAATTTTCTTTTCTGTTTTAGTAATATTGTTGTTAATAGGTTGCCAAACAAAGCTATATATAATAAATACGACCACCAAAGGCGCCATGACTAAAATAAGCTTTTTTTCTCTAAGGTTCAGTTGCTGCCACCACGTGATCATGATTGTTTTCCTTGATCTGAAATACTAAATGAACCTGAAATTTTATCTCCCTGATTATTTTGGGCTCCTTGTGAAACCTTTAAGTTGGCTTTTTCAAGTTGGCTACGGAAGCTGTCGAATGTTTGGTAATCACTAGCAACGGCTTGCAGCCTGATTTCATGTCGTTTGCCATCATATTTAATAGTTTCAGCTTTTAGTTGAGAAACAGCACTAAAAGCTGGCTGAATTTGGTTCAACATTGATAAGAATCCATTATTACCTCCCGTCGTACCGATATCTGCCATTTTCTGCGTCAACTGTGACTTAATCGTTGCAATACGAACACGCTTTGTTTTTGGAAAAGTTGTTTTATATACACTGATAATTTGTTCTTCAATTTGCAACTGCTGAGCATTAAGCTGCATCAATTGTGTGCCTTTGATGCCTACATTCATTAATAATGAACATACCGCAATACCGGCCACCCACAACCAATTTGTTAATACGGGCGAACGCTGCTCCTTAACTTGAAAATCACCTTGTAAGATGTTTATCAACGATAAATCAGCGTGTTGTGCTAATAATGCCAAAGGTAACTCTTCTGGCATCGCGGTAATATTTAGTTGCTCACTATCTGGCAATAATGAATAGCTATTAATTTGCTGCGATTCTTGCTCTGAATCTTCATCAACTAGAAATAGTCTCTCTGCCATTAACGACCATGTACTTAAATCAACAACCATACCTTGCCATTGTGATTGACGTAGTAAAATTTGCTCACCTAATATCACTGCACTGCATTGTTCGCTAGTTAAAGGCATCGCCAATACGTCTGGGATCATAATTTTACAGGTTATACCTGCATCCCCTAACCAAGATAACCATAACTTTAATTGCTCACGCGAAATTGCAGCAATAAAACAATTATCCCCTTCTTTATTAGCTTTAATAGCGCTATATGCAAAGAATAATGACTCCACCTCTTGTGCTAAATCATCCTCTAGCATATAGGGAGCAGCTAAACGTATAGCTTTTGATGAATTGCCCGGTACTTTTAGGCTTTTTATCGCAATATCACAACCGGGTACAAAACTTACAACCTGGCGTTGTTGAGATTTTTCAGTAAGCTCAGACAAATAGCTCGCATCTTCAAGCTCACCACTGGCGATAATTTCTTGCTGTGAATTTGACCATATCAACCAATGTATGGCTTCTTGAGCATGGCTGCCAAGGCGAATATAAAGTGTTTCTAACATTAGTCCCGTCCTATGGTGCGGCTAATTACATTAATTTTTTTATTTCCAGTAACTTTCAGAATACTATTTAAAGAAAAGTAACTGTTATTAAAGCTCGCGGTTGTCTTTAGTTTAAAGTATTCGCTATCAACAACAAACTGCTCTTTTTGCTGATCGGTAATTTTCTGTTTACTAAGCTCTGGTAATTTGAAAAAGTCATCTCTAGAACTAAAACCTTCGCTCTTTCGTGCCGACAATACTTGTTCGGCAACATCGCGGGGAATAGTTAGTAATGCCATCAACAATTCAACATGTTCAATATTCAAGGTATTTATATTAATTTGATGTAAATTAGTATTCGGCAAGATACAAACGTAGCCTTTTATTGCATTAATGGTTTTAATAGAAAAGTGCTCAATAATACGTAATTCTTTTAGACTCGCTAAATAATGATTAGCAGGCAAGTAAGCAAATTGTTTAGCGGCATAATCATTATCTTCAGCGCCACCAGCACTAACAATGGCACTATTTTCATCTAGCCAATCGGTGAGTGCATCGGCCATGTATTCAGCTTCAAACTGACTAACGTCTTCAAGGTTAAGAGCCATCAACAACTCTTCAAAAGCAGTTCTTGCCAATGATTTTTTAGATGTTCCTTGCTCTTGGGTTTTTTCTTCAAGACGCAGTGCATTTAAATTAAGGCAAGCTTGTAAATCTGTAATTTCTCCCGTTATTTCTCCAAAATCAACAGGGTAACTGCTTTCACCTTGCGCCCATACTTGCTCAAGATTAGTCACCTTTGATTCCTTTTCAAAAGAAGTAATCAATACTCTTTTGGCAAAGGCTTCTGCTGACATGGCATACCAATAAGCTTGTTGGTTTGAACTAATATTGTCTGCTCTTTGCATTTGTAACAATAAACGCGCTGTCATTTGTGTTGCCAATATCGAGGATAGCGCCACAATCAACATTACAGAGATAAGCGCAACACCTCTCACAGTGGATAATTGTTTCACTAGCCAGTTCCAGAAAGAGAGCTTGTAGAGGAGTTTGATTCGTCACCTGCAACCAGAAATTGTCTGCGGATAATACCATAATCTTCAGTTTCAATTTCTATGGCTATGGCTAGTGGTAATTGATTATTGTTATGCTCTTTCTGCCATTTTTTACCATCATAGTACTCAAATTTTAGCGTTGTAACTTTGCTGATAAGTTGTCTAACTTTAGGCTCTTCACCTTGTACGGCGTCAACAAAATTGAAGTGCAATCGCTCGACGCTATTATCGTTTAATTGATAAGCCACTGATTGCATATCACTACGTGGTAATAATAAACCAGGATTTGTCCAACCTTGACGAACAAAACCAAGGTATTGCGAATTTGATGAAAAACTATTTTCCGTATGAAGAAACCCCTTAAGAGGCTCTTCACCATTTAAACGAATGGTCCTTTTACTAATTTGCAAGAGGTCGCGCTCAATAATAAGAAAGGCTCGCTGTAATTCATTCATCCGTTCAATACGTATTTGCGATGATTCATCACTTTTAATCACTGTATTAAAGATGCTAAAACTAGTTAAACTAATTAAGGCAAAAATAACAATCGCAATAAGCACTTCAAGTAAAGTAAAACCAATGTTTTTATAATTTATTGCGTGAGAGTGACACTTTTTTTTACTCATTAAGCATCACTCTTTGACAAGTAAGTCATTACACTTGAAGTTGCTGACGTTTGTTTATCTGACAACCGTATCTCTATAACAACAGCACGCATATTATTATCAGTTGTTTTAATCACTTTTTGTAACCAAAACCACTCTTTGCCCGCAAGTTCAACTTTACCCTTTTTATTATGTTTAGGTGGCCAATTTTTATCTAATGTCGCTTCAACTAATTGATTTGAAGCAATCCAGCTTGCCAACATTTTCGATTCTAAATGCCCCATATTTCTAAAGTGATTGTCTGCAGTGGTTAACAATGCTACGCCGGCAATAGCAAAAACAGCCATCGCCAACATCACTTCAATTAAGGTAAAGCCCGTTGTATGTCTTTGGGTTTTAAAAGGAGTAGTCATGAATTTCAAATTAACCACCGGTGAAACCCTCCGCCAAAGGTCCTTCTACCAATAAAGGTGTTGAATATAAACCGGTAACTCGATACTGAATTTGTTGTTCCTCAAAATCAGCATCTTCAAAATAAAAAGTCAAACGAAAAGGACTGATATCACCACCCGATAAAATATAGACTTGTGGTATGATTCTTTTTTCATCTTCTTCTTTTGATAAATACAAATCATTTTCTTGTGGAGTGAATGTCGATACGTTAAAAAGTTGTGGCTCTTCAATAGGCAAGTCTTCTAAGGTTAAATGAATAAGTACACCATCTGGTAAGGCATGTGGAGCCAACATTTTGTTATCCGCAATCGCACTCCACTTGGTACCGTCAAACCCTAAAAATTGATAAGAATTTTCCTCAATAACAACACCTAATTCAATATTATTAAGCATCGAATACTCGGCTGCGATGTTAAATATACCAGCGAATCGGCCACTGCTTTGTTTAAGTATTTCATCTGGCTTGTTAATACCAATACTAAATTGCAAAACAGAAGCCATCAGGCCAATTAAAACAATCACCATCATTAATTCGATTAAGGTGAAAGCTTTTATTCTGCTTTGTCTATAGTTACTGTCCATATTTCACTGAGTAATTTATCAATTAATCACAATTACGCGTTATTGAAAATCGCCTAAATTCCAATTGCCAATATCATCATCCGTTGCCGCTTCTCCGTCTGGTCCCATTGAAAATACATCCATTTTACCGTGTTCGCCAGGATTCAGTATTTGGTACTCGTTACCCCATGGATCATTAGGGAGACGTTTAACATAACCATCTTCAGGAAAACGACGTGGTAATGGCTCTATATCGGTTTCAGTCACTAAAGATTCAAGTCCCTGTTCCGTAGAAGGATAGTTATAATTGTCCATTTTATACATGCTTAAGGACGTTTCTAAGGTCGTGATATCCGATACGGCTTTTTGTAAGTTAGCTCGGTCTGTACTGCCCATAAGATTTGGCACGATCATACTGGCTAAAATACCTAAAATAACAATAACGACCATTAGTTCAAGCAATGAAAAGCCCTGACTCGCTTTTACGTTATTTTTTTTATAAAGGTTTTTACGATACATAATTAACTTCCTATTAAGGTATTTAGCTGAAGAAGGGGTTGCATGATAGCCATAACAATAAATAAAACGACGCCGGCCATTGTTACCATAAGTGCAGGTTCAAATGCTTTTAAGGCAATATTAACTAATGATTCAAATTCTCGATCTTGATTGTCAGCAGCTCGGCCTAACATATGCTCAAGCTGACCACTCTTTTCACCACTGGCAATCATATGTAACATCATCGGTGGAAACAATTTTGTTTGCTCAAGGGATACTCGAAGACTTGTTCCTTCACGTACTTTATCCCCAGATTCTCTTACTTTTTGTTTAATGTATAAGTTGTCTAATACTTCACCGGCAATAGTCATACTTTCCAATAAAGGCACTGCACTCGCCGTGAGAATACTAAGCGTCCGAGCAAAACGTGCTGTATTGAGTCCTCGCGATACCTTACCAATTCCCGGCAAAGCAATAAGCCGGCGGTGAAAAGCTAGTTTGAACAGCGGTTTTTTCATTAATTGCGTAAAGGAAAATACCATTCCTGCAAGAATTAACAACAGTAATAAGCCATAGTTTTGTAAAAATTCACTACTAGCGATTAAAAACTTTGTAGAGCCGGGTAAATTTGCACCCAAATGCGCAAATTGATCGACAATTTGTGGGACTACAAAGGTCAACAAAATAGCAATAACACCAACAGCAACCACAGTCATGATCACCGGATAGACCATGGCCTGTACCATTTGAGAATGTAATTGCTGACGTTGCTCTGTATAGTCAGCCAAACGATTAAGTACGGTATCAAGATGTCCTGATTTTTCGCCCGCTGCAACCATAGCACGATACAAATGGTTAAAGACTTGTGGAAATTCAGACATACTCTCTGCTAAACCATAACCTTCGGTAACTTTCGTGCGAACGGCCATTATCATGCTTTTTAAGGTGTTTTTATCACATTGTTCTGCAACGGCAATTAGCGACTCTTCCAAAGGTAAGCCTGACTCAACTAACGTTGCCAATTGCCTAGTAATAAGTGCCAATTCAGTAGCGGAAATTGATTTAGCCCCACCAAAACGAGGTTTCTTACCGGCTTGTTTTGCCTTTTGTAGACTTGCAGTAATTTCGGTTGGCATTAAACCTTGTTCACGTAACAGACTACGTGCGTGTCTAGGCGTATCGCCTTCAATCACGCCTTTCTTAATTTTGCCTTTCTTGTCAACGGCTTGGTAATCAAATGCTGCCATAACTAAACTCTAAGTAAACTCTAGATAAACTCTAATTAATCTTCACGGGTAACACGTAAAACTTCTTCTAATGTCGTAATACCCATCATGACCTTATCAAAACCATCACGACGAATGGTGCGAGTAGATTTTCGAATATACTTTTCAATCACCTGCTCACCCTTACCATTGTGAATAAGTTCACGAACCTTATCATCAACAAGTAATAACTCATGGATACCTGTTCGGCCTCTATAGCCCTTGTAATTACACTCTATACAACCAATAGCTCTATAGATGGGTAATTGATTATCTGCTGGTAACGTTAATAAATTAAGTTCTTCGTCATCAGGTAAATGACTTTCTCGACAATGAGGACATAACGTTCTCACCAATCGCTGTGCTAGCACACCTAGTAAACTTGATGAAAGTAAAAAAGGTTCTACGCCCATATCTTCCATACGTGTAATAGCACCTGCTGCTGAATTTGTATGTAAGGTAGATAAAACGAGGTGCCCTGTTAAACTTGCTTGTACCGCTATTTGTGCCGTTTCCAAATCACGAATTTCACCCACCATCACCACGTCAGGATCTTGTCTTAAAATAGCGCGTAGACCACGAGCAAAAGTCATATCAACTTTGGTATTGACTTGCGTTTGTCCTATACCTTCAATAGCGTATTCGATAGGGTCTTCTACAGTAAGAATATTACGTTCTTTGTGATCTATCTGGCTTAACCCAGCATATAAAGTGGTACTTTTACCTGAACCTGTAGGTCCGGTCACCAAAATAATACCATGCGGCTTTTCAATAAGTTGAGAGAACTTTTTACGGCTATCATCAACCATACCTAGATCTTTTAAATCGAGTCGAGCTGAATTTTTATCTAAAAGACGTAATACAACACGTTCACCATGCCCTGTTGGCATTGTTGAAACACGCACGTCGACGGCACGGCCACCAATTTTTAAGGAAATACGTCCGTCTTGTGGAATACGTTTTTCGGCAATATCGAGCTTAGCCATAACTTTAATACGAGAAACCAATAAAGAGGCAAGTTTACGGTTGGGTTTAAGTACTTCGCGTAATACACCATCAACACGAAAGCGGATCTGCAAGGTATTTTCAAAGGTTTCGATGTGAATATCGGATGCGTTTTCTTTAATAGCTTCACTAAGCATCGCATTGATGAGCTTAATGATCGGCGCATCATCTTCATTTTCAAGTAAATCTTCACTTTCAATCATTTCGTCGGCTAACGAATATAAGTCGACTTCATTACCAATATCTTCCATCATCTGCTGTGCTTCAGATGAGTCTATTTGATAAGCAATAGTAAGTGTTTGTTCAAACTCATCAATACTTTGTATTTTCACACGAAATGGTGCTCGTAATATCCGTCTAATTTCATTAAGCACATTAACATCAAAGTCTGCCAAGCAGTGTAACACGTAGCCATTTTCATCTTTATCAATCAATACATTGTGCCGTTTGGCAAATCCAAATGGTAAGCGGCTCTGGTTAAGGCCTGAACTATTAACATCAATGCCGATCTCTTCATTAACAATTTCTTGTGTCAATGAGGAAGGTGGTAATATATCAATTACATCTTTTTGTTCTTTTGAGTCACTCATAACTAGTTATTTTGCACTTCAGGAGTATTATTTTTATTTTCAAGATACTTATCAAAAGATGGCGGTAAACTGAGCGCGTCATTCCATTTAGGCAGTAGCGGCAGTTTGTCTGTATTCATTAGCTCTAAACCTTCTTCTTGTTTCCTGATTTCGTCGGCGCGAATAAAGTTATATTTTTCTTTGCTGAGATCATTCATGGTCTTGCCATCACGAATAATCGTTGGTCTTAAAAATACCATTAAGTTACGTTTACGCTTGGTATTAACTGTTGATTTAAACAAATGACCGATGATTGGTATATCGCCAAGTATTGGCACTTTTTGCACACTTTCTTGCACATCTTCATTAATCAAGCCACCTAAAATAATTGTCGCGCCATTATCAGCCATGACTGTGGTGCTAATTGTGCGTTTATCAATAGATATATCGACACCCGTGGCACCAATCACCGAAGATACTTCTTGTTCTATGGTTAACTGTACACCGGTACCTTCATTCACTTGTGGCGTCACTTTAAGTTTAATGCCCACCTCTTGACGTTCTACCGTCTGAAATGGATTAGCGTTATTCGCACCTGTTGCCGAGCCTGTTATAATGGGGACTTCTTCACCTACTAGAAATGATGCTTCTTCATTATCTAAGGTAGTAATGCTAGGTGTTGCCAAAATATTGGAATTTGTATCGGTGCTTACTGCTTGTACGATAGCTCCCCAATCACTTTCCATAACACCAAACATCATGCCACTGACCGAACCTAATGCTTGTGCTATTAGAGAATAGTCACCTTCAGTATCAGCTTGATAGTAACCTTCTTGTATTACTTCATTATCAGAATTTACAAGTGCAGGAACAAATGCTCCTTGTCTTGTCTTTGCGGCTTCAATGCCTGCAGCAACGTCACCGATCCTAGCGGGACCATTAGTAAACTGTGTTGCTCCACCATTTGCGCTATACCATTGCACCCCTAAATTAACACCATCACTTTCGAAAACCTCCACAATGATCGCTTCTATTAGGACTTGTGCACGGCGCACATCTAATTGACGAATAACCGCACTTAATGAACGTAACATATCAGGCTGCGCTGTGATCACTAGGCTATTAGTACCATCATGGGCTTCAATACTAATATTGCGTTTTTTACTTTTATTACGACTGGTTGTTTTTGTCGTATTTCCTTCCGCTTCTATCGACTCACTAACCCCCTTTAATACTTTAACCAAATCTTCAGCCTTAGAATATTTAAGGCGATATACTTTGGTATTACCACTTGCTTCAAGGTCACTGTCTAAACGAGCAATAAGTTTAGTAATACGTTCACGTGCTTGCGCTTCACCACTGATGATCACGCTATTGGTACGCTCATCAGCAACAATTTTAGGGATAAGAAAAGTCGGCGTACCAGCCTTACCTTGCGAACGTTTATTCATTGTTTCAATAATACGGACAATCTCACTGGCGGAGGCATGTTTTAAATGAATAATTTGTACGTCTTGATCACCTGCTCGATCAACACGCTCTATTATTTTGACTAAGCGATTAACAACAGCCGCAGTACCCGTTAACATGATGACATTAGCAGGGTCGTAGTTAACGACATTGCCGCCACCGGCTTGATCAGACAACTGACGTAGCAGAGGCACTAACTCACGCACCGTAACATTTTTAACTTCAACCACTCGGGTAACCATTTCATCGCCAAAGTGTGCGTTTTCAGCGCCAACTACAGGAATAGATGAAGTTTTTGCATCTTTATTGCGAATAACTTTTACAACATTGTTTTCCATTTCAACCGCAGAAAAACTGTAGACTTCTAGTACATTAAGAAAAAACTGATAATATTGTTCTTCTGTTAACAAATCGTAACTGCGCACATTGACTTTACCACGCACATTAGGGTCTACGATCATCGTCTTTTTAAGGTTTTTACCAACAATATTAATAAACTGAGTAATTTCAGTGTCTTTAAAGTTAGGTGAATAGTTTGTCGCATTCACTTGACCACTGAGCAAGATGGCGTTAAAGCACAATGCTACCGATAAGCTGTTGAACACTTTTTTATACCAAGGAGTACGGGAGGTGTTGGCCACGGTACTATTTTCATTAATCATTTTTATATTCCGTAATGCTGTATCGGTAAATTTATTCATCGATACTGAAAAGTATTTCAGTAAGCTCACCGTTACGGTTAAGTAACAATGAGACTTCTTTTTGTTGTTTTAAGTCTTGTAGTGCTTGTGCTGCTTCACTTGGCACACTTAGGTCGTAACCATTCATTTGAGTAGCCACATCGCCAGATTTTAAACCTGATGACTGAAAAAATTCAGGCTTCTTACCTGGCATCAGTTGATAGCCAATCACTTTTCCGGCCATTCTTTTTGGCGAGATGCGTAAATAATCGGTAATATTTCCTGGATCTTTATTAATATCTGCTTTGAGACTCGTTGCACGCTGAGTTAGTTCCCGATTGTTACGCTGATCTATGATATGCGTTGAGGGAGCTGTTCGTTTTTTTCTAGATTTTGCACTTTTAAGCCTAGCATTACTTCCTGTAATCTTATTGCCAGCTTTTTCATATTTAAAACCATCTAACATCAGCGTTTCAAGACGACCTGACTGTTTTATCAAAACACGATCACTAGAAACACTATTAAGAATCGCTCTTGTTCCTATTATAGTATCACCAATACCATACGTTTCTTGTTTGCCATTATTTTCTATTATCGCTGCAGCTACATCATTATTATCACTAGCAACGACACCGGCCAAGGTCAACCTTAAGCGTGTTTCTGGCGCATCTTGTACTTTAATATCTTCTTGAACAATGATTTCATCGCTAAATTCCCCAAATAGATTAACAGCATATAATTTGGCAAGATCAACACTTTTTATCTTTGTATTTTGAAATGTATTAGATGAACTAATACCCGTTGATTGCTGTATCGCATCTTTTGATATCAATAACCACGTCATTTGAGCAGCCAAATAAGCAATGTAAACAAGCAATATGAGACTCATTGTTTTAGCAATTTTTTGTTGTGGTAATCTTGTCAATACTTCGATGAAGGAAGCCAAGTTGTTGGGTAGCTGCATGTTTATCGTTATAATTTATTTGTTAATAGTTTTTTATATTACACGATGATACTTGAGCATCGCGCTCGCAACAAGAATTTGACCATGAATTTAACTAATATTTACAAAGTAATATATTGGTAATGAAACAGTTAGACCTCAAATTCCTGAATAGCTTAATAGCTTTATAGCGAAAAAGCTCCGTCTGTGTTACCTTTCGGGCAATATGAGTCCATAATAAAACACCATGAAAAAAGAGAAAAATCATAAAAACGGAAATAGCTCAATTCGATTGGATAAATGGCTCTGGGCAGCGCGTTTCTATAAGACACGAGCAATTGCTAAGCAAATGATTGACGGTGGTAAAGTTTTTTATAACGGTCAACGTAGTAAATCAGGAAAAGCTGTCACTATTGGTGACAAAGTTAAGATTCGACAGGGCTTTGAAGAGAAAGAAGTTATTGTAGTAGCGTTAGCTGATCGAAGACAAGATGCTACTTTTGCACAAACGTTATATCAAGAAACAAGCGCAAGCAGCGAAAGCAGAGAAAAAAATGCATTCGCTAGAAAACAAGGCATATTACTGAGTCCTGCGAGTGCTAATAAACCAGACAAAAAGCAACGTCGTAAACTTATTGAATTTAAAGAAAGGATATAGACAGTGACCATTAAAAATGATGTATTAAATCGTTATTTATTTGATGATTTGCATGTTCGTGGTGAACTTGTGCAGTTAAAAGATACTTATAAGGACATCATGAATTTACATGATTATCCTGTGGCGGTGAGCCAATTACTCGGTGAACTCGTTGCCGCCACTTGCTTATTAACGGCAACATTGAAGTTTGAGGGTGAAATTGCCGTGCAATTGCAAGGTGATGGTCCGATAGGCTATTTAGCAGTAAATGGTAACCACAAACAAGAAATGCGTGGCATAGTACGTTTATCAACAAACACCGATGCCACTACGTTGCGAGAATTAGTTGGCAAAGGCAATATGATTATCACCATTCGCCCTGTTCAAGGAGAACCCTATCAAGGTGTGGTAGCGTTAGAAAAAGACACCTTAGCCGACTGTTTAGCGCATTATTTTGAAGTTTCAGAACAAATCCCAACAAAGATTTGGCTATTTAGCGATAACGAAAAACAACAGGCGGCAGGATGTTTAGTACAATTATTACCTGACGGGGATGATAAAGAAAAGCAGCATTTAGATTTTGAACATTTATGTCAAATCACCAATACTATTAAAAGTGATGAAATTTTCACGTTAGAGGCAGAAGCACTGCTTTATCGTTTATATCACCAAGAAACAGTGCAGCTTTTCGAACCACAACAAGTCATTTATCAATGTAGTTGTTCTGAAGAAAAGTGTTTAACCACTATCGCTCAAATTGAACCTGCCGAATTGAAAAGTATCATTAAAGAGCGGGGTCATGTTGATATGACTTGTGATTACTGTAAGACGACTTACACCTTCGATGAATTCAAGTTGCTGCCCTTTCTAAACGATATTAAACACTAGAATTACTCTTAAACAATGAGTTAATTCCATTGCATTTTTGCGATGGAATTGAATTTGTTTAAAATAAATTAATATTAAGCTGCTTCTTTAATTGGGCTATAGTCGATTTCCATTTCAACTACACTAAAACGTTTACCAGTAATGAGACTTTTATAAAATGGCATTAACTTAACCGTTTCTGCCGGAGTTAGTCGGAATGTGTTTTTGGCTATTTGATTCACTTTTACTAAAGGGTATTGCAATTCACTGGCTGTCACTTTATTGAGACTGACGACCACGATACTACCTTTGACTAAACCATATTCTCCCATTTGCATATTATATACTTTTGCACCTTTACTAAAACTCTTTGAATGCAAAGAAAATTTTTCACCATTGAGTGTTATTGAAGGCTGAATACCGCGTTTTTTTAAGTATTCGGCTAACTTCTTTTTTTTATCTTCAGCAAGACTTAATAGTTCCGCTGCATCTTCATCGACTTTATTTAAAGTAGGTGTTGTTGCTATAAGTTCAACGTCGGCCTCTTTAATTTCAGCAGATACGATTTTTTCTTCATTATGATTATCGTTAGTCAAATTCTCAGGATTTTTGGACTGTTCATCATTACAGCTCAAAAACACAAACGAAATACTAGTTATTAATAATAATTCCTTATACATATACAACCTCTTCAGATTTAGCTTATTGACGCTTATATCTATCTTAATATTTTAACGTATTCATTGTTGTTCATACATATATATACGAGTATCCACTCTAGAACCCAAGCTATTGCCTGCATAGAAACAGGAATTTACTTCTATTGGGACTAAACTGATAGTCCATTGTATATATACACGCTATTGTTCAACCATGACTCCACGATAAACCGTAGACCTATACATCTTCGCTCCTTATCATCCTTATCATCCTTATCATCCTTATCATCCTTATCATCCATGTCATCACGACATACCGTACATCCTGTACATAAAAAAAAGCTGGTTGAACATCAACCAGCTTTTATATTTTTAACGATTATTTCTATCTATCGTATTACTTACGACGACGGAATAACGCCAATGGTAATAACAACAAGGCTAATAGACCCGTTGAACCACCACCTGAGCTTGATTTCTTAGGTGCTACCGTAGGAGCAGGAATAGCATTAACAGTAACTGAAACACTTTCGGTTACTGTATCTGTGCCATCACTAACACTAACATTGAAAGCTAAAATAGCAGTACCCGCATCAAGAGCCGGCGCAGCAAAACTAAGCTCTGCAGTATCAGCACCAACTAAGGTTGCTTCAGCACCAGCAGTTTGTGTCCAAGCATAAGTAAATGTATCACCTGCATTTGGATCGGTAACGCCAACGGATAAGCTAACGGCCTCGCCTTCTGTAACCGTTGGACCTGCACTCATCGTTAACATTGGAGCACGATTATCACAGGCGTTGGTATCACCCGCGATGACATCAGAGTAGACGCTACTTTGAATGTTTGAGAACGTCATATCTTCAATATACCAGCCGTCTGCGTGAGAGTTAGCATCTGATGCAATACGGAAACGAATTTGCACATCGTTACCATTTAACGCTTGACCAAAATTAATCACTTCATGCTGCCAGCCGCCACTATTACCTGTATAAGCTAAGCGACCGTCACCACCAAAAGCGTATGCTACATATGGGTAACCAGGGCCTTCAAATTCGCCGTCCCATTCAGTAACATCAGCCCATTCGGAGCCATTAACACTAATTTCAACGACACCACCATCATAGCCGTAACCTTCACCTTCCTCTTCTTCCATGTCAAAGTAATGCCAAAAATCAATGACATAATCCCCTTCATAGCCGACGGTCATCGCTCTAGTTCCAAAACTTACGTCTGAAGTATATGGGTTATTAGCACCATAAATAAAGCCATCACCTCCTCCCCATTGTTCAAGTCGGAAAGTACCTTTTGCATCGCTACCCGCTGCAACCACTTCAGTGAAATCATGCATTACAGAAAGCGTATTAAAGTCTTCAAACTGAGAAGTGCCAACTAAAGGTCGTTCAACAAAGTCAACGTTAACAGTAGTAGACAATGTATAATCTTCTACATTTTCAACACCTTCTAAGTCAGGGAAAGAGATTTCAAAGACAAGATCATCACCAGTGCCTGACTCGTTTAATGTAAACTCGATAGGACCACTTGCTGCGGATCCTGAACGCGCTACATCACCTAAAGTTACCATTCCATCATTAGCAAGTGTCACATCGTGACCACTTACGACTGTAATGGTACCCATAACTTCGGTTAGGTCTTCGTTACCTACGTTATTAACTGTAAAGCTTACTGTGCCCGTTTCGCCTTTATCGATAATGTTATCATTTGAACAGTAACCTGAAGTTACACCTTCATAATTAAGGTTTAATTCATGTTCACCAACATAAACAGTGGCCAAATCTACTTTGTTTGACTCAACAACACCACTATGAGATTTGTCGTAACGACTTGGAGATACCGCTCCTAAGCCCATTCCACGCTTAGCAAAGGCAGCTAAAATCACTTTATAATCTTCTTCTTCATTCGCAAAAGCTGCAGCAAGAATTGCATCACGAGCTTCAGTGAATGTTGGTGCAATTGGCATCATCTTATAACCAGCAACAAGATAATCTTTCATCAAGTCTTTGGCTTGGTCGAACGTATGACGTTCATCATTTGCCAATCCAATAAATGATTCCCATAACATATTGCCCCATATAGAACCTGGAGAATGCACTTCATCAGGATACAGACCTACATCTTCAAATGATGATGGGTTAATAGTCGTATTAGTTGAATAAGGATACGGACGAATACCAGTAACAAAGCTACCTGTGTAAGTTGAGTCTGAATAACCACCACCATACATCTCATTACCCGCGACCATTAGATCATCTTCGGCAGACACTAGTAATAAGGCGTGGAAGTCACCAAAACCTTCACCCATTGAGCGACCTTGCTGGTTACTTAAACCAGAAGAGTTACCCACTAAACGGTTACTGATGTAGTGGCCCCATTCATGTGTAACGGTACCATTATCCCATGAAGAACCTTTGAATTTAGCAGTATGTTCACGCACATACATATCAATAGAAACGGCATCTCCCGCATCTAATGCGGCGTAAATTGCTGCACCAGCTTTAAAGTTAATGCCCATATTAGGAATAGTAACGGCATCATCACTACCACCCATCGGTGCTGCCGAGTCATTGTCAGTATTATTGGCAATAAGAACAGCAATAGCTCCTTCATCTTGTGCATGCAAAACCTTGGCTGTAAAGTTACAAGCACCACGGTCAACAATAACTATCTTACCATCAAGATCGGCACCATTTGCAGCGGCTTCACAACCGTCGGTAACAACTCCTGTTGCATCATCAATACGTATTACATCACCTGAAACGTCATAAAACTCAGCCCCAAAGTTTGATTGCTGAACCACATCGAGTAGCACAACATCGTCACCTACAGTGGTTTCAATACCGATATCAACGCCGTTTACAACATTGTTGTATAAATACATCTGCATACGTGGAGAACGACCATCTGCTGGCGTACTCATATTCGCATTGTTAAAGCCGGAGTTATCTTGTACTTCTACATTTAGTGAATCACCTTCTTCACCGCCTCGACCGTAATTTGATACTTGCGCATTACCTGCTGCTTCATCAAAACCATGATCATAATAATCATCATGTAGATAGTTGTTCATATAAAACAAGTTAACAATAGCGGCTTTACGGTTATTAACTGAATATTCAGGTAACTCTGTATCGTAACTATAATCAAAAGTATTGGCGCCAGTAGTCTCCGCCATATAATCGCCTTCAGTTAAACCTTGAGGCGGCATGGTATCAACATAAGCGGTAACATTGTTCCCTGATGTAGTCGTTGCATCATCTGCCAACCACGGATCCATAGTACTAATTGGACCGTGACTTTGTGAGAGCATTGGTGCAACTAAATATTCTGCGGTTTGAAAACCAAGAATACTACTGCCTGTTGGGGCAGGTACAACGTTGCCATGCGGGCTATCCCAAGGATAACCAGTTTCATCAGCATAAACTCTATAATTGAAGTCAGCAGCGTGGCTCTTTAAGTTATTTTTAAACAGTACTTTGCCTGTTTTTGCTTCAACAACGTAACTTACATAATCAGACTCAATAGTATCTATTTCACTTGTTTCAATTTCTACATAGTGAGCAGCTACTAATTTACCTTTATGTTCAAAAAATACTTTCTTAGCACGTGGTTCACCAATAAGTTTTTTATTTTCAGACAAATCAGTAACAGAAAAGTTTTTGAAATTTTTGCTACCGTTATGAGCAACCAAGGTGATCGATTTACTATCGCCACCACTTGCAGAAAATGCGGCATTTATCGCTGCAGAAGCATCACCAAATGCTTCATCACCATTTTTTGTAACATCAAGTAGTGATTTTTTAGACATTTTATTAGCGAAATAACCTGACGATGCAACGAGATTAAAATCACCATCCATCATGATATTATATTCACGGTTAAAAACTTCAACGCCACCAACTTCTTGTTTATATTTGGCGATTTTAGCACCACGACCTAAATCATGAGTATTTGCTAATACGGCATGTACTGAAGATGTTTTAGCTGTTGATTCGCCAGTTAATCGATTCAGATAAAAATCTGCAGCATAAGTTAACTTATGTTCTGCAGAAATAGCGCCTAAATCAGGAGCCGCAACATTTATTCCGGCCCATGTAAAAGTTGTTTTAGCTAGTTGAGCATCATATTGATTACTCATACCACTAACAGTTTGAACGCTTGCTTGTTTTTGAGCTGCCAATACATTTTTAGCTGATTTAAATGATGATATATCATTATGATTTGCGGCAGCTGCACTTAACGCAACAGTTGCGAGTGCTGTGCTAACAAAAGTGGCAATAGCTGTTTTTTTAAAAGTCATGTTATTCCTTTATTGTTGTATATAATTATTTTTATATTTTTGTAGTTTTTATTTTTTGAGCTCAACAGTCATTGAGCAGTATTACAATTTATTACATTTATAAGATAAAAAATCAAGAGGTATTGTTACATTTCATTAACAAAATATTACCCATTAAATTTGCAAGTATTAATGAAATAAATTTATTTAATATAGCTAATTAGTACTTCTTTGCAAATTTCAAACAATAATAATGTGTAACTCTATACACATCAGGGCATTGGTTGATGAATGGACGTACGGATATTTATGAAGAAGGAGTAGGGGAAACAAGACCTGTTAACTTTTTCTAAGAGTAGGCATCGCAAGGTTGTTTGAAAATATTGCTACAAAACCAATGACCTTCATACGTTATCATCGTATTCCTTCATCTTCATGTGATCGCGATATATCATTCTTGCTGAACATTGCCGCTCCCTCACATCGACGTACATAGTTGCACTAAAACCGCAAAGGCAGGATGCCTAGGAATGGCCATGTGATCGCGGCATTGCCTGCATGGATGTAGGTACTTATGATTTGTCAGGAACAAAAATCATGACCGTTCTCCCTGAACATCATCGCTCTTTCACATCCATGTGATCGCGGCATTGCCTGCATGGATGCAGGTACTTATGATTTGTCAGGAACAAAAATCATGACCGTTCTTCCTGAACATAAAAAGGCATTGTTTTAACCAATACCTTTCATAACTAATTTACTATCATTGCGATATTTAAAAGTGCACAACGGCACCTACAAAGACACCATCAAAATCTAAGTTTGATGATAAATCGTCTAAGTCATCAAGTTCCATTTTTACGGTGCGATAGCCTAACGTTAAATTGATATCAATAGCTAAGTTATCAACTAATTCATAACTTACACCCGCTTGATAATCATGAAGTGAATTATCGCCAATAGATAAAAAGTTGCCTTCTGCAAAAACATTAAATCCCGTAAAAGGCAATCCTACAATTGCAGAAACATATAACATTGGCACAACACCTGAAACTGAAACTTCACTGGATAATGTCGTTGTTATTGCTGAATTAACTTTAACATCGCCGCTGATATCTCGAGCTGTCACACCAAAATCAAAGGTTAATAAATCGTTATCAAATAATTCATAATACAGCGTGTAATCAACATAACTCATGTCGAATGCTGCATTAACAGTCTCATCTACTTGATAAGTGACATTATCAAAAACAAATTCAGAAGTAAGTTTAGTCGCCCCTTTGGTATCTAATGTTGTTGATGATATTTTTACATTTGGGATAAGTGGTAATGGATGCTCAAGGGCTATATAAAAACTCCCTTGTTGTTCGTCATCCAAATTAAAATCGATTTGGTTATTATTTTCACCAAAAACACCTTCAGCTTGATTAGCCCAAACTTGCCCCCCCAAATATAGCCCTAGTAACGTGTCCGCTTGAGCACTTGTAGAAAGTACAGTAACTAAACTAGCAGCGAGTAATAGTTTTTTCATTTATTCTTATCCTTGGCTTAATAAATCGTTTAAATCGATGAGTGCAGCATTCGCACGAGAAATATAGTTAGCCATTACCAATGAATGATTCGCTAATAAACCAAATCCACTACCGTTCAATATCATCGGACTCCATACAGATTCTTGACTAGCTTCTAATTCTCGAATGATTTGTTGAACACTGACTTTGGCATTTTTCTTTTCAAGTACATCATTAAAATCAATCTCGACGGCCTTTAAGAAGTGTAATAATGCCCAGCATGCACCTCTGGCTTCATAAAATTCATTGTCTATCTGCCACCAGCTAGTTTTCAGTTCTAAATTAGCCGCGGAATAAGTAGATTGCTGAGCAGCGTCATCGCCCGCTAAATCGATATTAATTTGCTCCCTGCCAACACTAGCGCTAAGTCGTTGCGAATAACTTCCTAAACGTTTAGTCACTTCTCCTATCCAATCTCTTAAATTATCTGATCTAGCATAAAACTGCGCGCTTTGACTGTTTACATCACTAAGTGCTGCACGATAGGCGTATAGCTCTTTAACAGCTTTACCATATTCTCCTTCAGCACTTGGCATCGCCCAGCTGGTATGATCAATGTTGAACTGTGGCTGTGCAATTTTTAAATGATTATTTTCAAGCGATTGCGATTGTGAACGGCTGAACTCTTGACGCATGACCAATGCCATATCTCGCACCATTTCAAGTGCACCAAGTTCCCACGACGGAATATTATCTAGAAATAATGATGGTGGTAAGGCATCGTTTGACAAATAACCACCGGGTTTATTTAATAGGGTTTCAGTGACTCTGATGAGTGTTGTTGTGGTGGTGTACCCCACAACAGGGGCAACATTTGCCGCGCTAGCGTCTTGAGTCACTTCCATACGGATATCGATTGAACTGGGTTCAATACTCCAATAAACACCTAAAAAATAAAGAACAAAGAAAAGTCCCAAGAATATAGATAAGATGGTTTTCATAGAAAATTTTGCTGTCATGATCAGCTCCTAGTGCTGCTAATGAGTATATTTATTAATGTTGCTCTAATAAGAATAAGCCTGATTTACGCCTAGTAATAAATTCATTGAGTCAATAAGCTATACATTCATCTTCATAAATACTATGTTTGCTTTAGTGTATTGTAACTAAGCTAGAGTAAAATGGATAACTTAATTATTTCTGAAGAAAACCAAGGGGTTTTCACTATAACATTAAATCGAATATCTAAAAAAAACGCCTTAAATTCGGCGATGTATCGACAGCTTGGCGAACTATTTATTTATGCTGGAAAATCATCAAGTATTCATTGTGTATTAATACAAGGCGATCAAAACTGTTTTTGTGCTGGCAATGACCTGCAAGACTTTATTGAAAGTACAAAAACTAATGATGATATCGCTGCTATTGCCTTTATCAACATACTTGCTGCATTTGTTAAACCAATAGTCGCCGCAGTTGCCGGCCCTGTAGTAGGCATTGGTACTACAATGCTACTACACTGCGATATGATCATTGCTGCCAACAATAGTAAGTTTAAGTTACCATTTACTCAACTTGGTTTATGCCCTGAAGCAGGTTCAAGTCTATTACTTTCTATGCGCATAGGACAAAACCGTGCTTTTGAACTATTAGTTTTAGGTAAAACCTTTAACGCTGAACAAGCACATCAATATGGTTTGGTGAATGAAATCTGCTTGCCAGAGAATTTATTATCAACAGCCAAAACCACCGCTCAAACGATATCGGCTTTACCACAAGACGCATTGCTAACTAGTCGACGATTACTTAAAGATGCAACAAATCAAATATTACCCTCTGTGATGGCTAATGAAGCCAAAGAGTTTGTACGTTTAATGAAGTCTGATGATTGTAAATCAATACTAACTAAATTTTTTCAGTAAGACTAAAATACATTGCGTGACCACCGTTCATAAAATAACAATGGTCACTGCAATTTCAGCTATAAAACAGAACTGTTAGCTTTTTAATTTTCGTTTAACTCTTTTCTTTAATTTCTTTACCTTTTTCTTCAAGTCATCATCTTCTGACGTATCAACCTTTGCTAACAGTTCTTTCGCTTGCACTGCTTGTCCATTTTTGACATAAAGTTGTGCTAGACGATATTGTCCCCAACTAAAGTAGTCAGAATTTGGGTCAGTAATTATTTGCTCAAGCGCCTTTATACCTTGTTCAAGCTTTAATCCTGATTTAGTTGATGTTTTTCCTTGGTTATAAAGTGCTCTTTCTTTTTCATCATTTGTAGAAGAAAAGGTTATCGCACTAGCTAAACTTTCATGTGCATCTAACCAATTTTCTTGCTCAATGTCCCCTTGTGCTTGAACAATAAACAGCTGGCTACTTTGTGGAAATTTTCTTAAACCTTCGTCTAGTATTTTGTTCGCAAGTTCTGCTTTGTCAGTTTTTTGATAAATGCGTGCCAAATTTGTGTAACCACTTTCTTCATCAAGCTCTTTAACTCGATTAGCATATTCAACCGCTTTATCAGTATCCCCACCGGCAATACTTGGCGCACCTAAATGGAAACCAATAAGGTGCTCTAACGCATCGATATGGTTAGGATTTAATTCAATGACTTTACCCATAGCGTCTAAATAAGACTCGGCATAACCTAACTTAGAAAATATGCTTGCTTTTTGTGCCATTTCTACCGAACTCAGTCCCCAATAATAGAAGACATCAATATTTGTTGGTTGCTGCTCACTCAACTCTTCAAAAAAATCAAAGCCATCTTTAGTTTTATCGTTAGCCAACATTAAACGGCCTTTTAAAACTTGCCCAGAAATACTTTGTTTCTCTTGATTATTTAATAATTCAAAAGCAACTTCTGCTGCTTTTAGATCATCTTTTTTTAAATATTCATTAATTGCTTGTTGTGAAGCTATTGCGGGTAAAGTAAGCCCGATACTTAACATGATACTTATCATAACTTTGTACATAATTCGTCCTATGAATTTTTATTATTAATATTTGTTGATGGTTAATTATTATATTGCCCCTATATTTAGGCTATTTGTTTTTTATCTCTAGTGATTAACCATATTACGCCAGCAATAAAAAATATCGGCCAAAAAATACCTACCATTAACATAGTTAAGCCACCTAGAATCAACAAACTAACAAAAATGATGGAACCAAATACGCTTAATACAATTGCTAAGGCTACAAGAACCAAACTAACAACTACCAATGCTGAGATACTGATGGCCTGAATTGGTTCAATTAACTTTTCCCCCATATAAACATCAATATCTAAAAGCTCAATAAAACTAATACCTAATACATAGGTTAAAAATAGTGTAGCAATAATAGCCAATAAAAAGGACTTGAAAAACGACATAACACCTCCCTCTTTTTTGTTAGTAATATTTACGAAAAGACTTTGTATAAACTAGTATTTACTAGGCAATAATAATGACGCCACAAGATAAGCAACACCGGTCGCTACTGGGAAAGTGATTAAAGCAAAAATGGCGGCAACTCTTACTACTAGGCGAGGAAGTTCATGGTGTTTTGCTATACCAGAACATACGCCTGATAATTTTTTATTTATGGTATCTTTGCATAGTGTTTTGTTTACTGAATAATTACGTTCGTAGTTCATTAGTTACTCCAAAACATCAATTGATGTTTACTATTTATAATCACTTTATTAACCCTATATCGATGAGTTCATCAACATAGGGACTAATAACAATATCCAACAAAACCGCATTTTTTATTCAACTTGCGATTAATTACTTTTCAATAATTTATCCGTTTGCCACTTTTTTCTTTAATTCTGCAAACTCTTCTTCTAAGTTTTCATTTTGTTCTAGTGTGCGAAATTGACTTTCAAGATCCTGATTTTGTGTCATATCGTAAGCTTCAACTTCAGCTTCAACACGATCTATTTTTTGTTGATAACGTTCAAACTTATTAATCGCTTCATCGATATTATAAATAGCCGCTTTTTCTCTTACTTTTAAACGTACCTCCGCAGATTTTTGACGTAAGGCATAAGCCTCTTGACGACGTCTAGCATCGTTCAACTTTTCTTGCAAACGTTGACCATCGTTTTGGATGTTTAGCAAGTGTTCATCTAGCTGAGTTAACTCCGTTTGAACGTTTGTTAATTGCTCTTTGCATTTATGCTTTTCGGTTAATGCCATTTTCGCCAAATCATCACGACCTTTTTCTAACGCAAGTGTGGCTTTTTGTTGCCAGTTTTCAATACTTGACTCGAATGTTCTCACTTGACGTAATACTGTTTTTTTCTCGGCAATGTATTTTGCAGCAGTAGAACGAACCTCTACCAAGGTTTCTTCCATTTCCTGTATGATCAATCGAATCATTTTTTCTGGATCTTCTGCCTTATCTAACATACTGTTTAAATTAGCATTGATAATATCTGTGAAACGTGAAAATAAGCCCATAATGTAATCTCCTACTCGTTTATAATGTATGTTGTTTATGCCAAATACTTATTACAAGTGGCATGCCAACAATTCACAAACACGTATTCAATTGATTATTAAGGATTTTAAATTAAGTTAATGAATGGCAAGATAATCAGTCATATTATGTCATGCGAATAACTGGTCAATTCAACTATTAGATTAGCTAAATTGACCAGTTAAATATTAAAAGAAATAAAAGTAAGCTCTAAGGTTTATGCAGTGACAACAGGTAATTCTAGCCTAACTCCCCATTCACTCCACGAACCATCGTAGACATTGATATTAGTATAACCACAATAGTCAGCAGCAAGTGCTAATATGCATGCGGTAACACCGGAGCCACAGCTCATTGTTAAATTATTGTTTCTCTCAAGCAGAGCCGAAAAAAGTAATTTAAGCTGCGCTTTTGGCAGGAGCTGGCCATTTTCTAGTAATTTTGTATAAGGTAAATTCAACGCATTAGGCATGTGACCGCTACGGACTCCTTTTCGAGGCTCGGCTACCTGCCCTAGAAAACGTTGTAAAGCTCTAGCATCTAGCACGGTGTGACCAGTATGTTTTAAATAATCACTGACATCATGATAATTGCAAAAATGTGAGGGGTGAAATTCTGCAATAAAATCACCAGGCTGCCAATCCACTTCTTCAGGACTAGATGAAATGGGATAATCATTCACTAACCATAGCGGTAAACCTCCATCTAATACTGCGACATTCTGATGCCCCATCGATTTAAACATCCACCATGCACGTGCTGCGGAAAATAAACCATAACTATCATAGACAACAATTTGTGAATTTTTATTGATACCCAGCTTTCGAGTTTGTAACTCAAAGTGCTCTGCAGAAGGCATGGAATGTGGTAATTCGTTATTGTGATCGGAGAAGTCTTTATTAAGGTCAAATCGACGGGCGGAAGGAATAATATTTTCTGGCCACTGATGTTTCGGCATTTCAACTCCACCAACAGGAGGAATACTAGCATCTATGATAACCAAACTTTCATTATCAGGATAATGAAATAGCTGCTCACAAGTAATAAGGTGGGTATATGTTATTGGCATGATATTAGCGGCTCGTTTTTTATTAAAACTAGCGAAATTATATCAAAATGTACAGCCCAAAATATTTAACCTTTGAGGGAAACAGGTGCTCAAAGCAAATGCTTAGAGCATCTTGGTATTTAATTGATGCTCATGTGAAACTATATTATCGTTATTTTGTTCAAACAAACTAACGATAATAGACGTTACCAACATACAAACACCAGGTAAAAGCATTACTGCAAAGAGTATAGGTAAACTAAGCATAAACAAGTGTCCTTATTCTTCTTCAGATTTTGGACTACGATTTTTCATTTTATTGACACCACGCTTAACAATAAGTGACGAAATTTCAACGTGTTCTGTCATACGAACTTTATTGATTGAATTTTTTATTTCAGCTTGCAACTGTGTATTTAATTGTTGCTTAAGCTGAATCGCATTGTGCTGAATTAAAACATCAGCGTTATTTTTCATATTTAAGGGCTCAGCTGCATTTACCGGGAATGACAGTATTAAGCTAGTGATTAGTGCAGTTAATGTAATACGTTTCATAATATACTCCGCTCTATTTTTGGTTGATGATAATAAGTAAGTTGCAATAGCTATTACAAAGGTTGTGCCAAAAAATGAACAAAATGCTAACAAGTTGTTTTTATTGAAAATAAATATTTTAATTAATTTCTTACAATTCTAGCTTGATTAGAAATAAACTATTACACTGGCTAAATAAACCAACTATTAGTTAGAAGTGATAAGTAGTGAGTATATTATTAACAGGCGTAGGCTTTAATCATTCCCGAATTAGGGATAGAAAATCCCGAAATCGAGACTTCTTTTGAAGGCTCGACTTACTGTCTGGTTGATATTTGCAACGCTTGCATGGGTGTAGAAACGTAGATATGTAGTAAAAGTCCATCAATAAACGTGTTTTTTAATGCTGTAAGTCGCTCAGAAACGACTTTACGATTCCCATAAGGTCATGTTCGCTGAACTTTATTAAAAGCTTCAAATAAAAGTTTGCTATCAGCACCTGCTTGACTTGCATTTTCACTTAACTCACGCCTAAAACCTCTCGCTCCCGGTAAGCCATTACATAAACCTAGCATATGACGTAGCACATGCCATGCTCGCCCACCATTAGCGACATAATGATCAATATAATCCGCCATTTTCTCTACAATTTCTAGTCGTGAAAGCGGCTCATCATCTTGCTGATAAATGACATTATCCGCTTCGGTTAACATAAAAGGGTTTTGGTATATTTCACGGCCAATCATCACACCGTCAATATGCTTGAGATGTTCATTACTTTCCTCAAACGATTTTATGCCACCGTTGATCGAAATTTCTAATAATGGGAAGTCCTTCTTGATCTGATAAACACGTCCATAATCCAGCGGCGGCACGTCTCTATTTTGTTTGGGACTTAAGCCACTCAACCATGCTTTACGAGCATGGATAATAAAATGCTGACAATCCGCCTTTGCAACTACGTTAATAAAGTTATGTAAAAATTCATAACTATCAAGATCATCAATACCAATACGTGATTTTACGCTAACAGGAATGCCTGTTGCGGTTTGCATTTCATTAACACATTCAGCGACCAGCTGAGGCTCTGCCATTAAACACGCGCCAAAACGTCCATTTTGCACACGATCTGATGGGCAACCGACATTAATATTGATTTCATCATAACCAAGCTGTTCAGCACGCTTAGCACATTCAGTCATTGCTTTAACATCACTACCACCTAACTGTAGAACCACAGGGTGTTCAGCATCGTTATATGAAAGGTAATCACCTTTACCAAATATAATAGCTCCCGTAGTGACCATTTCGGTATAAAGTACCGTGTGTTTTGACATCACACGATAAAAGTAACGACAATGGCGATCAGTCCAATCGAGCATGGGCGCAACGCTAAGACGATGATCTATTGAATTCACTGGGGTTACTGGTTTTACTGGGATTGACACAAAATCACCTTTTAAATATACTGTATGAATTCACAGGAGTTTCGTTGAATTGGCTTGAATTTCGATATGTAGTACCCCATATATACCCCACAAAAAGTAGGATTTATAATGGCATCTTTTACAATTGAAAAACGTACAAGGGCAAACGGTGACTCTTCTTATCGCTGTAAAATCGTTGTTAAAAAAAACAACAAGATTATACACCGTGAATCAAAAACATTCCGCAAAAAAGAAATAAACGAACTAGACGACCGACCACAGAAGAACTTGAAAAACTTAGAGAGGGTTTAAAAGTAAGGCAAAACCAAAAACCTAATGGAATTATAAGGATTCCTTATTTAGATATCTTAGATTTTAGTATATTGACCTGCATGCGCATTGGCGAAGTTTGTAAGTTACAGTGGAATGATTTAAATCGAGATCATAAAATCATTTTAGTACGTGACCGAAAAGACCCACGTAAGAAAGAAGGTAATCATATGATTGCGCCATTACTTGGAGGTTCTTTTGATATTGCCGTTAAACAACCTAATGATAATGAGTTGATTTTCCCATTCAATCCGCGAAGTGTAAGTGCTGGCTTTCAAAGGGTACGTAATGATCTAGGTATTAGCGATTTACGCTATCATGATTTAAGGCGAGAAGGTGCAAGTAGACTGTTTGAACAGGGCTACACAATTGAAGAAGTAGCCCAAGTTACAGGTCACAGAAATTTGAACATTTTATGGCAAGTTTATACGCAACTGTTTCCTCATAAGCTGCATGATAAATTTAATAAATAAGAATATTAATAAACTGCCTATTAATGATTAAACAATAAGGCCACAGTTCCACGCCCCTTTCTTTACCCGATTCTTAACTTTTTGTTTATACAATACTGCCGACAATGCGTTTTTAACTTTGTGGCGTGTTCTATTGCAAAAAAGGCAAGCAGCAACAATATTACGTCTTTTAGCATTCCCTCCTTCACTATGAGGTACTAAATGTTCCCCCGTACACTGAAAATATTGAGCTTGCTTAGTAGATATACTATGAGATTTCGCAAAACTATTTAAAGAACTATTCCACATTGAATGGCTACAATAGTAGCATTTCTCGTTTTGATGATTATAAGCATTAGTACGAACTTTTTTTAAAGACTTACGATTATTAGACATAACTAACTCCTAAAATTAAAACAAACACCCAGCTTGTCAAGTTGACATTACTAGGAGCCTGTCGGAGTAGTCTGCAGCAGGCAGTACCATTGTTCCAGCTGAATAGTTTCCAAATCTGGTAGTACCGATGCCTTTATTTAAAGACATCTATTAATCTTAAAATAGCCAATATTTATATAAATTTCAATGTGCAATTAAAGTTTTTGGAATTTTATCGTTAAGAATGATAACTAATTCGTTCATAATACTTAAACAGACTAAAAACCACTTTAAAAAACGCCTTTTTCCATAGCCCTTTATATTCATTGCTCTCAGAGTAGGAAGAAATAACTTTACCCCCGTATTACTAAACGGGGGCGCTTCGCTTTAAAACAAAAAAAATCGCGTCCGGTGTGGAAGCGATCCTTTTAAATTATCGGTTATCTTGCGCCAAAATAGATTTTAGAACATTAACCAGACCAACAAAAACACGTTGGTCTATGATTAATAACCTGAAATTATTTCTGTCACTTACTTAGGCAGTTATTACCACTATGGAGGCATTAGGTCGTTGGCACTTAAAGCTGGTTTAGATTAGATTTTGTATCGATACTCCTTAAATTACTCGTTGCTAATGGTTTGGCCCTTTTCAGCCAAAGCTTCAGCATTCTGAGTGCATTTTTTATATTTAACCTTAAGTGATTCGTGAGCTGGGTCTATATACTGAAACTTCTCACCTGTTAACGGTACTAAATAGATTCACTTATTTGAACTGGTTCGTCTTCTTCAATGCATACACTCAGATTCAATTATTAATGCATCACAATTTTGGTCTTACATTCTCAATAACTTCTGTACTCACCCAATAAAGATTTAATTGTCCACCATCGCTACCTCGGCTAAAAATTAAATATTTGCCATCGGGAGTGACAGTCGCAACTCTTTCATTAAACGTTGAGTTTACTGTAATGCCAAGGTTTATTGGTTTTGTCCATGCGCCGTCTTTCTTTTTAAAATAAACATAAAAATCCGCATCTTTTTTATTTTCGTCTTCTTTGTTTCGAGCATCTACTATTAAATAATCTTGAGATGGAGAAATAAAGGCATGACCGCCAAACTCAATTTCAGCTTCCAGATTCTTAGGGTATTTACCATTGATATTAGGAGAATAGTAGGTTCTGAAATTTTTAGATATATTGGTATAAAAAATATCTCCGTTCTTCGCTACAGTTGAGGTCATCACTTCATCTTCATTAAAAGGTGAGTCAATTTTTATTGCATCACTCCAACCATTGTTCAGACGGTTTGCATACCAAATGCTAGTGTCCGTAAAGTCAGCGTTATACGCAGTGAAATATATTTTATTCCCGTCATAACTCACATTTGGTTCCATTTCTCCTGCTTTCTTACCTTTGGTAAAATTTGCTTTTTCAAACGGTGTCCATCGGTTATCTTTGAGTTTCGAAAAATAGATATCGGCAGGTACGCCAAGTTTTTTCTGAACTGTAAAATACATTTCATCTAAGTTAGGAGAAAACGAAACACCCATTTCGGATCTGCCATTAATTGAAATAATTCCAGATGCAAAAATTTCAGGAATTAAGCTAGGTGTTTTTTGCCCAAAATAGGGCCCTTCTAAGACTGGAAATTCATTGTGACTATAACTATTACTACTAAAAACTAGAATAGAAAACAGCAGAACAATTGAACTACAAATAGACTTCATAATTTACCTTTATTTTAAATCGACGAATTATTTAACTTCGCTAAATGTGACTGAACGGATCGCAAGCTTAAACAAGTTAACTCTAAAATACCTGAAGTTATTATGACTTTCAGCTGATTTTTAGTTGACGACGATAATCAATTTATTAGATGTATATAACGCTTTTATGGAGGCTTCTCAGTAATATTACACAGTAAATTCATTAGAAAATATATCGCAAATAATGTGAAGCTAACTTCCGCTCTGTAGCACTTTTTTGACGTTAGCTTTTGGTGAGGGCAAAACTACCAGTGTTCATTTTTTTAAGGTCACTAGCACCACATTGTAGACCAAATATATTACCTATTTTTACGTCTATTTATGTTCACTCTTGATAAATAAGCAGACATAAATATTAGAAAAAATATTCACAATATCTGCGAATTTTTGATGCTATTAAGAAAATGAGACTAGTGACTATTTTAACACCAACGCCACAACATATTTGTCACAGAACAAATATAGTTCTTATAGAAAGCTTATTTCGTTTTTTGTAGTAGCAAAGAATTAGGGGACATAACTTTTTCTGAACAATATTCCTTATATAATTTGGAGAAATAGCCAGCATGGCTAAAGCCGACCGCATATGCAGTTTCGGCTAAAGTACGATGAGAATTATTTTGGATATAATAATGTGCTTTTTCAAGACGAATTATTCTAATAAATTGTGCTGCTGTTAATCCGCTTTCGCGTTTTAATTTACGTTGTAAGGTAGAACGGCTCATGAATAATTTGTCTGCTAGCGTGTTTGCACAAAATCCATCAACAACTATATTTTCGAGAACGAAACCCCGCACTTTTTTGATAAAATCATTGTCGTAATGCTTAACTTTATTGCGTTCAATGAGTTCAGTTATGCGTACTTCGATCATTTCCTCAAGGATGTCTTTGTGGCTCTTTGCCTCAATTTCGGCCAATTTACGAGCGGATATATCGAAAAAACTGATGACTATTTCAGAAAAGTCACCTGTTTTGCTGAATATAGGAAACCCATTGACTGTTACCCAAACGACATCCTTGAACATTGGGCTATTAATGCCTAACACTTGACTTTTAATTGGTTGTTTACTGGTTAGCACTCTATTTACAGGGTAATCTTCGAGGGATAAAGTGTTATTCTCTAGATCTACAAATTTCCATGCCGGATCTATGGCCTTTTTGCCCATCATCTGTTCATTATCTAGGCCAAGTAGTTCTGATGCTTTGAAATTATTCATAACAATAGAAGTATCTGGTGCATGAACAACGATGCCAGCTTCAAGGTTATCTAACAAACCTTGATAACGATCTTCGTTTTTCGGTAAAGCTACTGTTATTTGTCTATCCTTAGTCTCGTGCATTTTATTTCCTGTCATTCTTAGTTTCTAGATAATTTATATTCCGTTTCATTTTCATCCTTGATAATAAGTCTAGTGTGGCCAAGCAAAACTCAAACCCAATATTTTTCTAAGCCAGTATCTTTTTTAGCGGATTATATTTTAAACTTATGTTATGACTGTGAGGGCTAACATGAAGGTGATAACTATTAATGCGGCTAAACCAATGTTCGAATAAGAGGTGAGCAATTATTTACCTGAAAATTCGGCTACAGCTAATGAGTTTATATCTAGATTGGCGAAATTACGAATTCAGTTGAAGATTTGACTCAATTGAAACTAAATAAGACAAGTTTGTGCTACTAAAATGGAACTGGGCAGTTAGACTATGCTCATCCACCACTTTAATGACTCGTGATAGCATTCTAAAAGTGTACTTTCAGGTATTTTGTAGGTATTAATAAGATGCTCAATATTAGAACCATCAGAGAGTTCATAATATTTAGCTAATTCAAGTAGTTCAGATAACGCACCTTGTTGATTTAGTAGCGCTGATCTAATATCTTGTGAAAAAGGAAAGCTCTCTACAACCTCTTTCATCGGTAAATTTAATATAATATCTAAATTACTGAGTACACCTGTAAAAAATGCTTTATCTCTTATGTGGTTATATGGTTTCTGTTCAGAAATAAGTTCCATTGTCTTCCCCCTAATTAATGATTCTATATAAAGCTCAGGCGCACTTTCGGATGATAGTGATGACATTGATATTATCGCTACATACTGCTTTATCTTATTTGTCCCCAAATAGGTAATAGCTTGCTTAATTGAAGTAATTTCAATATTGCCACACTCTGATTTACCATTTACCAATTTTAATATACCGCTAACAAGAGTTAAGTCGCGGCTAATAATTTGAGTCAGTTGGTTAAAATCCAAATTAGGTTTATACACCTCTAAAAAGAGTTGAATTAAATTTAGTTTAAGAGGAGATACACATGCGGCAGACTTTACCTCCGGTTCATGGAAAAAATATCCTTGATAATAGTCAATTTCCATTGCCTTCAATATTTTGAATTGTTCTTGTGTTTCAATGCGTTTAGCAACTATTTTTATCTTGCTCTTAATCGATAGTAATCGATTTTTAAGTTCCTCTATTTGACTGAATGGCACCTTATCAATATCAACTTTAATAATGGAAATATATGGAAATATACTCTCCCATTTATCAGAGAAATTGTAGTCGTCTAACGCAACAATATAATTTTTTTTATGCAGTTGAGATATATAAAAAACAAGCTCATCCGTTATTTGAATTGTTTCTAATAGTTCAATTACTAGACTTTTGGGATTAAATAAAAGTGGAGAGTTCTGTAATATAGTAAATTCATCAAAATTAATAAAGGCCAGTTTACCCAAACAAACATTAGATAAATCACCGAGTATATGATTTTGAAGTACGACTTGGGAGGTCGCTTTTTCTGGGGAAGACCCATTAAATTTATTATCTAGACTGTCCCGATATAAAAGTTCATAACCTACCGTCTTAAGGTTTATATCTAATATAGCTTGCCTTGCTACGAATGCTTTTTGTATTACTTCCACTAATACTCCTAGTAGTTCTTATTTTTAAGATTTACATTTGTAACTTGGTGAACTAGTCAAGGTGATAGAAGCTACAGTGATAACTCCGGTTCTACTAGTTCTTATGGGAGGTTGACTAGATTAAAACTAAATTTGACATGTATGTGCCATTAATATGAAGCGGGATAAGTTAAAGGACAAAAGTTTGATATGCAAATCCAAATTACATTGACTGCTTTTGAGGCTACTGCGGAAGTGGAAATTAATTCCTACTAGCTTCCGCTAAGCGCACAAAGTGATCAGAAAACCTAAACAGCTTTGTGCCCCATAACTCAATAGAAACGATGACAACTTCCGCCACAAAACCAATCAAATTTAGACATTAATTTATCTGAATAAAATGGCTAATATTTCCGGTCGTTCAATGGGAAAATCACGTAGTGTAGATAACCATTCATACACAAAAAGCATAAATGTATATAAATAGCCTACTAGAACAAGGTTCTCATAATTCAACGGGCATAAGGTTCTATAGCCTTTGTAGCCATCTTTTAGCAAGCCCAAAATCTGGATCAATTGTCAATGCTTTTTCGAACATGAGCCTAGCATTTTCAAGCTGACCTTGTTTTTTTCGTAAAACACCCATTCCGACATATAATAGCTTACCATCAGGATACACTTGTAAGGAATATTGATAGATTTCTTCTGCGACATCTAAATTCTTACTTATTATATTGTCAAAACCAAGGTTCATTAAGACCGATATAGGAGGCTGGATTTCATACCCGTATCGTTTTGATAGCATTTCGAAATGTTGTGTCACTTTATCTAAGGTGTCCAATTTTTCGTAGGGATTGTAGTCAGGATATAATGCAAGAAGAAACTTTGTGAAATCCATTGCGGGTACATGGCCCTGGTTCACCAATTCATCTACTTTATAGGTAAAACTCTGTGGTTTATGTTTCTCTACAACACTAGAGAATTCAGAAGCAATTTCTGTCATTCCCTCATCATCGCTATAAATGATGTGTAGCGTTCTGTTTTCGGTAAGTGTTTGTAATGGACCTGATTTTACCTTTTGTTGAAGCACTTCAGGTATAACCATAATGGATGGACTACTTGCAAAGTAGCTATTAAACAGCAGAGGGTTGTTGAGCAGCGTGTAGACAGTAAAAAAACCGCTGTTAGAGCCGCCAAAAAGGACTCTGAATGGAGCTGTCCGGTATGTATTATCAACGTGCGGTATCAGCTCTGTCTCAAAAAAGTTAATATGATTATCCGGAATTGTTGTGTCTTGATTTTCCCTTGTTGGCAACAAAATACTATTTCCTTCGGGTAAATCTATTCCAATAAGTATCATCTCAGGAATTTGTCCCTCGCCCATGTAGTCTAGTGTAGAAGCTAACATGGCGAACCTAGCTCGGTAATCTGAACCCAACATATACAGCACGGGATAAGTTTTATTAGAACTTTCGTAATTCTCAGGTAAATGGATTGATAGTGGAATTGTTTTGTCTAGCACCTTTGACTGAAGTGAAGATTTTTTGCCAAGTGTAACGGCTGCTACACTGTGCTCTTTTGATTCCATACTGGGCGCAGAGCCTTTGGGAGTTGCCTCATGTGTTTTTTCTATAGTTGGTGAATCATTGTTTTTTGATACTTGATTTTTGGTAGTGCAGGCATTTAAAACTATGGCGAATACCAGTATTAAAATAAAATGTAGCTTTTGTATTGAGTAGATTTTCATATTGTTTCCTTATTTTGAAATCAACGAGTTATTTAATTTCCATATTGAAGTCGTTTTCATTGGAATAACGCTTAAATGTAATTGAACAAGCGGTGACTTTAAATAAAGTAACTTTAAAATGCCTGACGTCCTTATGACTTTTAGATGATTTTTTTCTGACAGCGACAATTAGCCAGTAAACAAGCACAAATAAACACATATAAATCAAATTATTACCTACAAAACCCTTATATCACCGAGACTTACCTACTATAAAAAATAGTAAGGTCATGTCTGCTATAAGGCAGTAAGCTGACATTAGTTGTAATGATCGGGTAATGCCTGCTTAGCACTTTTCGGAACATTCTTTATGTTTAAAATAGTTTTAACTTGCTCCAAAAATTAGTACACCACAGATTAAAATAAGGGAGGAAGGTACACCATTAGTACACCACTATCACTTACAAGCCAATAAATACTGGACAGTCAATCCAATCAAGCATGGGCGCACAGGATAATCTTTGGGATATCATAAGGTTAAATGCAAATCCGTTCAATATAAAAAGGGATTAATCGTTGAAAATAACGACTAATTTATTAGTCAATTAAACAAAAGAAAGTCTAACAGTTGGTTATGACAACTATTAAAACTCTCCACCTATTTCACAAACTGTGCGTCGTTAATTAAATTATCTTCTATTTAGCAATGATTTTCATTGTTTGCCTTTCGTCATTCACATCTGCAGGGTAGGTAATTTCATGCTGGCCTGTAATTTTAAAATTTAGGTTCCACTCGCCGCGTCCAAAATGGTTCTTAGATAATTGCATTTCTCTGCCAGTTGACCGATGAAAATTTAATTTTGTTCTCTCTGCATCTCTAAACCCATTATAACCAGAAGCATTTGCCCACCAGCCATCAACACGCCACCACCTATCAGCTACTTGCCGCCATTCTTCACGTTTTCCATCGGTCCACTGTCCAATTCGAGCTGATATATGAAGGATTTGAGCCTCATCTTTTGCAGGAGTGTCAATGTACATATCCAACACCATCACGCCTTTAGATTCATTGCTTAGGCAAAACCAAACATAATCCTTGTTTTGGTATTCAAATAATTTTAAACCCTCTTTTAAAGGATGAATTTTTGCACCCATAGCAGCATATTCATTGCAATTGTCATTCATGAGAGGTGTGCTCGGTTTGATTTCTTGCGATAAACAAGCTGTTGAAATTAGGCTCATAGATATTAATGCAATTGTGAATTGTTTTTTCATTTTTTTACCCTTGGATTCTGTTTACTGAATTTAAGATTATGACGTTTAGCTTTAAAATACCTGACGTCCTTATGACTTTTAGATGATTTTTTCAGACGGTAATAAACAACTTATTAAGTACATATAAGTTGTTTATTATGGATACGTCTCAGAAACATAACTGGATTCATTAGGAATGATATGGCAAATAATTCATAACCAATGTCTCTAATGCTACAAAGCGACCCTTAGCTGTTCACTACACCCAAGATCAACTTACTGCCCTACAGCGGACATGACCTTGCTATTTGTTATAGTAAGCAGGTCTCGGCAATACCAAGCCCTTTACATATAATCACTTGATTTTTAAGGGTTGTTTGTATTCAACCTTTGATGGCTTGTTTGTCGCCGTCAGAAAAAATCATCTAAAAGTCATAAGGACGTCAGGTATTTTTAAGCCAGTTCGCTTAAATTGACTGCTTGTTCAATCAGATTTAAACGTTACATCAACAGAAATCGACTTCAATGTGGAAGTTTAATAATTCGTTGATTTCAAAATATAGGTAAATTATGAAGTGTATTTGTATTCCAATTATTCTGCTGTTTTCTATTATAGCTTTCAGTAACAATAGTTATGGTCAAGATGAATTTCCAGTATTGGAAGGTCCCTATCTTGGCCAAAAGCCTCCAGGCTTAACTCCCGAAGTTTTCGCTCCTGGTATTGTTTCGACAGAGCATCATGAGTGGGGCCCTTTCTTCACACCCGACATGAAAGAGTTCTACTTTAGTAGGAGAAACAACAAAAGTGGAAAAGATTCGTATTTGGTTTTTAAATTCGAGAATAATCGATGGCACGAGTCAGAAACGGAACACGGGGTGAGTGGGGAGATCTCTCCTGATGGTAAAACTATGTTTTATACAAACCAATATAGGGAGCGAACCGATGATGGATGGTCAGAGTTAAAAAGTCTTGGCTCTGCGTTTGAAGACATCGACATCATGCGTCTTACGAGTTCGTCCAAAGGCACTTATGTTTTTGATGATGGATATAAAGATGGAAAGGCTAAAATTCGATACTCTCGACTGATAAATGGTGAACGTGAAGCCCCGAAGCCACTTAGTAAAGAGATAAATACCGGAACACCGAACGTCCACCCCTTCATTGCACCTGATGAGTCTTATATTTTGTGGGATAGTAAAAGAGATGATGGCTATGGTGGTCTTGATATGTACGTTAGTTTTCGGCAGGAAGACGGTACTTGGGGTGCTGCTATTAACTTCGGAGATAAGATAAACACAAGTACCTCACAAGGTGGAGGATACGTAACGCCAGATGGAAAATATCTTTTCTTTAATGGCCCTGCTAGCACAGGAAAAGGAGATGTATTCTGGGTGGATGCGCAAATTATTGAGACACTTAGGCCCAAATGATGAATCATATAACAATCGCAGCAAGAGCGACGCCGAAAAGCGGCGCGCCTTCTGCGGGCGTTATATTTTCTATACACTCTCAACTCTTACAGATATTGCTCTTGAATTTGGATTCTACGAGCAAATCATTACACGCATTCTTTTGTAAAGTTCGTCGGAGTTACGCCAGGTATCTATAAAAAGAGTGTCAAGATTTTACAAGACTAAACGTAATACAGATACTAAATTAGTCTTCGTGATCATTTTGAGGGAACTGAATGAAATTGACTAAACCTCCTTTTTACTTGTTGTTAGTATTAGTTACTATGCAAAGTTATGGTCTAAAGAGATTTTTAGAACCAGAAGACTAATGTTTTAGAGAAAGCTACTTGGCTGAATCCCGAAATTTTTACATCTGACATTATTTCAATAAAGATAGGTATGAGCATGATATTTAGTTTTCTCAATATTTGGCAACGCTCAATAACTCGTTTAATTCAAAATATGGAAAAATTTATGAAATCTATTTACTCTTCAATATCTCTGGTACTTTCTCTGTTGATAATGAGTTGCGGAAGTCATGCCCAAGATGACGTTCCCATCCCAGATGGTCCCTATCTCGGTCAAACGCCACCCGGCTCAACACCTGAGATGTTTGCACCCGGTATTGTTAATACGGAGGAATTTATTGAAATTGAGGGCATGTTCGGGGCGGATATGAATACTTTTTATTTCGTCAGGCGTGATGAAAAAGAAGTTTATTCTTTGAATGTCATTGAATATAAGAATAATCAATGGCAGAAGTCAATTGTCAAACAGGGTGCGAGCGAGCCATCAATCTCTCCCGATGGCAATACCATCTATTTTGCCAATCATTATATTGAGCGCACCAGCGACGGTTGGTCGGAGCTAACAAACCATGGTGCACCTTTCGAAGATATCGATATTATGCGGCTTTCGGCGTCTTCCAACGGCACTTATTATTTTGATACCTTTACCCCAAAATTCGATACCCCTATTCGTTATTCACGTTTGATAAACGGTAAATATGAACAGCCGAAGTCACTGGGCCCGCAGTTTAGCACCGGCAGATACAATGCCCACCCTTATATTGCGCCGGATGAAAGCTTTATTATCTTTGATAGCGTCAGAGAAGATGGGCAGGGCAGATCTGACATTTATATCAGTTATCGCGCGGCTGATGGCTCATGGGGCCCTGCCATTAATATGGGCGACAAGATAAATACCGCTCATTCTGAAAAAAATCCAAGTTTGTCACCCGATGGACAATTTCTATTCTTTGATAAGCGGACAAAACGCGGAAACGAAGAGGTAAATATCTACTGGGTGGATGCACAAATTATTGAAACGCTCCGGCCCAAACTATAATCCATATATCAATCGCAGCAATAGTTACGGTATGAGGCGTCGTAGCTTCTGCGGGCGATATATCCCAGTGTGAAAATAGAGGTATATATGAAAAAGATTTTCGTTTTAATTGCAATTATAGGGTTTCAATCGACAGTATATTCACAAACAGAATATAGTAACCAGACATTAGGAGTAAAAAGGTGGTTCACTAATAATGAACTATCTGCCTTAGCTGAAGAATTTGTCGGAATTTCATCAAAATCAGGAAAACAGAATGGTTTATTTCCAGTAAAATCAACTGGAGTATCCACCCAAACTATTATTGACACAGGCACAGATTTTTTAAAGGCTTTAAGTCCAATACAAAAATTGAGAACTCAATTTTCTGTTGATGATCCCGAATGGAGAAAGTGGTCAAATGTTGACAATGGAATATATGTTCGTCAGGGAATTAGTTTTGAAGAAATGACTAAAGAACAAAAAAAGAAGGCTTGGAAACTTTTACAAACCTCACTGAGTGCTGAAGGTGTAAAATTAAGTAAAGATATTATGAAAACTGATCAGACACTCAGAGAACTGAATAATGATAAACTAAGCTACGGAGAAGAAAAGTATTTCATTACTATTATGGGTACTCCGTCAAAAACCGAACCATGGGGTTGGCAACTAGATGGACATCATTTAGTCATTAATTATTTCATTCTTGGAGATCAGGTTGTTGTTACTCCAATGTTTTTAGGAGCTGAACCA
>Ga0209396_1000186_pt1 | contig 79488 bp, 63 predicted proteins | sample GOMGulsemesocosm_6_FD_184638 | JGI IMG/M metagenome (GOLD analysis project Ga0209396, IMG submission 184638) | Methane-oxidizing microbial communities from mesocosms in the Gulf of Mexico - GOM8C Gulf of Mexico (SPAdes) (version 2) | ecosystem: Environmental > Aquatic > Marine > Cold seeps... | reverse complement strand
AGTCATGGGCATTCGCGTTACAGAAGAAGAAGAATATGAAGGCGTTGATAAATCAGATTGTGGTATGGAAGCCTATCCTGAGTTTACTTAATACGAATCAGTATTTTATTTATTCATAGAATGAACAATAAAAACAGCCTCAGGGCTGTTTTTTATGTTCAGGATGAACGGTATGTCGTGTTGCCATGGATGGCAAGGAACGACGATGTTAAGGATGAACGGTCATGATTTTAGTTCCAGACAAATCATAAGTACTTGCATCCCTGCAGGCAATGTCGTGTTGCCATGGCCGCTCTTAGGCATCCATGCCTTCACTGCATTAGTGCTTCCATGCACGTCGATGGCAAGGAACGACGATGTTCAGGATGAATGGTCTTGATTTTAGTTCCAGACAAACTATATGTATCTGCTTCTGTGCAGGTAATAGTGCAATTACATGGATGTGAAAGAGCAACGGAGCTTACACATATTTTAATAAATCAAATGAGTTACTGTGAATTTTAAAAAACTGTGTAAAATTAAGAAATTAACAGACATTTAATTTTGGGAAATTTCGATGGCTAGAGAACAATTTGGTATATGTGCAGAACCAAGTTTGCACGGTTATTATTTATTATTTAATGTACTAGATGATAAAAATGCCCACATTCGTCAAGCCCTTTCCAGATTACCTGCTTTATTCGATAAATACGCTGACCGCTTTTCAGAATCAAACCTAGCAGGTGTTATCGCTATTGGCGCTAACTATTGGGATGAATTCTATCCAAATGCCAGACCGCAAAGTTTAAAGTCTTTTTCAGCTATTGAGTGTGATGACCGTGTTGCACCGGCTGACAGTTATGATCTCTATATTGAAATTAGAAGTGACCGTGCTGATGTTAATCATATTGTCAGTACCAAAGTTTGTGCTTTATTAGCCAATAGCGTTGAACTTGTTGAACAAGTAAGGGCCTTTAGATTTCTCGATGGACGCGATTTAACCGGGTTTGTAGACGGAACTGAAAACCCGCAAGGTCCTCATCGCCGTAAAGTTGCACTCATTGCTAATGAAGAAGACGAAGAGTTTGCTGCGGGCAGTTATTTACACATTCAACGTTATCGCCATAATTTGAATTTATGGAATAGCCTAAAAGTTAAAGATCAAGAGGATGTCTTTGGGAGAACCAAACTTGAAAATGAAGAATATACCAGTGAAAATAAGCTAGCGACATCACATATAAAACGCGTTAATTTGAAAGATGAAGATGGTAATGCGATTGAAATAGTGCGTCAAAGTATGCCGTACGGTGATATGAAGTTACAGGGATTGTTTTTTGTTTCTTATTGTTGTTCTCCAGAGCCTTTTGAATTGATGTTAAAAGCAATGATCCAAAGTGATGCTCATGGACACTTTGATCATATGCTTAAATATACGCAGGCAGAAACGGGGGCGTCATTCTTCGCACCTAGTTTGAACTTTTTAACTAAATTAGGTGTATATATTTAATTAAAAATAATGAAGAGTTACTCGCCAGTTATTTTAATTGGTACTCAATTAACTTTTCAGGATCCAATGTCTAATTTTATTGAAAAGAAAGGATAGACAAAGATAAGTTCAAGATACGACGTTAATTTAAGTTTATTGAAAAGAGTAACTCTAACTGAGCAATAGTTTCTTCAATTTTATCAACATGGGTTGGCGCAATAAAAATAGTGTCATCACCGGCAATCGTTCCTAGTACACCGTCACTCTTACTTAAACTATCAAGTAAGCGAGCTATTAACTGCGCCGCTCCAGGACTTGTCCTAATAATAATCATGACCTCATTGAATTCAATGTCAATAACTAGTTGATGCAAAGGGCTTTTTGCTGTTGGGACGCCTAATTCAGCAGGTAAGCAATAGACCATTTCTTGACGTGCATTACGGGTGCGAACAGCGCCATATTTGCTGAGCATTCGCGATACTTTTGACTGGCTAATATTATCAAAACCTTGCTTTTTTAATGCCTCAACAATATCGCCCTGAGAACCAAATTGTTCTTGCTTTAATAAATCTTTAAAAGCTTGTGTTAGTGCTTCTTGCTTTTGTAAACCTGTCATAATTTAAAGGTACTCTTTATTATTTTTGTACTACACTTTTTTAATATTAAACGCTTAACAATCGATAAGTAAGACTTAATGGGTTTCGTATAAATATTATTTCATAAAAAGTATTATACGGTATCCTAATACCATATATAGATTAATATTAATTGTTTTTTAGTGGCGGATGCTATATCTTTTCAGCACAAAAATTTACGTAATTACTCAAATTTTCTTTAACTACCGGAGACATCCAATGAAAGTTGCTGTTTTAGGCGCTGCTGGCGGTATCGGCCAAGCGTTATCTTTATTATTAAAAACTCAATTACCAGCTGGTTCTGAGCTATCTTTATATGACGTTGCACCAGTTGTTCCAGGTGTTGCTGTTGATTTATCACACATACCAACAGCTGTTAAAGTTGAAGGTTTTGGTGCTGACGCTTTAGGCGATGCATTAACAGGTGCTGATATTGTATTGATTCCTGCTGGCATGCCACGTAAACCTGGTATGGACCGTGCAGATTTATTCGCAGTAAATGCGGGTATTATTAAAACTTTAGCAGAAGGCATTGTTGCTAACTGTCCTAAAGCGTTAGTGGGTATTATTACTAACCCAGTAAACGGCACTGTGCCAATTGTTGCTGAAGTATTCAAGAAAGCCGGTACTTATGATGCAGCGCGTGTATTTGGTATTACTACACTAGATGTTATTCGCTCTGAAGCTTTTGTTGCTGAGTTAAAAGGCTTAAACGTTGCTGACGTTAAAGTTCCGGTAATTGGCGGCCATTCTGGTACGACAATTTTGCCACTTCTTTCTCAAGTTGAAGGCGCTACATTCTCTGATGAAGAGATTGCTACATTAACTCCTCGCATTCAAAACGCGGGTACTGAAGTTGTTAATGCTAAAGCTGGTGGCGGTTCTGCTACTTTATCAATGGGCGCAGCAGCAGCTCGTTTTTGTATGTCTTTAGTTAAAGGCTTACAAGGCGAAGACGTTGTTGATTACGCTTACGTTGAAGGCGCAGGCGAAGATGCACAATTTTTCGCACAACCTGTACGTTTAGGCGTAAATGGCGTTAGTGAAATTTTATCTTACGGTGCACTTAGTGCATTTGAAGAAAAAGCAAAAGCTGATATGTTAGACACGTTAAAAGCTGACATTAAAGAAGGTATTGATTTCATTACAGGCTAATATTGCTTAATGGTTGAATCAATATCAAACCGCTACATTTAACAAGTAGCGGTTTTTTTATATAAAAAAATCAATAAACGATTAATTCTCATGTAAAAATAATAATGTGTCACTTTATTTCTTGTCATACTTAATGTACAAGATAATGCATATAAATCAATTGTAATTAGAGGTAAGGATGCCACGTCTCACCACCATATTCATTTCTATTTGTTTTTCATCATTCATTTTTTTAGTTTTAGCATCTCACGTATACGCTGAGAATTTATCTGTCGAAGCTTTTGGGAAATTACCTACTGCACAGCAAGTTAAATTGTCTCCTGATGGCAACAAAGTCGCTTTTATCAGTAATATTGCTGGGAATACCATGATTGGTGTGACCGATTTAGCAAAGTCTACAACAAAATATCTTGTTAGAACTGATAATCAAAAATTTAAAATAGGTTGGTATCTTTGGGCCAATAATGATTTATTGTTAATGAGTGCTGATTATCCTATGCAAAGAAGAGGATTGAAGTATACAGAAGCCCGATTACTTAAAGTTCATGTCGATGGCTCAGAGGGCTTTGAATCAGTATTAAAGTTAAAAAGGGGGGAGAATTCCCCACAATTTCAAAATAATATCATTGATTTATTACCTGATGAACCGAACCATATTTTAATGGCATTGGATTTGAAAGTGTCGAACAGACCTGATGTCTACAAAATAAATTTATCCAATAATCGCAACAGAAAACGCATTTATAATGGCAAGAGTCATGTCAATAATTGGATGACTGACCGACAGCATAATCTTAGATTAGGCTTTGGCCGTGATGAGACCAGAATTTTTTATCGGTTATTTGATACTAAAAAAGAGGAATGGCGCAATATTTGGGAATATGAAATCTTTGACGCTCCCGATATTTCGCCTTTAGGTTTTGGGTTGAACCCGAATGAGCTTTATATTCGTGCTGATTATGAAGGCCGATATGCCATTTTTAAAGTTGATGTTTCAAAAGCTGATTTACCAAGAGAGTTGATTTTTCATGATCCTCTTTATGATGTGGAGGGGTCGTTAATATATTCTAAAAAAACGAATGATGTTGTTGGTGTTTACCATGGTGAAGCTGATAACGCTAAAGTGTTCTTTGACCCTGTTTATGACAACTTCCAAAAAGCATTAAATAAAGCATTACCTGACGCTTATAACAATGTATCTAGTTTCAGTGCTGACGAGCGAAAATATATTCTGTATACAAGTAGTGGTCAGTCTCCCGGTGCTTATTATTTAGGCGACCGAGATATTAATGATTTGACCTTTGTTTTAGAGCAGTACCCATTGCTTTATCAACAAAAGTTATCAGGTAAAAATAAAATTTCATACAAAGCGAGAGATAGTATTGAAATAGAAGGCTATCTTACGTTACCTCATTCGAATGTAAAAAATATTAAAGCTGCAATAGTTCTACCCCACGGTGGACCTATGGCAAGAAACTATGCGGGTTTTGATTGGTTCACCGAATTTTTTGCCAGTCGGGGTTATACCATTTTAGAGCCGAACTTCCGTGGTTCATCGGGTTACGGTTTTAAGTTTGAAATGGAAGCGGTACAGAAGTGGGGTGGTGCAATGCAAGATGATCTAGCGGATGCTGCACTGTGGATGCTAAAAGAGTATGACATAGATAAAAACAAAGTCTGCATTCTTGGTGGCAGTTATGGTGGTTATGCTGCATTAATGGCTGCGGTGAAGCAACAAGATGTCTTTAAGTGTGCAGCAAGCTTCGCAGGCGTATCAGATTTAGAGCTGATTGTTTCCAAAGCCAGACGATTTACTAACAATGAAGTCGTAAAAAAACAATTTGGAACTGATTCTGACGTACTTGAAGAAAACTCCCCTGTTAATTTTGCTAAAGATATTAATATTCCGGTGTTATTGATTCATGGTGATAAAGATCGTGTTGTAGATGTTAGGCATAGCCGAGACATGTATGAAGAGTTACAAGATTATAAAAAAGAAGTCGAATACATTGAGCTAGAAAATGGGAATCATCATATGGAAATTGAGGCCCACCGTATGAAAGTATTGACTTCCTTAGAAACCTTTTTACAAAAGAATATTGGCGCTGAATAATTTGAGGGTGTTACCCGTTTTAAACATATTTGAAAAACGGGTTAACAGATTTTTATGTAAATAGCTGAAGATTCTAATCGTTTAAACTAGTTTTTTTCAGGCCACTTTGGCTTAACTGTGTACCTATTAACGAAAGCAAGCAATAAGCAGTAAAGAAATAAAACCCATGCCCCACAGAAGATAACGTTTCACTGCTGATCATTATATTGAGTTTAAAGCCCATAATACTTAATGTATGTTGGTTGGCGGTTTCCGCATGATTAGTCGATAACACCGCTAGAAAAATTGCCACCACAAAAACGTCAGCCATTGACCATTTGCCAATAGCACCAACAAAGTTGATGATCTTTCTTTCTATCTGCGTATTTCTCTTAAAATAGGACCAAGTAACTAAACAAGCTTTTAGTAATGGAATACAGATTGAAAAGACAAAAATTAATCCCGCTACTAATAAACGGTCGTTTTGCCATAACTCTTCAATCGTGGTTAATAGCGAAAGTTCTTTGTTTATCAATTCAGAGGTGAATGCAGGTCCACTAATATGAGCGCTAACATCCATTTGTAAAAAGAACATTGGCAGGAAAATACCCGGAATAAATAACAGTATAGCGACTGAATTGAAGAAAAAGCCAAGGTGGGTCTTCATCATTACACCGTTCTATTTGCAGCGATATGAGCAAGACTAATTAATGCTTGCTTGTGTTCTGACTCAGGTAAAACATTTAAAGCATTAATTGCTTTGTCAGCTTCTTGTTCGGCTTTTTTTTGTGTATACACTAGAGAGCCCGTTTCTTTCATTGCAGCCAGTATTTCGTCTAAATGGTCCATTCCATTGCAATGCTCAATGGCATCTCTTATTAATTTTGTTTGTTGTTCATTGCCATGCTGCATAGCGTAAAGTAATGGCAAGGTAGGTTTACCTTCAGCTAAATCATCACCGATGTTTTTCCCCATAGCTTTTGCATCAGCAGTGTAATCCATAATATCGTCAACTAACTGGAAAGCCGTGCCTAAATATTTACCGTATTCTTGCATGGCTTTTTCAATGATTGCATCTTGTCCAGCAATAACAGCAGCCAATCGGGTGGCCGCTTCAAATAGTTTTGCAGTTTTACAGTAAATTACTTCAAAGTAACTTTCTTCAGTCGTGTCAGGGTCATTACAATTCATTAACTGTAATACTTCACCTTCGGCCACAATATTTGTCGCATCAGATAAAATATCCATTATTTTCATGTTACCCAGTTTGGTCATCATCTGAAAAGATCGGGTATAGAGGAAATCACCGACAAGCACGCTAGCGCTATTACCAAATAATGCATTAGCCGTTTCACGGCCACGACGCATATTTGATTCATCTACAACATCATCATGTAATAAAGTAGCTGTGTGAATAAATTCAATAATTGCGGCAATAGAGATGTGTTCATCGCCTTGATAATCGAAAGCACGTGCGGCTAGAACAGTTAACATGGGGCGCATGCGTTTTCCGCCTGCATTTACAATATAAACACCGAGCTGATTGATTAACGCTACATCGGAATTTATTTGCGAATAAATAAGATCATTTACCGCAGTCATATCGTTTTGAGTGAGGGCTTGTATGTTTTTGATATCCATAGAAAGCTACAGCTACCTTTATTGTTATGTTGAAGATATTTTATGAGGCATGAGTTTACACGAAATTATTTAGCAATAAAGGGCTGTAGCGTATTAGTTTAACTATAAGCAAATTATTTGGAAATAGATGTGAATTAGACTTGCCTGAACAAAAATCTTCGCGTAGAATTCGCGCCCTATATTTTTAAATTTAGCGTCTAAATAAAATGACGCTGTACGGAGTAGGTATGTACGCTGTATTCCAAAGTGGCGGTAAACAACACCGCGTAACTGAAGGACAAACAGTTCGCCTTGAAAAGCTTGAGCTTGAAATTGGTGCAACAGTAGAATTCGATAACGTTTTAATGATCGCTAACGGCGAAGAAGTTAATGTAGGCGCGCCTTACATTGCCGGTGGTAAAGTAGTAGCTGAGATTGTAAATCAAGGCCGTGCTGATAAAGTTAAAATTGTTAAATTTAAACGTCGTAAGCATTCACGTAAAGAAGCGGGCCATCGTCAATGGTTCACTGAAGTGAAAATTACTGGCATTAACGGCTAATTAGGAGCGATTTAAAATGGCACATAAGAAAGCTGCAGGTAGTACACGAAATGGTCGCGATTCAGAAGCTAAACGCCTTGGTGTTAAGCGTTTTGGTGGCGAAGCCGTATTAGCTGGAAACATTATTGTTCGTCAACGTGGTACTAAATTCCACGCTGGAACAAACATGGGTATTGGTAAAGACCACACATTATTTGCTTTAACAGATGGTAAAGTACAATTTGATGTTAAAGGTCCTAAAAACCGTAAGTTTGTAAGTATCGTTGCTTAGTCACTTTACTCAAACTTAATAAAGACCCTGCCTTTAAGCAGGGTTTTTTTTTGGTACTCATTCAAAAAAGTATCTTTACCAATTGCACTAACTAAGTGAGCATTTTCAAATAGTTTAAATATCCAATAATTTTGTTGCTTTCAATCCCAATAGTCAGCTATTGCTCAATCAAGCACCTTGTTCTTGAAAATTTATTCTTATTGAATTAAGTAAACTTAATTAACCCAAGCGGTATTAATTTTGTATAAAAAATAACTTTGTTTTGGTAAGTGTGAAAAATAACTTATAATAAAGCAATAGTTTAATCTTGGAGTGTTTCAAAGCACCATGAAATTCGTTGATGAAGTTGAAATTAGAGTTGAAGCCGGTGACGGCGGAAACGGTTGTGTAAGTTTTCGAAAAGAAAAGTACATTGAATACGGCGGACCTAATGGTGGCGACGGCGGCGATGGCGGTGACGTTTATTTAATGGCTGACGAAAGCTTAAATACTTTGATTGATTATCGTTTCGAGCGTTTTCATCGTGCTAAGCGCGGTCAAAATGGTCAAAGTCGTGACTGTACAGGTAAAGCTTCAGATGATTTAATCTTGAAAGTACCTGTTGGAACGCGTGCTGTTGATGTTGACACTGGTGAACAGTTAGGTGATTTAACACATAACGAACAAAAAATGCTTGTGGCTAAAGGCGGCTGGCATGGTTTAGGTAATACACGTTTCAAAAGTAGTACCAATCGAGCACCTCGCCAAAAAACTGATGGCACTCCAGGTGAAATTCGTAGTCTTAAGCTTGAGCTATTATTATTAGCGGATGTCGGTTTGTTAGGTTTACCTAATGCCGGAAAGTCTACGCTAATACGTAGTGTTTCAGCGGCAAGGCCTAAAGTAGCAGATTACCCGTTTACCACGTTAGCACCTAACTTAGGTGTTGTGCGCTTAGACTCTCAACGTAGTTTTGTTATTGCTGATATCCCCGGTTTGATTGAAGGCGCAGCAGAGGGCGCCGGTTTAGGTACACAGTTTCTTAAGCATCTAGAGCGTTGTCGAATTTTATTACATCTTGTTGATGTAATGCCTGCAGACGGTTCCGATCCCCTTGAAAATGCTAAAACCATTATCAGTGAATTAGAACGACATTCTTCAAAACTTTTTGATAAGCCACGTTGGTTAGTCTTTAACAAACTCGACTTAATGCTAGAAGATGAAGCGAAAGAACTAACGGATAGAATAGTTGCTGGTTTAAATTGGACGGGCGAAGTTCGTAGTGTTTCTGCCATCAATAAATTTGGTACTGCTGACTTAACGCAAGGTGTAATGACCTTTATTGAAGGATTACCTCCAGAAGAAGAGGAAACACCTGAAGATAAGTCTGTTGAATTCAAGTGGGATACTTACCACGAAGAAGCAATATCAGAAGTTGAAGATGAATTGGGTGATGAAGATTGGGATGAAGACGAATTTGACGTTGAAGTTGAATATCGTAAATAGTCACTAATTAACATGATTAGTTTAAGAAAGCTCAAGTATTATTTACTTGAGCTTTTTTTATAGTAAAAATTTAATTTTACGTTATACCTTGTGAATAATACTCTAAGTTTATGCCTTAACCATATACCAACAATTTTCTAATGGCATCTCTTCTGGATAGTTAACAACCGAAAAGCCAAACTTCTCATAGGATTTTATGGCGCGGGTGTTATGCTTTAATACAAATAATGAACATTCTTTTACCGCTAGATCATTGAGGCCTAACTTGCCTATCTGTTGCATAAGTTCTGCGGCTATGCCATTACCCCGAAAGTTTGGATTAACGATTAACCTACCCAAATGACATTTCCCCAAGCGTTGGTAATATTGTCCAAAAGCTAAAAAATCAGATTCGTTAGAAACAAGTGAGAATGAACGCAATGTACTTAGCTTTAAGTCCACCATGAACGACGATAAATCGAATGGATACCTAAAGTTTGGCCCTGACCAATCCGTCAATTCTTGTGCATTGGTAAACCAACTCATCATTTCAATAAGATGGTTTTCCATCGGTTGAATTAGTTGCATATATGTTTAACCTTTTATTTATACTTTTCCTGCTGCGAGTAGGTATTATCGTTTATTGTAAAAACAGCGGTTAAGTTGTTTCAGCATTGCTTAAGAACTCAGCCATATCGATTAACTGTTCACCTACAATATAACCTATTGTCCATTTCACCCAAGGGGTAGTGATATTCTTATAGGTTAACTGTGATAATGCCCAGGCAGTAATAAGAAATAAGCATGCTGTTGATACCACATAAAAAATCACCATTTCTTCACTTAGGTATTTATATAGATCTACATTAAATAACACATCAAAACCCAAAAATGTATAAGCCATATAAAAGGGGACTGATAAAAGGACTAACCGTGTTACCTGTAATTTATGTGAAAACACACTGTAAATATTTCGCTGTAAGTCTTTGACGGGTGATGAAAAATCTAATTGTGTTATCAACACTAGTTGTCCAATATTCCCTGCAAAACCAATAATAGCAAAAACATTTAATATCATTGCAGATATTGTCGGTGCTGAAAAAGCAAAGTCACTTACGATATACTGCCACAATGAGACAATGATCACGAAAAAAAACGCACTTTCAGCAATACGTGCAATTTTCATATTTCGAAGTTTTTCCATTTGCTGGTTTACTTCAAGAGAAAATAATAATGGCTGGTTAATTTCAATTGAAGCGTTTGACACTTCATCTTGTTTTTCCCAAATGTCTTTTAAGTTTTCTAAGTTCATATTAATACTCCTAGTCTTGAAATTGTTCGGCTAATGTTGTTTTGATACGGCCAATTCTTGTTGCTACATTGGTTTTGCTAAGCCCTAAACTATTAGCAATACTTTCATAGGATTCGCTTTCTAAATAAAGGATCATAATGGCTCTATTTAATTTGTCGAGCTGTCCAATAAAGCGATACAATTGTTTGATTTCTTCGCTTTTATCTTCTTCGGTAGTTAAATCTGCAATGTTAATAAGTTGTTCTTCATCGACACTGGGCTTATCTTGACGTTTGCTATCTTTTCGGTAATAAGAAATAGCAACGTTCAATGCTATTCGATACATCCAGGTAGAGAATTTGAATTCATTGTTGAACTTATCAATGGCAAGCCACATAGCTGTTAAAATCTCTTGGGCTAAGTCTTGGCGATCATCTTGATGCTGACAATATGAGTTAACCACTTTATAAATAATGCCTTTATGCTGATTCATAAGTTGAGAGAATTCGATTTCTTTTATTTTATTCATTTTATCTCCCTAATTAATTTATTGATTGGTTTTTATCCATTGCTTAACCTGCTTCATCGCTAATACATCATGACGAACTCCATTATGGCTTTGTCCTTTTATCAGATGAAGCTCACCTTTGCTGTAGGTATCAATCGCGGCTTGATAAGCGTTAACATTAAATGCTTCGTCATTCTCACCAACAATAACTAATAACGGTTTATCTACCGACTGTAAGCCCTCTTTATAATCTGCAGGTGACATGCTGGCTGTACTTCTAAAAGTGTATTTATTGACCCCCATTTCAGCAGGTAAATTAAAAAAGAATACCGGCATATCATTCCAATGCGTGATATTCAGCGAATTTAATAACGCTAAACCAATCAATCGGGATAAATCTATCGCCATGAAAGATTCATCTTGTTGCCTTGCTGCATCTTCAGGAAAAACATTCGTCGGTGCATTGTCGCCTAATTGAGGTGAAAACAGTATATACCCATCAATATCTGGAACACTTTTCTTCATCGCATATCTAAGTGAAATACCGCCACCCATTGAGTGGCCTGCAATAATTACTTTACCTGCAGGTCTTAATACTTTAATACGAGCAACAACATCGGCAATATCATCAACATATTGGCCGATATAACTTACATCGCCAGGTTTACCATCAGAAGAACCATGACCTCGTAAGTCCAGTGAATATACTTCAGCATTTGCCGCTTCACTGAGCAATCCTGCAAAACGGTTATTCGTATAACTGCTCGAAAGGATGCCATGCAAAATAATTACTGATAAATCGGAATCTTTAACAAAGTGCTGGGCAACTAATTTTGAACCATCTCGCATAGTAAATTGAGCGGGTTGATTTTGATATCGTTGTTCAAAACCTAAGTCGTCAATTTCCTTAGCCGTCATTTCATGAGCAGGTTGGCTATCAAAACTTGGCTCTTCTGAAGCCACCATATAAGTGATCATGGCAAAATAAGCAACAATTAGCATGATGACTGTTATTGAAATTCGTTTAATTGTTTTTGGATTAATAAACATTTTTTCTCCAGTATTAGGAATAATTTATTTGATTACCTAATGATTCGCAGCACAAGTGTAAAAGTCACAAAAAAAGTATATTTTTTTAAATACACGGATTTAAATTTGGTTTGATTAAAGGTTTAAGGAGTATGAATCGTCATTTCAGGAAACTCATCAATATTTTCTATATTTAATTTTATGATGATTTATAGGGATATTTATGTATACCAAAGTGTAGTGTTTACAAAGTGTGACATAAATGTATAAATTTGGATTTTATTTTGTTTCGATTTTCTAGATTTATTTTTGTTATTCATTTAACGTGTACTTGTTAATTTGTATATTGAAAAACAAAAAAAATAAAAAGGACCATTTTATGAGAAAAATTAATCATGTATTGATGCTATGCGCAATACTGTTAGTCAGTTTTAATTCTTTAGCGTTTAATAAAGGATTACCTTCTGCTACTGACTTTTTTAGTTTACCAGACTACACCGCAGTTACTTTATCCCCAAGTGGCAAGTATATGGCAATGTTAATGCCTGTTCATGACCGCTTAAATATAGTTGTTTTAGAAACAGAAAATCGTGAAAAAATGAGTGTGTTAACTGGTTTCAGAAAATATAACGTTGGCAACTACTTTTGGGCCAGTGATGACAGAATTGTCTTTACAGTCGATCAAACAAACGGTCAAGAAGCGTTAAGCTTGTACAGTGTAACACGTGCAAAAAAACCTAAAATCATCGAATTAGTTAAAGCAAGCTTCTCTAAAAGAAGTGCCGTAATGGCGACGGTTGTACATACCTTACCTAAAGATCCTGACCATATAATCGTACAGTATAATAAGCGTTACGTTAAACACGCTGATTTATATAAAATGAGAGTGGATAGAAAGTGGAACCATAGACAAGAAAAAAATCAATCAATGGAGTTGATAGCAAAAAATCCTGGTGATGTTCAAGATTGGTTAGTAGATCATGATGGAGATGTACGAGGGGCTGTAGCGATTAAAGGGCTCAACGGAAAATTTCTATATAAAGAAAAAAATGATGAAAATTTTAAAGTTATACGAGAATTTAATATATTAGATGAACGTATGACGCCAATTATGTTTGATTATGATAATAAAACAATGTTTGTTTCTTCTAATAAAGGAAGAGATAAAGCGGCTATTTATAAATATGATCCTAAAACGGATGTCATGGGCGAAATGCTTTATGGTCATGATAATGTAGATGTCACTAATTTAATGACCTCACGTAAACAGCAAAAAATTATTGGCGTTAGTTATTCTGATGATTTTCCTGAACAATTTTATTTTGACGCAAAAGAGAAAAGATTTAGTCAGCAACTGACCAAAATTTTTAAAGGAAAAATCGTCAGAACATCAAGTATGAATGATGATGAAACTTTAAGAGTTATTACCGTTTATAGCGATACAGACCCAGGTACTTTTTATATATGGGATGAATTGAAAAAGAAAATTATTCCATTCGGTAACCGAGTTTCAAAGATTAATAAGAAAGAACTCTCTCCAATGAAACCTTTCGAATTTACGAGTCGTGACGGCCTAACGCTACGTGGTTATATTACCATTCCTAAAAATACCGATGGGAAAAAAGTCCCTTTGATTATTAACCCTCACGGCGGTCCTTTCGGTGTTCGTGATGGTTGGGGATATAACCCAGACACACAGTTTTTGGCAAGTCGTGGCTATGCTGTAGTTCAAGTTAACTTTCGTGGTTCAGGCGGATATGGACGAAATTTTGAGCAAGCAGGTTATGGTGGGAAGTGGGGACATGAAATGCAAAACGATATCACCGATACTGTTAAGCATTTCATAGAAACTGGTGTTGCAGATGCCAGCCGAGTTTGTATTTATGGTGGAAGTTACGGTGGTTATGCAACAATGGCTGGCTTAACGTTTACACCTGATTTATATAAGTGTGGTGTGAATGTTGTAGGTGTTACAGACGTAGGTTTGTTGTTTACTTCTATGCCAACGACTTGGGAACCAATGAAAGATGTATTGAAAATTCAAATTGGTGATCCTGAAGATGAAGCACTTATGAAAAGTATGTCACCAATTGATCATGTTAAAAATATTAAAGCACCGGTGTTTATCATTCATGGCCGTCGTGATGTTCGTGTAGTTATGGAGCATGCTAATTTACTGAAAGAGCGTCTTGAAGCTCTAGAAAAACCTTATGAGTGGTTAGTCAAAAATAATGAAGGACATGGTTTCAGAAAAGTTGAAAATAGAATTGAAATGTATGAAAAACTTGAAAAGTTTTTAGCTAAAAATTTATAACAGCACATGCAGTAATGTTAAAAACCGGTCTAGTGACCGGTTTTTTTCTATGAATTTTTCGTTTAAATTATATCCCTAAACTTCTGCGCCTCACGTATAATACTTTAAATTTTAATTTTGTTACCTTGAGTAAATACCCATGCCCATACTTTCTATGATTGTTGCACATGCCGATGATCGTGTTATTGGTAAAGACAATGACATGCCTTGGCACTTACCCGCTGATTTAGCCTACTTTAAAAAAACAACCTTGGGTAAGCCGATTATCATGGGGCGTAAAACCTATGAGTCTATTGGACGACCATTACCGGGAAGACAAAATATTGTAATTTCACGTGATGAAAATTACCAAGCTGATGGTGTAAATAGTGTTACATCAGTTGAACAAGCAATTACCTTAGCTGGCGATGTAGATGAAGTTATGGTGATTGGTGGAGGTGCTATCTACGCACATTGTTTACCCTTTGCTAATCGTCTATACATCACTCATATAAAAGCAAATATAGCAGGGGATACACAGTTTCCTGAATATGATGCTGTTAAAGATTGGCAGCTTACTCAAAGTGATAAATTAAGTGCAAATGAAAAGAATGCTTTTGACCTTGATTTCTGTATTTACGAGCGAAGTTAATCACTTCTTATCAATAAAAAACGCATTCAATAGAATGCGTTTTTTATTTGGGGTACGTAATTTTTTACGATCTATTTATCCAAACCTATAATGTACAACATGTTATTTGTTTTTAGTTATCAACTCATACGCCGCTTGAATATCTTGTGCTTTTTGCTTGGCAACTTCCATCATTTCAGGGGGAAGCCCTTTAGCAACTAACTTATCAGGGTGATGTTGTGACATTAATTTTCGGTAAGATTTTTTAATGTCACTTTCTGAAGTCTCTGTTGTAACACCTAATACTTTATGAGCATTGTCTAATTGAGATTGAGAGCTTTTACCTGATTGCCCTTGATGAAACTGTGCACCAGCGATGATCATTTCCAATAGTTGATCTAACTCTTTAGCTGAAAACCCTAACTGTTGAGCAATGGTATGCAATGCTTGACGTTCATCTGTGTCTAGCGTGCCATCTGCAAAAGCTACTTGAATTTGAATTTCTAAAAAGAGTAATAATAAATCAGGACGATTTCCACAGGCTCGCTTAAACTTAGCAAGGCATTCGTTCAATGGGAATTCAGCCATTTTTCCTTCTCGAAAGGCGTCCTGAGCTTGTTGTCTTAATTCACCCTGTAGCGATAACTTATCCATATAAGCATTCGCAAATTGGATTTCATGTTTAGACACCAATCCATTAGCTTTGGCCATATATCCCATTACAGAAAAAGAGGTATAAAAAAACGCGGTTTGACGTTCGCTTTCAGAGCCCTTTGAACCTGCAAAGTTACTAAAATCTAAACCTCTGCCTTTATCAAAAGTATGGCCAATAAACATGCCTATTAGAGCACCAAAAAAATTTTTACTCAGCATGAAGCCAAATATAAAGCCTAAAAGTTTTCCCCATATTCTCATTATTAATATTACCTGTTTGTATTATTTATTTGTTTATTGATTAAGGTTTGCTAAGCGTTCTGGCGTGCCAACATCGGTCCATGCACAGTCGAGTAAATTAGCTGACACCTTACCTTGGTTGACTGCCTTTTTGATCATAGGACCTAGTTTTAATATTTGTTCGGTATTTTCACCGATAAAAAATTCAGGTCTAAAAATACTGATACCACTAAATGTGTAAGTGAATTCACTTTTGATCTTTGAATTTTCTATAGGTTCAATATTCTTCAATTGATTGTTATTAAAAATAAAATCGCCATTTTTATTATGATCAGGATTACTCACTAAGCAGATGTGAGCTAAACAGTTATCGGCTAATATTGGTATTTCTGCAAAGCGGTAATCGGTAAAAATATCACCATTAATTAGCATGAAAGGTTCATTGTTATTACTATTTTCAGTTAGTAAAGGTAAAGCTTGAATGATCCCCCCAGCTGTTTCAAGTGCGCCATTATTTTCAGGGCTGTAGGTTATATTAACCCCGAATTTTTTACCATCACCTAAATAGGAGGATATCATTTCACCTAACCAAGCAAAGTTAATAATGATATCAGTGATCCCACTCTGAACTAGTGCATTAATGTGGTGCTCAATGAGTGGAATACCAGCAACCTTTAGTAAAGGTTTCGGGCACTGGTCAGTTAGTGGGCGCATGCGCTCTCCACGCCCGGCTGCTAAAATCATTGCTTTCATTGTAAATTTTTCACTGTTAATACTTTCATCGCAGGAATCACTTTATCCAATATAAGATGATGAATAAAGGACAATTCTGGATATTTTTCAGTTACTTCAACAAGGTAATCAAGCGTGAGTGGAATATCATTTAAGTAGCCGCTTTTATTATCACGGTGATTTAGACGAGCAAATATACCACTGGCTTTAATATGTCGTTGTACACCGGTTAAATCAAACCAGCGCTGCCATTGTTCGCGCGTTATATGCGTTAATGAATACTGTTTAGCCGCCGCATCAATGTAGTTGTTTAATAACAATGTGACATTCTCATTTGGCCATTTTAGATAACAGTCGCGTAATAAAGAAACTATGTCGTAAGTAATCGGGCCAATAACAGCATCTTGAAAATCAATAATGCCTAATTCTTTGTTTTCTAATACCATAATATTTCTACTATGGTAATCGCGGTGAATCAATACTTGGGGTTGACTCATCATATTTTCAGTCAGAATAGTAAAGCAGTGTTTCAATTGTTTTTGTTCATCATCGGTTAACGTTAATGATAAATGCTCGGCTAATAGCCATTCAGGAAAAATATTGAGTTCAAGTTCAATAAAAGCGTTATCATAATGAGGTAGTTTAGTTGTGCTGTGAGATAAAGCTGATTGAATAAGGGGCAATATTTCAATGGCTGTTTGATAAGTTATTGCCATGTTTTCTGACGTTAAAATATCAGCTAACAGTGTTTCGCCAAAATCAGCTAAACAAAAGAAGCCTAATGATAAATCAACGGCAACAATCTCGGGTACTAATATATTTTGCTTACTTAGGCTTTCCTGCATAAAGACAAAAGCATCGTTGTTCGACTTTTCCGCAGGCGCGTCTACAGCGATGAACGAAGTGTCGTTGTGGGAAAAGCGATAATAAAAACGAAATCCTGCATCACCAGTCAGTGGCGTTAGTTGAATGTTTTCGTCTGTAAAATGTTGAATCAACCATTGATGTAACATATGAATTCGAGAGCTTGGCAAGTTTTCTATTCCTCAAGTAAATTATTAAACTGTGAGCTTCTTTAGGCATATTAAACAGCAATACCCACAAGTACCGCCAATATACCGAATTAGTACCCTAAAGAAAATTGCTATATTATCTAAGTGTTTGAGTATAAAATGTTGCTCGCTTTTATATATATTGCTTTTTTCATTTATCTTTCGGACTTTTAATGTCATTTCCGCGTTATTTAATTTTAATAATTTCTTGTTTATCAATAGCTAAATATAGTTATGCTCAACAAGACACTGCTAGTTTTGATGATATGGCTCAATGTCCTATTCCTATTTATCCTCAATTAATGGCAGCACAATCAATTGAAAATAGTAAAATAATTACTATTTTGGCTGATAATTCGGGTATTAATAAAAATAAAGTAGCTAAATTTACCGGTAATGTCATGTTGTTAAATAACCAACAGACTATTCTTGCTAATGAGATCGAGTTAAATAGAGAGAACTCATCAATTAATGCCATGGGAGATATTCACTTCCAAAATAAAGGCATTGATATTTTTGCTGAACAGTTAAATATTAGCGACGCACTCAACGCGACAACACTGATAAATACTCAGTATCAACTTGTCGGAACGGCTGGGCACGGAGGTGCTGGAAAAATTGCTATATCTAAAAAGGGGACTCTGTCATTAGTTGATTCATCTTTTACCACTTGTTATGGTTCTTCACCTGATTGGCAACTCAATGCCAGTGAAATTAACATTTCTAAAACTGAAAACTATCTAGAAGCTTATCATGCAAGATTTTCTGTATTTGATGTGCCGGTTTTATACCTTCCTTATTTTACAATCCCGATTGGTGACGAAAGACAATCGGGATTTTTATACCCCGAAATTGATAAATCAAGTAAATCTGGCTTTACCACGTCAATTCCATATTATTGGAATATTGCCCCTAATATGGACGCAACATTTACTCCAAAATACATGTCAAAAAGAGGTACTTTGTTAAGTGCAGAGTTTCGTTACTTACACGAAGAACAACAAGGGCAATTTGATCTTGAGTATTTAGATCAAGATAATGAACTACAGAATAATACCGATGCACGCTATTTATTTCGGATGCAGCATATTGGTACATTTTCTGAAAAATTTAGACTATACATCGATTACACTACGATCAGTGACGACAATTATTTAGTTGATGTTGGCAGTAAACATTACAATGATAATGATGCCTATTTATACCAAACAGGTGAACTGGCCTATTTCGCTGAGAGTTGGCAAGCTAAGGTTAGATTGCAAGATTTTGAAGTGTTAGGTGACAATAAAACTAACTATAAAGCGCTTGCTCAACTTGAACTCAATAGCCATCAAAAAATTAATTTTTTGGACGGTTTATTTGATGTATATTCTGAATTTACCAACTTTGAAACTGCAGACAAAACGCTACCAACAGCTAAACGTTATCATGTCGAAGCGGGATTTACTTTCCCAATAGTTACGCCAGCATGGTTTCTAAATTCTGAATTTAAAGTATTACAAACTTATTACGAGCAAGATAATATTTCTTTAGGAAGTGAACTTGAAGAAAGCGTGAGCAGAACCTTACCTAAAGCACGTTTACATGGTGGGGTTAATTTTGACCGACTAGCAAGCTTTTGGGGAGATGGTTTTACACAAACTTTAGAGCCTCAAGTACAGTATTTATACATACCTGAAAAAGATCAAAGTAATATAGGTGTTTACGATACGACAACGCTTCAAGATGATTATAATGGTCTCTTTCGTGATCGACGCTTCAGTGGTCTAGACCGAGTGGCTCAAGCTAACCAATACTCTTGGGGTGTAACAAGTCGTTTATTAGATAGCGCTAACCAAGAACAGTTTCGATTAAGTTTAGGTCGTATCGTTTACCTTAATGATAGTAACTTTACTATTGATGAGGAGCAGGGGATTGCGGCTGATGTATCAGCTCTTGCCTTAGAGGTCTATGCCCGAATAAATAGAAATTGGCAGTTTAGTAGCGACATTCAATATAATACAGAAGATGACTTTACCAACAAGAGTCAAACGAGTGTCGACTATCTTTTTGGTGAAAATCAGACAATTCAATTGAACCATCGATATACTCGTGATGTCTCAGGTATAACACTAGAACAATTATCTTTGGCAGGGAGTGTAAGAATAAATAAAAATTGGCAATTTATTTCTCGAATAACTCAAGACTTACAGCAAAATAGAAGCATAGAAAGTTATGCTGGTTTACAGTACCAAAGTTGTTGTTGGTCACTGAGTTTTGCTTATCATCGTCATATCACTGCAAACTTTGATGAACCGACGGGTAATAATCAAAATCGCGATGAATTTGACAGTGGTTTCATGCTAAGGTTTAGTATGAGAACAAAAGACATTACAGATATGTTCAACTCAAGTATATTTGGCTACAAGCGCCCTTACTTTCTCAATAATTAAATATAAGAAATAGACGATACATGAAAAAATCATTGAAATTTTTACTTTTAACAAGCGCATTTGCGATAACTTCTTTTTTTCCAGTACAAGCACAACAAGTTGAACTTGATCGTGTCTCCGTTATTGTAGATAGCGGTGTGGTCTTAGAGTCTGAAATATTAGACTTATTAACAACGATTAAAGAACAAGCGGCATTGAAAGGACAAAGTTTACCATCAGACAAAGCGCTAAGAACTCAAGTTGTTGACAAGTTGATAAACGATAGCATAATTACTCAACTTGGCGAGCGTATGGGCGTACAAGTAAGTGATGCACAGCTTGATGAAACGCTCACTAATATGGCTAAAGAAGATAAGCTCACTTTAGAACAATTTCGTCAAAACATTGTTAAAGATGGGACAAATTATGACAAATACCGTGAAATAATAAGAACTGAACTTATTTCAGGTGAGGTTCGTCGTAATAGTGTTCGTCGTCGTATTTATATTTCACCACAAGACATAGCCAATTTAATCTCTTCAATGAAAGAGCAAACAAACAATGATGTTGAATACCGTTTAGGTCACATACTTATCGAGTTTCCAGCAGATGCGACACAAGATGATTTGAATTTAGCTAAAATTCGCGCCGAAAAAGTGATCGAATTACTCAATAAAGGAAGTGATTTTACAAAAATAGCGATTGCTTCTTCAGGTGGTGCGAATGCTTTACAAGGTGGTGATTTAGGTTGGAAGAATATAAATGAATTACCGACGTTGTTTTCCTCAATCATTGATGGAGAGAAAAAAGAAACCATCCTAGGTCCTATTCGTACAGGTTTAGGCTTTAGTATTGTTAAAATTATAGATATTCGCGGTCGTGAAATAGTTGAAGTGGAAGAGTCTAAATCACGTCATATATTAATAGTGCCTTCTGTTATTTTAAGTGAAGCCAAAGCTGAAGTCATGTTACAAGGCTATTTGGAACAACTCAACGCGGGTGAAGCTGACTTTGCTGATTTAGCCAAAGCACACTCTGAAGGGCCTAGCGCTATTAATGGTGGTGACCTAGGGTGGGCTGATCCAGCTAACTGGGACCCTATATTTTCAGCGGCTTTAGCTAAATTGAAAATCGATGAAGTATCTAAACCTTTTAGAACATCATTTGGTTGGCATATAGTACAACTTACCGGTCGAAGAACGTTAGATGCTACCAAACAAATGAATGAAAACAAGGCACACAGAATTCTTTTCAATAGAAAATTTGGACTTGAAAGTGCGCGTTGGATTAAAGAACTACGTGATGAAGCCTATGTAGAAATCTTTAGTCGAGATGGAAAATAATGACAAAACGCATTGCAATTACCCCAGGTGAACCTGCGGGAATTGGTCCTGATTTAACGATTGTCATCGCTCAACAAGATTGGCCCGTTGAACTTGTGGTTGTCGCCTGTAAGAAGTTGATGCAAGAGCGTGCTGAAATGTTAGGCTTACCATTAACACTCATTGATTATGATAGTGAGAAAGATGCCAAACCACAAAAAGCAGGAACTATCACAATACTTCCGGTGGATATGGTTGATGTCTGTATTCCTGGAGTGCTCAATGCTGAAAACGGCAGTTATGTGATTGAAACGTTAAGAATCGCCAGTGAAAAAAATATTTCTGGTGAAATTGACGCTATCGTCACTGGTCCTGTGCATAAAGGTTTAATCAATCAATCAGGTATAGCTTTTAGCGGTCATACCGAATATTTTGCTAATCAAGCCAATTGTGCTGATGTCGTCATGATGTTAGCAACAGAAGGTTTAAGAGTGGCATTGGTCACAACACATATCCCTTTAGCTTATGTTGCTAAAGCGATAACAGCAGAACGATTACAAAAAGTAACACGAATTCTCAATACCGATCTCATTAATAAATTTGGCATAATAGAACCAAAAATCTACGTCTGTGGTATCAATCCTCATGCAGGTGAAGATGGGCATTTAGGCCGAGAAGAAATAGACGTGATGATCCCAGCCCTAGATGAATTAAAGACTGAAGGTATTAAGGTCATAGGTCCATTGCCAGCCGATACAATATTTCAAGAGAAATACTTAAGTGATGCTGATGCAATTTTAACTATGTATCATGATCAAGGTCTGCCTGTACTGAAATATAAAGGCTTTGGATCTTCGGTAAATATTACGTTAGGTTTACCCTTTATTAGAACCTCTGTAGATCACGGAACAGCCTTGGAATTAGCGGGAACAAACTCAGCTGATTCAGGAAGTTTTATTGAAGCTATTACCACCGCAATTAAATTAGCAAATAATCAATCATGAATAATAAAACCCATTTAGGCCATCAGGCTAAAAAACGTTTCGGACAAAATTTTTTACATGACGAAGGTGTTATCAGCAAAATTGTTGATGCTATCGATCCAGAACCAGGAGAAAACCTCATTGAGATTGGTCCTGGGTTAGGTGCTTTAACCGAACCCGTCATTGAACGAGCTGGTGACATTTCAGTGGTTGAACTCGACAGAGATCTTGCTCATCGTTTACGCCATCATCCTTTTATTGCTTCCAAATTAACCATTTATGAAGCGGATGCATTGAAATTCGATTTCAGTGAAATAGCGACAAAAGAGAAACCTTTAAGAATCTTTGGAAATTTACCTTACAATATTTCAACGCCACTAATTTTTCATCTACTTACTTTCAAAGATAGTGTAAAAGATATGCACTTTATGTTGCAGAAAGAGGTTGTTCAAAGAATGGCTGCCAGTGAAAATTGTAAAGCGTATGGTCGACTTTCAATTATGACTCAGTATCAATGTCAGGTTATTCCAGTCATGCAAATTGGTCCTGAGGCATTCAAACCAGCGCCTAAAGTTGATTCTGCGATAGTACGATTAATCCCTCACGCTGAAATCAAAAATCCAGTTAAAGATATTGCTTCACTAAACCAAGTTTGTTTAGCTGCATTTAATCAACGTAGAAAAACCATAAGAAATAGTTTTAAAAAATTATTTACGGTTGAACAATTAGCGGATTTAGATATTGATGCAACGTTGCGTGCTGAGAATTTACCTGTTAGCGATTACATTAAACTTGCCAACTTCTTAACAGATAATCCGGTTGAACTATGAATGTAAACTCACCGTCAAATACTGCAGAGCCCATTAAAATGGAAAATGAAATTTCGGTGAACGTGAAAACTGAGTATATTGCCGCTCAGTTTATTAAAAATGAAAAAAACTATGTTTTCAGTTACACCATTAGTATTACTAATAATAGTAATACTAATGTTAAGTTGTTATCTCGGTATTGGTTGATTACTGATGGAAATAATGAAACTTCAACAGTTGTAGGAGAAGGCGTTATTGGTAAACAGCCAATAATATCGCCTGATACAACATTTACCTATACTAGCGGTTGTATCTTAAAAACACCTGTTGGAACCATGCAGGGGCATTATCAAATGCTCAGTGAAGATAAAAGCTTACAACAAGTTGAAATACCTGTTTTCGGACTAGCCCAGCCTTTAATTCTTAATTAAGAGCGACACTCAACTTTATGGCCATTTATTTTGTTGGAGATGTTCAAGGTTGTTATTCTGAGTTAAGGGCATTACTTGGACAAGTCGCCTTTACTCAAGACAAAGATGAACTTTGGCTTGCTGGTGATCTTGTTGCCAGAGGTCCCGACTCATTAAAAACATTAAGGTACATTAGGTCACTAGGCGATAGTGCCAAAGTTGTTTTAGGTAATCACGATCTTCATTTATTAGCCATTCACGCAGGGTTAAAAAAAGCAAAACCCTCTGATTGTTTTGATGAGCTCTTAGCCGCTTCAGACATTAACGATTTAATGGATTGGCTAGCAAAACAACCCCTGATTCAAAAACTACCCAATGAAAATGTTTACATGAGCCATGCCGGTTTACCTCCTTTTTGGTCTCCTGAAGAAGCTATTGAACAAGCGAACGAAGTAAATAAGAGCTTAGCTTCAACGTTAAGACATGAATGGTTGAAAGTGATGTATGGTGAAGAGCCTAAGCAATGGTCTTCAGCTAAGTCATCTCAAGAAAAATTTCGCTTTACTGTTAACTCACTGACCAGAATGCGCTATTGCCAACTTGATCTATCATTAGAGTTTTCCTGTAAACTTTCTATTGAGCAAGCGCCTGATCATATTAAACCTTGGTTTGAATTTTCTAATAGCGACACGGATTACAGTTGGATATTTGGTCATTGGGCTTCATTAATGGGAAACTGTTCAGCTAAAAATATTTATGCGCTTGATACGGGGTGTGTGTGGGGAGGACATTTAACTTTACTAAGGTGGTCTGATAAGAAAATATTTACAGAACATTCACACAGATGATGCAAAAATTAAAAAACTTACGATAAAGCAATAACTAAAGATGAAAAATAGATTAAGCTTGTTATACTAAACTTTATAACTTAATGTTTCAGAACATCAGTCGATAACCTAATCGATAATAATTATAAGAAATATATGATTGTTTGCTTTGAAAATATAAATCTGCATCCAAGGAAGTAGCAGTACATTTAGTTTAAACACATACTCAATACTACATTTACACGGTGATATTTATGAATTTTACGGTAGCAATGAAAATAATAGGTGGTTTCGCCATCATTGCAGTTTTACTGGTAATAACTAGTGTTATATCTTTACTGAATTTAGGCACAATCAAAGACTCTACAGTCCAACAGAGTGAAGTAGCAATCCCTACGTTAAAAGGAAGCAATAAACTTGCTAATACTTTAACACAGATCGGTAACGTTACGCTTCGTGCATACTATCAAACTGAATTATCGCCACTTAATGATAACCTATCTTCTTACAATGAAAATAAAGAAGGTTTCAGACAAGAGCTGAAGAAATTAAAGACAGTGGTTCGAAATGAAAATGCATTGTTGTCTAATTTACGCAAAGTAGATTCGGTTTACGAAGAGCTTGAAAAAGAAATAGGCCTTGTTTTTACTAATAGACAAAACAGTATCAACGAAGCGATTATTCTCAGTGATAAAATAGATATCCTTGAAGAAAAAGCGGATGACGCCGCAACATTATTATTAGACCTTGCAGACCATGACTTAGCCGAAACTAAATTGCAGCGCGCTGTTAGTTTAGGTGAAAGTATAGAGACATTACTCAATGGAGTTGTAAGTTCAGCGCTTGAATATCGAGGGTTAATTGATTTAGCGTCAACAGATTTAGTTGGTAAACAAATATCTAATGGTTTTATTGAAGTGGATAGTTCATTTAAAGATATTATTTCTGAACTGTCTAATAGAGGCGGTGAAGATGTTGCTGACGAATTATCTGTCGCATTAAGTGAATTAGACGATTTAATAAACTCGAATGATGGTGTTTTTGTTCATAAAGATAATCAACTTCTAGCGTTGAAAACAGCAACAGAAAACCTAGCTGCAGCTGAAAGTAATATCAAAAAAGCAAATGCTATTTTAGATACACAAGTTAACTTGGCGGACAAAACGGCATTAGCTGCAGGTAGTCTTGTTCAAGAGTCAGTTGCTGATGGTACTACGCAAACATGGGGGATTATGATTTTTTCAATTATAGCTGCCATTGCAATTGCATACTTTACGCTTATTAGTATTACTCGACCTTTAAGCCTTGTGAATAAAATGTTGAATATAGTTGCCTCTGGTGATTTATCACATAAATTAGATGAAAGTGGCAACGATGAATTTGCTGAATTGTCGCGTAACTGTAATTTATTAATTGATAGTTTGCGAAACCTGATACAAGGTATTGTGAGTCGTTCGACACAACTAGCCACTGCCGCAGAAGAAACTTCAGCGGTAACCGCACAAGGTACTACTGCTATTGCTGAGCAACGTTCGCAGGTTGAACAAGCAGCATCAGCAACAACGCAAATGAGCAGTACATCACAAAGTGTATTATCAAGTGCTAATGATACTTTAGGTGAAATTAAGCAAGCGGATGACGAAGCTAAACGTATTAAGGTTATCTCAGAGCGTAATCGTCAAACCATTGGGTTACTGGCTAATGAAGTTGAAGAAGCTTCTCAAGTTATCAATAAACTACAGCAAGATAGTGCCTCTATTGGTGGAATACTTGATGTTATACGTGGTATTGCGGAACAAACAAATTTACTGGCATTGAATGCTGCTATCGAGGCTGCTCGTGCTGGTGAACAAGGTCGTGGTTTTGCGGTTGTTGCTGATGAAGTAAGAACGCTTGCAAGTAGAACACAAGAGTCAACGCAAGAAATACAGAATATGATTGAGGTGCTACAAAGTGGTGCTCAACGTGCTGTTGGTGTTATGGACACAGGTAAAAAACAAGCAGCAAATTGTGTTGAGCAAAGTGAAGAAGCTGAAAAAGCCCTTCAAACTATTACTCATTCAGTTCATGAAGCGTTTGACAAAAGTACGCAAATTGCATCTGCGGCGGAAGAGCAAAGTGTTGTTGCACATGAAATTAGTGAGAACTTAGAATCTATTGTAGCTATAGCCGAACAAACAACAGCGGGTGCTCAACAGACGGCCCAATCAAGTAATGAAGTTGCCAAGCTAGCTGAAGAATTACAACAGTCAGTACAAGAATTCAAACTATAAGTGTTTAAAGTTAATGACGGGTAAAGCATCGTTTAAAAATACTCACCATTAAATAAAATTTAAAAACCTGTTGAATATATACACTCAGCAGGTTTTTTTTATTCCCTTGGTTAAGATTAATATACGGGCAAATGAATTAGCTCACCGTATTAATTTAGGGTGTTAATCCAGGGGATTAGTCCAGGGTATTAGTTCGGAATATAAGCTCGTAATATTAACGAGATGTTTGCTCGTCTTTATTCGCTGAAGGTATTAGTGTTTAATTACTTATGAAGTTACCGTTTATGATTTGTAGGCTTACCATCCAATAGATTTTAACCAACCATTGATTGATCTAAGTAATTTTTTTTCAGGGTAAAAACCAATTTGATTATTGTATAGCTGGGTTTGCCTGTAATACACTTTCATCTCTTTAGTGGCTTGTGCTTTTCTAATTCTTGCATCTGTTGTAGCCAATTGATGATCTCTTGATAAGAATAGGTCTAAGACAGGAAATTCGCTTGTCGCTAGCGTTTTAGCAAATGAAAGACTTTCTGCACCTGTATTCATATATCCACTGAGCATTACCATGGCACTAGGCGGTTCTAATTTTCTATTGCTATATAAATTCGCAAGTAAAACGGCGTGACTCCCTTTAGAAACAACAACAAATATTCCAGGATAATTTTTAGCTTTTTCCATTACCGCAGTCATCATCGCTGTAATATTGTCTTGGCATTGCGCCAACAGCTTACCGTTTTCTTCAACTTGTTGAGAGAAGTTCAATGCACTTGAAGGGTATCCTATGGGTCTACTAGGCGGTTGAATAGCGATAGTTGTCCAACCTTGGCTCGGCAGCATTTTTTGTAAGTAATTTAATGCATTGCTGCTTGTTGCTGTCATTTCCCAATCAGGTAGTAATATCATGACACCTTTTTGATTACTTGACGTGTTCTCGTTGATAACGGTAACAAAGTCTTTCGCGCCAGCTAGCATTGGTACGACTTTTTCAGCCGTTAAATAATGTGTGAGGTCTTGTTCTTTTTGTTTAAGAGAATCAACAGGAGCAAAAATTTCTGGACGCTTAATTATTGCCGCTTTGTTAGGTTCTGTGGGTTTATTTTCTGCTTCTTCTTTAGTTGGCTCTTTCTTCTCAGTTTCTTCTTGAAAAGGAGCCGCATAACTATAAATAGAGCTAAAGGATAATAAGCAAAAAATGATACATGAAGATAAAAGGCGAAATAACATAAGATCCTTAGGAAAATATAAGCGGGAGAATTCACCGATAATTTATTAGTGTACTCATTATAAATAAGTTATCGGCAGAAACTGTACTTTTTTCACTAAAACTTTTTTGTTATCAAACGTTTTTATTAGACAAAAGGGCAAGGCACGTTGAAGGAGAGTGTTTCTTCATTCATCGGATGCGCTAATTCTAACATTTGTGCATGCAATAATAATCGCGAACTTGCTGTAACTGCCGCTTCATGTGAATACAATCGGTCACCTAAAATAGGGTGGCCCAAAAATAACATATGAACACGCAATTGATGAGAGCGTCCCGTGATTGGCGTTAATTCAACTAACGTGCTTGGTACTGAGTTGTCATCAATATCGCGAGATAATACCTTGTAATGGGTGAGTGATTGTTTACCTCGTTCATGGTCAACCATCTGTCGTGGACGATTTGGCCAGTCACAAATAAGCGGTTGATCAACTGAACCGTTATCATCTTTCATATGACCATATACACGGGCGATATAGCTTTTCTTTGTTTCTCTTTGCTGAAACATTCGGCTAATCGCTACGTGCGCAGGTTTATGCAGAGCCATGATCAATATACCTGATGTCGCCATGTCCAGCCGGTGAACAACAGTTGCCGTTGGTAGAACTTTATTGACTCTGCTTTGTAAACAATCTTTATGTGCGGGTAAGCGCCCTGAAACAGTCAATAAGCCGCTTTGCTTGTTAAGCACAACAACATCATTATCTTTATAAATTATATCAAGATAAGGCGACATTGGCGGGCAATAAACAAAGTCAGGGTTTGGGACCATGCGCACAACTTGTTGTTGTGCTTGCAGGTCTTTTTGATTTGTTGGCATTATTGGTTGCTCACCACAATTAAACGTACGGCTTCAAACTTTAACTGTGCTTTGTCAATGTAGTGACTCAATTCACTTTGTTGCAATTGAATGAAATCTAACTCTTGTTGACGAACACTCGGATTAATTGTTTTTAGCGCCGTTAATCTTTGGAATTCAGCATCTAAAGTCGAGTGCATATTTTCGAGCGCTTTTTCTTGAATATTAACGACTTGCGGTTGAGCATGCGCTTCAGCTTTAGCCACTAAAGGCGTTACTTGATCTTTCAATGCTTTAACTAATTGCAAGGCGACTTGTTTTTTCACCGGAGCGAGTTGCTGGTCTAGAACATTTTCACTGACTTTATCAGCCAAATCATTACCATTTTTATCAACCAATACACGAATTGGTGTAGTCGGCAAATATCGTCCGAGTTGTAAATGGCTTGGCGCAGTCGCTTCAATTGTGAAAATACATTCCATGAAAAATGTACCAGCAGGTAAAGCAGGGTTTTTCAATAAGCCAATACTGGAATTGCCTGTTTGATCGCTAAGGACCAAATCCATAGCACCACGCACCATAGGATGATCCCACGTTAATAAATGATAATCTTCACAGGCTAGTGCAGTATCTCGATTAAAAGTAATGGTAGTGCCATCATCAGGTAAACACGGAAAATTACCACAGAGCATATGTTCACTCGGCTGTAAAGCAATCGCGTTATCTGATTTGTCGTCTTGAGTAATACCAAAAACGTCAAGTATTTGAAACATAAACTGTGGTAATTCAATTTGATCATCTAGCGCTGAAATTTCTTTAACTAATTCGTGAGAACGACCTTGACCAGAAGACCGCAATTCTAATAACTTGTCTCGCCCTGATTCTAAATCCGCTTTCAGCGTTAAGTGTTTCGTGTGGCTATCTTCAATCAATTTTCCAGCAGCAGCTGACTGCCATTGTTCTGTTAAAGCTAAATCAAATAATTGTTCGCCAAAAATATCAAAAATAGCACGTCCAGTAATACAAGTATGTTCAAAGGCATTTAGACCATTTTGATACCAGTTAAATAACAAGCCTTGTGCCGAATCGGCAAAGTAAGGAACATGTATACGTATAGTTTGTGTTTGTCCGATACGGTCTAAACGGCCAATACGCTGCTCTAATAGATCCGGGTTTTTAGGTAAATCAAATAAAACTAAGTGATGTGCAAATTGAAAGTTTCGACCTTCACTGCCAATTTCAGAACATAATAAACATTGTGCGCTGTCTTCGTCTTGAGCAAAGTAAGCTGCGGCTTTGTCTCGCTCAAAAATACTTAAGCCTTCATGGAAAACGGCAGCTCGAATACCTTCTCTGACTCTTAATGCCGCTTCTAAATCCATGGCTGTTTGAGCGTTTGCACAAATCACAAGCAGTTTTTCTTTTTTAAGTGATTGTAATAGCTCAATTAAGTATTCGACACGTGGATCAATATCTGTCCAACTTTCATGACTATTTAAAGAAAACATAATCTCAGGTGTAAAAATATGTTTAGCCTGTGATGTAGCCTTTAAATTTTCACTGCTGTCAGATAATAAGAACTCATTTATTTGGTCTTGATAAGCTTCAGGCAAGGCTAAAGGTGTTGAATGCAATTCTCGTTTTGGAAAACCTTTTATCGTGTTTCTACTGTTTCTAAAAAGAATACGACCTGTGCCATGACGATCAAGGAGTTGTGTAAGTACTTGCTCACGTGATAAGTCTTGTTTAATAAGTTCAACATCAGTTTCAGCTTTTAGATCAAGGTTCTCAAGGTGCTGGCTGATGTCTGTCTCTTTTAACAGTTGCGTTAGGGTTGCTTTCTGTTCTAAAGATAAAATGTTTTTAGCCACTAAAGCATTGGCGGCATTAGCCACTTCAGTGTAATGGCTTTCTTCTTCAGTAAATTTTTGGTAATCAAAAAAGCGATCTGGGTCGAGTAAACGTAAACGTGCAAAGTGGCTTTCATGGCCGAGTTGATCAGGAGTGGCAGTTAATAATAAAACCCCTGGAATGGTTTTGGCTAATTGTTCAATGCATAAATATTCAATGCTTGGGTTATCTTGATGCCAATTTAAATGGTGTGCTTCATCAACAACCATTAAATCCCAGTCCTCGCTAATTAAGTCTTCATACCATTCTGGGTTTTTCGTAACAAAATCTAAGTTAACTAACACCAACTGTTCAGAACTAAATGGATTTTCATCTTCTTCAGCGTTTTTAATTTCTTGGCAACGTTCACTATCAAAAATACTAAAATGTAGATTAAAACGGCGTAACATCTCTACTAACCATTGATGCATCAATGATTCAGGTACAATAATCAAAATGCGCTTAGCACGGCCTGTTACTAATTGCTGGTGAATAATTAAACCCGCTTCGATAGTTTTACCTAAGCCAACTTCATCAGCGAGTAATACTCTAGGAGCAAATCTACAACCTACTTCTTCAGCGATATATAATTGATGAGGAATTAAACTCACTCTGCCACCACTTAAACCCATTAACGGAGATTGTTGCTGAGTATGTTGGTGTTTTAAACTATCTTTACGTAAACGAAACCAGTCGAGACGGTCAACTTGTCCATTGAGAAGGCGGTCATGGGGCTTATTGAATTTAATGAAGTGGTCAATCATTACTTCTTTTAACGAAGTTTCTTCACCCGTATCTTGGCGTTTACCATGGTAAGTCAGTAAATTATCAATGTCTTCAATACTTTCAACCGTCAACGTCCAGCCTTCGTGGCTAGGAATACTGTCACCTTCGTTGAAAATAACGCGGGTTAATGGCGCATTGGCTATGGCATATTGGCGAGATTCACCTGTGGCAGTAAATACAATTGAAACAAAACGGTGTTCAACTGTCATTACTGTACCTAATCCTTGATCCGATTCTCCGTCACTTATCCATCGTTGACCAGGGTAAAAAACCATATAAAAAACTCCAAAATTAAATACTTGCACGATTATTAATAAATGGTGCAACAGAACACGCCCATTAAGGCACTAAAAAAGGGCGCTATAATAACGTTAATCATAGTTGTGATCATTAAAAAAAGCAGAGAATTTACAAAAGCATTCAATAAAGTTTACGCGAGAATAAATAATATCGAAAAGCCTGATGATTAGTTTTTGATTTAACTGTTCGGGAGAAATTATTATTATGGAAAATTAGATATTGGCATTACTGTGGATATTTACTGATAGGGTTTTACACCAGCATTTGAATAGTAGGGGATTGAAACTATACTTAACTTAACTAATCATCAGTGTCAGGTTAATTTAGAACGGAGATCTTTGTATGCATACAGAAAAGATTATTTACGTATTAGACACAAATATTTTGTTACACGAACCTTTCGCTTTTCTCTCCTTTAAAGAACACGATGTGGTTGTCCCAATGACCGTATTGGAAGAGCTCGACTCTATAAAAGATCGCCGTAAAGATGTCAGTCGCGATGCTCGCGTAGCAATACGTGCCCTTGAAGATACCCTTGTTGATGCCAGCCCTGAAGACGTTCTCGCTGGTGTTAAATTACCCCAAAACGATGATGAGCATCCAAGTGGCTGTTTATCTATTTTTAACGATTATGCCCTAGAACAAAAATCCGGCTGTTTATCGTTCAACGAAAATGATAACCGTATTATCAACGCAGCCTTATATATTCAGAAAAAAAATGCCCCTTCTAAAGTTGTATTGGTCACTAAAGACATTAATATGCGCTTAAAAGCGAAAGGAGCAGGCCTAGCCTTTGTTGAAGATTACCGCACTGACCAACTGATTGATGATATTAAATTTCTCACGAAAGGTTATCATAAATTTGAAGGCGATTTTTGGCAAAATATTAATGATTGCGAAAGTGAAACTGAAGGTCGAAATACTACTCACTACATAAAACGTGACGTACTCCCCAAGACTTATATGAATGAGTACCTTATTGATGACGGCGAACATTTTGCCGGTAAAGTAACTGGGTGGGATGAGGAAAAACTCCAAATAATGGACTTAAGCCAAGAACGCTTAATGGCAAAACAAGCATGGGGTATCCACCCTAAAAATATTTATCAAGGCATGGCGATGGATGCTTTGCTTGACCCTACTATCGATTTAGTGATTTTAACGGGTCCTGCAGGTTGTGGCAAAACATTATTGGCACTTGCCTCTGCGCTTGAACAAGTAATAGAGCGAGGTCTTTATGATAAAGTTATTGTCACTCGAAGTACGCCTGAAATAGCCGAATCTATTGGGTTTTTACCAGGGACAGAAGAAGAAAAAATGGCCCCTTGGTTAGCTGCTATCACTGATTCTTTAGAAGTATTGCATAAGCAAGATGAAAATATGAATGGTAGTCTTGATTACATTATGGAGAAAGCCAACATTCAATTTAAGTCAGTTAATTTCATGCGTGGTCGCAGCATTCAAAACTCTTTAGTTTTACTCGACGAATGCCAAAACTTAACCGCCTCTCAGTTGAAAACTATTATCACTCGTTGTGGTGAAGGTACCAAGCTGGTTTGTTCTGGAAACTTGGCACAAATAGATAGTAATTACTTAACCGCTGTTACTTCTGGGTTAACTTATATTGTTGAGCGCTTTAAAGATTTTTCAGGTAGTTCGACCATTAATTTAAGTGGCGTGGTAAGGAGTCGGTTAGCTTCATTTGCTGAGGAAAATCTATAATTTTTTTCTATTGATAGTGGTTGATATTAAAGGCTCATTTTAGAGCCTTTTTTATGGATGATATTGGAAGGACTTTACCGACATACTAGTTATCAAAGCGTATTTTCAGTAAGATGCATGAACTGTGAAAAATATAAACCATCAGAATGACTATAAGGTTGTAAACGTGTTTGATAAATCTTCTAAAGAACAAGTATTTAGTCGTTATAATCGTTCTGTTTTAGCTGTATTTGTTGTTATAACACTCATTGCCGTTTCGATAGCTTCTTACCGATATTCTACTGAGTTAGACGCCTACCAAACCCGAGAACTCCGCACGCTAAATATACAAGCTAAACAGTTAGAAAATACGCTTATTTTAGGCTTGAAAAGCATTGCGGGTTTAAAAAAATTTGCAAATTATCACCTCTCTTTTCCTGAAGAACTGCTTGCAACAACGCCGACACTTGAACAGGATGGTGATGAATACTATTTAAAGAAAAACAGTCGAAATTCATTTGCACACCGTAAACATTTCAGAGGCAATATCACCGGAATTGGCCAGATTACTGATTTTGATGAGTTACAAAAACAAGAGTTAGCGATGGCAAATGCGTTAACACCCGCTTTTATTATTGCAAAAAATACCATAAAAGAATCGAATTGGTTTTATTACGTGTCTTTAAATAAGTTTGTGAGCCTTTATCCTTGGATAGGAAAAAATAGTTGGCGGTTTTCTGAGCGAAACTTAAACAACGATAATATAAATAGCATTAAAGCGTTACTGCCAGGTGATAACAACTTCTTTTGGTCACCTCCTCATTTAGATTCCGCAGGGAAAGGTTTGAGCTCTTCATTAGGTACGCCTGTTTATCGTAATAGAAAACTAGCAGGCGCAGTACTAATGGACTTCAGTTTATCGAGTTTAAGCCAAGGGCTTCCTAATATAGAAAAGAATAAACAAGGGCTAGTGCTTCTTGATGAAAAAAATAATGTACTTGTTCATAAAACGGCAAATAATAAAGTTTTGTCAACGCGGCTAACTTGGCAAGATATTGCGCCAAAAGAATTAGCAAATTATTCAAACAAAAGTATTAACAAATTTCCAGACAGTTATCGAGTTGGATCCTGGCTTATTCAAAAATATCAATTACCTATTAATGGCTGGGTTTTACTGAAATATCAGCGATACCAAGATTTTTCTGAACCAATTTTAAATCGATTCATTGTGATATTCATTTTGTTATTTATTGGCCTTTTCGTGTTTATGAGTATTATTTATATCGTAACGCGCAAGACCTTCATGAAGCCCACCAAAGAGTTTATAAATCATATAGAACATTGCTCACAAGGAGATCCGGGTAAGGTTAAACCTCCAGCAGATTGGTTACATTGGTTTAACATTGTTGAAGATATATTTGGACAAAACCGAACGTTACTACAACAGTTGAAAGATCAAAACAGTATTCTTGATACTCGCGTCAATGAGAAGACTCAAGCATTACGTCTCAAGAGTGAACAACATCAACGTGATTATGCTTTATTACGTTCGGTTATGGATGCTATTCCTGATTACATTATTTTTAATGATTTAGATGGAAAAATGATTGGTTATAACAAAGCATTTGAAAATTTTGTTCAAATGGGGTCATTAGATTTTGTCGGTAAGTGTAGTGATGAAGTGATCAATGATGAATTAGGGCGATCACTCGTTTCAATGTCTGAAGCGTCATTAACTCGGCCAACAGATCAAGGTTTGGAACAAGTCGTTGAAACACTTACTAATACTTATGAAGTTTTTAGCACACAATTATATAGTCAAACAGCTGAAATAGTGGGCACTATTAATTTAGTACGTGATGCTACTGCCCAGTACTCAGCAAATATTGCTTTAGAGCAAGCAAAAAACCAAGCGGAACATGCTAACCAAGCAAAAAGCCAGTTTTTAGCTAATATGAGTCATGAAATACGTACCCCGATTAACGCAATTAAAGGCATGTTATTTTTATTAGCTCGAACACGTTTAACGGTTGAGCAGAAACAGCACTTATTAAATGCAGAAGGAGCATCAGTTTCATTGTTACATTTAGTTGATGAGGTGCTCGATTTAGCTAAGATTGAATCTGGTAATATGTCTATTGTAAAAATGCCAGTTAGTATTGATCACATGGTCGACCAAGCGGTCAAGCTTAATATAAGTATGATCAGCGAAAAGCAATTACCTCTTACAATTAATATTGATTATGATGTACCAGATGTAGTGTTGACTGATGATATGAGAGTCGTTCAAGTACTCACCAACTTACTAAATAATGCAATGAAGTTCACTCATCAAGGTGAAATATCCCTTAGGGTTGAAAAAGCTTATGAAGCAGAATACCTAGCTGTAAATGATCTAGAACAGTCACAAGTCTTTGTGCGCTTTATCGTCGCTGATACAGGTATTGGTATTGCTAAAGATAAACAAAGTCATTTATTTGAGGCATTCCGTCAAGCAGATGAGTCGATGACACGTGAATATGGAGGTTCGGGATTAGGCTTATCTATTTGTCAGCAAATTGTAAATATGTTATCCGGAGAAATATCATTTAAAAGTGAATTAGGGGAGGGAACTACTTTTACTTTTGTCTTGCCTTTTACTGTTGTTAAAGCTGAATCACCGGAAGAAAATTCAGTATTAACCTTATGTAGTTTCTCTCAAGTATTACCCAAGCCATTAATAAATTCCTTATCAAATTATCAAATAAATCATGTAAACATTACAGCGTTGTCCGATCTTGAAAAGTACAAAAATAACGAACAAGTTGTTCTAATTATTGATGAAGAGTGTCTTAATAAAGAACCGGAAGAAATATACCAAAGCTGCCTTAATAACCAATTAGTATTGGCAATCATTTATCCCATGGCAAAAGGGATCTCGGGTGAAATAATTGAACGTATTGAGGCATTGAAACTTTCGTATGTTCTATTAGAAAACCCGCTTTATCGAAGTTTTGTTAGTAAGTTATTCACAGCAATAACAACGAAAATCGTTGTAACTGCAGAGGATAATAACAAACTGATTGATCAGAGTATTATTAGCGAAGAAATTAATCATTTGAGAGGAATAAATATTTTGTTGGTTGAAGATAATTTAGTTAATCAACTCGTTGCTAAGGAGTTATTAAAAACTATGCATGCAAATGTCATTATTGCAGGCAATGGTGAAAAAGCACTAGAAATTCTCGCTGATAAAAAACAAACTATTGAAGTTGTACTGATGGATATTCAAATGCCGGTGATGGATGGACTAACCGCAACGAGAAAAATTCGTCAGCAAAAAGAATTTGCCAATTTACCTATTATCGCTATGACAGCTCACGCTCGCCAAGAAGACAAAGAAAGAAGTTTTGCAGCCGGTATGAATAAGCACATGGCAAAACCGGTTAATGCTGAATTACTACTTTCAAATATATTGGATGTTCTTAATTAGTTCAATTTTCTATTATTCACAGTTTAAACGTTAGCTATTTCTCTAACTATTGCTGTTCATCAGTTTGTATAGTGCCTTGTTGTTCAGGTTTCAGTTCAGTTTTTATTGGGGCCTTAGCTTTAGTATGGAATAACTCTGTTGTGTAATGCCCATTCCCTATGGCTAATTCAGATTCTTGTGCTATCTCACCTAAATTGAATAGTCTCGGCCCAGTGGGTTCGGCGAGTACGTAAGATATGCCATCAATATTGATTGTTTGGTCGTCTGCTTTCACAGGAGCTTCAATACCGATTAAAGCGTGATTATCAATAAAAACTAAAATCATTTTTATGCGCGGCATTAAGGTTCTAAAAATTGCAGCCGTTAACGTTACTTTACTGTCGCAATCTCCTTGGTTTTCCCATAAGAGTTTTAATGGCGGATTAAAACCAGCCCCTGAAGCAGTTACTCTTGACTCTAAAGTAGAGTAAGGAATACTTTGTACAAATCCCAATATATAACTCGTAATTTTTCGTATGTTTTTTATGGAGAATTTTTCAAGAATTATTGGCTTTACGGGTTTTAAATCTTTACTCGCAATATTCGCAAATCGGGCATGATCTGGTTTTATTGCGTTAATTTGGTCATGCGTGACAAATTGTTGATAATAATTATCAGCTAAATATTCACTGTTTAATATTTTCTTTAACGCATTTATTTTTGCATGAGCGTCATTGATGGCCTTATTACTTCTCCCTCGTATACTGATTTCATTATTTGAATTTTTTTTGAAATCAATCATCACACCTCTTATTGGCTCTGCACGTAATTTTTTTTGTAGCGCATTATTAACCGAGAATTGTGCCATCCCAGGTTTAAAAATTTTGAAATCTCTAAAACGATCAAACATTGCTCGCTTAGAAAGTAAAAAATTTATCTTTTGAGTGTCACCTTGATGATCGAGCCATTGATAATTGAATTGATAATTGTCACCAACTTCGACTTTGGAAAAAGAAAGTTGATCGGCAAACGCCAAAAAGGGCGTTGCAAAAAAAAGAGTCAGGTAAAAAAATTTATTTAAAATATGGCGTGTCATCAAGAATAATCAAATCACTAGTAATAATATTATCTAATATAACCTTAGCGCACTTTTGTTTTTCATACCAATTACCAATATATGACCTAATATTTAGTGGTTCTTCCTTTACTTTTAAGGAGATTTTGCTATATTCAAACGCATGTTTGAAATGATTGTTTCAAAAGTTAAATTACAATGTTATTTGAAGTAACACTAAAAATTAGGGGAATACCGTGGCTGATTATCAAGCACCATTAAAAGATATGAATTTTTTGCTATATGATGTTTTTTCAATGGAAGCAATGTGGCAGTCAATGCCTACGTTATCAGAGCATGTTGATCGCGAAACAGCACAGGCCATTTTACAAGAATGTGCAAAAATAGCTGAGCAAGAGATTGCTCCACTTTCACGTCAAGGCGATGAAATAGGCGTAACCTTTGATGACGGTAAAGTAACTACCGCTCCCGGTTATAAAGAAGCATTCAGAACTTATGCTGATGGTGGTTGGTCAGGCTTAGGCGGCGAACCTGAATTTGGTGGTATGGGTATGCCTAAAGTGATTACAGCATTACATGAAGAAATGTTGTGTTCAGCTGATATCGCATTCTCATTATATCCAGGGTTAACCGCAGGCGCAGGTTTATCAATCGCTAAGCATGCAACTGATGCATTGAAAGAACGTTATTTAACTCGCATGTATTCAGGTGATTGGATGGCGAGTATGTGTTTAACAGAACCTCATTCTGGTACTGATTTAGGATTGATTTATACCAAAGCAGTTCCTCAAGAAGATGGGAGTTTTTCTGTAACCGGTACAAAAATATTTATTACAGCTGGCGAACATGACTTAACAGAAAATATAGTACATTTAGTACTTGCTAAATTACCAGGTGCTCCTGCAGGACCACGTGGAATTTCACTATTTTTAGTGCCTAAATTTCAAGTTAATGAAGATGAATCATTAGGTGACTTCAACAATGTTACTTGTGGGTCTATAGAGCATAAAATGGGGATTAACGCATCGGCAACTTGCGTACTGAACTTTGATGGCTCAAAAGGTTATTTGGTCGGTGAAGAAAATAAAGGCCTAGCATGTATGTTCACCATGATGAACTTTGAACGTATTGGTGTTGGTATTCAAGGCATTAGTGCGGCAGAACGTTCTTATCAAAACGCTTTGGAATATGCTAAAGAACGTTTACAAGGTCGTTCACTTTCGGGTGCTAAATATCCAGAAAAGCCAGCTGATCCAATTATTGTTCATGGTGATGTTCGCCGTATGTTATTGAACATGAAAGCATTAACTGAAGGGTCACGAGCGTTGTCTACCTACATTTCAATGACACTCGATATGGCAACCTATGGTGAAGGTGAATTGAAAGCTAAGGGTGAAAGTTTGTCAGCACTAATGACACCTTTAGCTAAAGCCTTTTTTACCGATTTAGGTTTTGATAATACCGTTGCTGGGCAGCAAATATTTGGTGGTCATGGTTATATTCGTGAATGGGGACAAGAGCAACTTGTTCGCGATGTTCGTATTGCACAAATATATGAAGGCACCAATGGCATTCAAGCGATGGATTTATTAGCGCGTAAAGTAACGGCTAGTAAAGGTGCTTTAATGCAGGTCTTTATCGATGAAGTGAATGCGTACATTGCTCAAACATCCGCGAGTAATATGCAAGAATTTATTCAACCTTTAAAAGATGCAAATATTGATTTAGCTGAATTAACTCAACATGTTCTTATTGCAGCACAAGGCAATGTTGAAGAGTTGGGTGCATCTGCTAACGATTATTTACACGTGTTTGGTTACACTGCAACGGCATTCGTTTGGGCAAAAATGGCTGAATCATCTTTAGCTCAAGAGAGTTCAGATGATGAATTTTACCAAAGTAAAATAAAAACAGCGCGTTATTATTTTGCACGTTTGTTACCACGTCGTTTATCACTCATCGCTTCTATCAAGGCTGGTTGTGATACATTGTTTGATATGGATGAAAACTTGTTCTAAAAATGTAATATCAAACAAAATAACAAGATGATTAAATAAAGCGCTTTCAATATTTTTGACAGCGCTTTTTTTCACATTAAATTGAAAAGTATGTAATTTAATCCGTGTAGTTATATTGTTATTGAGAAGAAAGTCTTTCGTGAACTGATGAACCTTCATTTGGTTTCAGAAGATAAACAATAAAAAGTATAGATAATGGGGAGTAAATAGAGTTTTACGGAAACGTTACATGATAAATAGCTTCCTATATCAGTTATATCTACATGTTAACCTAGCCAGATCTGGCTAGCATTTAGAAAATATAAGTAGTGCCAAACAACGCAACCTTTTCTTTATTTATATCATAAAGTGGCTGACTATTAGATGAACCCTCATGAGCAGTAGATGTTACACCTCCGGTTAAGTGCCAATTATTATTGATTGAATACTGTCCAAGTATCTCAAATCTAGCGTAGGATTTTGGGCCACTAATATTAGTGTAATATGTATCGTGTGAAACAAAGTCATTGCTATAAAACTGATAGACAGAATGCTCATTCAAAGACTCTATTTTAGCCGTTACAAATAAACTGAAGTTGTTTTTCTGTAGTACTTTGTAGCTGCCTTTAATAAAATATACACGTTCATCGACCTGATCATTTGTTTTGTTTGAAAAACCACTTTGGGCACTGAAATTTTTATTATCAAACATTACCTGCATTTTGTGAGTTTCAGATTTATTTATCAAAGGGAGGGCGAGTGGGTCAATATTGTCACTGGCAATAGGAAAGCCTAATGCTTCTAAATCATAGCTTTTATCTAATGCACTAAAGGATAATGCTGAATCACCCCAATTACTCATCAATGAGTCATCAACATCGATCTTGTTCATGCCTTCGTCGTTATAAGCTTGTGCGTTAGACAATATACCTAATGTAAATATAAGTGCTAACATCCATTTTATATATATTTTCATTAAATAACCTATTCCAAATAGTTAATACTTCTTATTATGCTTAATCACTATTAGTACAATTTTAACTATAGGCAAATATTGAAAAAAAGAAGAATTTTTTAGCAGATAGATTGCTTTTTGTAGATTATCACTTGATATAACTAAGAAAAAAAGTGAATGATTAATTACAATCAAATGATACCAGTAATAAGTGTGAAAAATGAACTTTGTTCAAGGTTAAAAAGTAATGAACTGGCATTACATAACGTTCTTAGGTGATTTTATATTTTAGCATCTAGATAAACTTTCAGTTATAGTTATGTTTAATATACTAAAAAATATTTTTGAAAAACTAAGGATAGCGAGTGCGACTTATTAGCATATTTATAATGTTGTTTCTAACAGCATGTAGCACGAAAAATCTGCCTGAATTTAGAGTAAAGGCAAACACTTGTGATATTGCATACACTCGTTACCAAGCAACGGTTACTGGCTATTGCCAAGAAGCTGCTGCAACTTTACCTAAAAGCATCCCAACGATTGAAAAAGAAATAGAATTGCGTGCAATAGCGTCGATTCCTGAAGTGTTTTGGTATAGCACTAAAATGAAATATTCACTAATAAAACAAGAAGATAAAGCGCCATTAGCTTTTGTGATTGCAGGAACCGGTGCGAGCTACCAAAGTTCAAAGATGATCAGCCTGCAAAAAACATTATTTCAACAGGGCTATCATGTCATTTCTATTTCTTCGCCGACTTATTCAAATTTTATTATTAATTTAGATTCTACCACTGATTTTCCAGGGGTCTTGGCTCAAGATGCCAAAAACCTTTATGGGATAATGCAAAAAGTTTATCAGCAAGTCATCTTAGAAGATAATGTAGAAGCAACAACCGTCTCATTAACGGGTTATAGTTTAGGAGGCGCTCATGCGGCTTATATTTCTAAATTAGATGAAAGCGAAAAAGTCTTTAATTTCGAAAAAGTAGTATTGATTAATCCACCGGTAAGTTTATACAATTCAGTGACTATTCTTGATAGCTATTTAGACATGAAAGAAGGTGGTCGTGATGCTGCCTCAGCAATGCTTGACGATATTTTTTCAGCCTTCGCTCAAAGTTATGCATCGCAAAAATCATCAGCATTTTCTCCTGGTTCTATTTACGCTCTATTTAAAGATGCGAAGTTAACGGATGAAGAGTTAGAGTTGTTAATAGGCGCATCCTTTAGAATGTCGTCATCAGATATGTTGTTTGCATTAGATGTTAGTTATAATCTCGGTGGATTTATATATAAAAATCATGAGATTAGCAAGTTTGAAAGTGTTACAAACTCTATGCACAGATCTCATGTTGTTACCTTTGGCCAATATTTTGAGAAAGTCGTTGTTCCTTGGCAGCAAGAGAGTGATCCGAACTTAACGAGAGAAGAGCTTATTGAACAACTTGGTTTAAAAAATATAGAAAATTATTTACGAAACGCAGACAAAATAAGTTTAGTGACAAATGCAGATGATATTATTTTAGCTGAGGGAGAAGTTGAATATTTAGCAGAGGTTTTTGGTGCTAGGGCAAAAATATTCCCACGTGGTGGGCACTGTGGCAACATGGACAGAATTAGTTTTGTTGAGTACATGAATAACCAATTTCAAGGAACTAAGTAATGAGGTCGTTTAATAAATTATTAATACGGGCCGTTACTATTTTATTGATTACTCTCCTTACTGCCTGCTCGTCTGTACCTGAATTAGAAAATAATACGGAAGCGCCTCGAGTGAAACTTCCTGCTGGCTATGCAGAAAAAGCTATTATCAACGAATATTATGACCCTTGGGAAGGGTTTAATCGTCGTATGTATTACTTTAATGCCAAAGCAGATCAATATGTACTATTACCTGTTGTAGCTGGTTATAAGGCTGTAACCCCAGATATTCTAGAAACAGGTATTAACAACTTTTTTAGTAACTTAGGGGAAATACCTGTTTTCATTAACGCTCTTTTACAAGCTAAACCTGCTGTTGCTGCTGAAACTTTTGGCCGTTTTGCGGTAAATACAACGGTAGGGGTTTTTGGCTTTTTTGATGTAGCAACACCTATTGGCTTAGATGAACAAAATGAAGACTTTGGTCAAACATTAGGTGTGTGGGGTATTGAGGCTGGGCCTTATTTGGTTTTACCCTTATTAGGTCCGTCTTCCTTACGTGATGCGACTGGAGCTGCAATAGATATGTTAGCTTTTCAGGCGGTAATTAATGAATTGGGTATGGCAGGAGAAGAAGAATTGTTTTTATCTTTGCTCAGTAGTATAGATACTCGAGCAAATTTACCGTTTAGGTATTATTCATCAGGTTCAGCTTTCGAGTATGAACGTTTAAAAATTCTATATATGAAATATAGAGAAATTCAAATAGCGCGATAAGTGTTATACCCAATGGATTAATGATCAATTATTAAGAGGTCGCTTAAGCCTTTATTATTTAGGTAATGTCGGCATCCGTAAATAAAAATTAAGGATAAGAAATGATAAAATATGCCGCTCTTGCATTGAGTTTGACCAGTATTTCAGTATTTGCTAGTTCAACTATCGATAGTATGAATAGCGTTCCCGATGTAAGAAACGAATCAAAAAAAGGTTTTCATGGGCAAGTGGGTCTAGGTGTGATTAATAAGTCAGAATATCTTGGGGCAGACGACTCAGAAACAATTGCCGTACCATTAATCAACGTTAGCTATAATGATACCTTTTATTTCAGACTGAACCGTTTAGGTGCTTGGTTTTATAAGAACAATCAAGGCTTTCGTTTTGGCGGTGTTATAACAACGCAAGGTGGATACGATAAGGAAGACTTACCAAAGAACTATCAGTTATTTGACCGTGACAACACCACATTAATCGGTATTAATGCTCAATATAGAAAAGGTTTATTTTCTGCCGAAACGGGTTATTTAGTAGGGACCGGTGATAATACTAAAGATGATAAAGGCTCTGAAGGTGGTAAATTTTATGCTCAGGCCAGCTATACTTTTTTAGCTACATCTCAATATACGTTAACCGGAACGGTTAAAGTTGAAAACTGGGATGAAGATCTCGTTGAATATTACTATGGTAATAAAGATGCTGCGATGAATGTTACTGCGGGCATAATAGGTACATACAACATCAATAGAAAATGGACATTGATAGGCGCCGTCACTGTAACATCGGTGGCAGATGAAATTGCTGATAGCCCGATTTCAGTAGACGACTCTTCTAATATGTTATTAATTGGCGCTACTTACTCATTTTAATAAACTGAGTATTTTTGTATTTTTGAAAGGGTGTTTTGTAGTCGTGAAGCTATAGGGTATACTGCGCCAATATATAATCATTAGGATGTAAATTTGTTAACTATCATTCGCTTTATTTTAATGACACTTGCTTTAGTTTTTATTTGTTGTGTCGCCTGTATTTATAGTGTTTTACGCCCATTCCATCGTAATAATGTTTTTCATACAGCTCATTATCTGAGTAAAGTGTCAACGCTTTTAGGCTTGGGTATTGAAGTGAGAATACCTGATAGTATTAAAGATATTGGTCCGGCTGTTTATATTTGTAATCATCAAAATAGCTACGATATTTTTACGGTGAGTGCGGCTGTTCAGCCTTCTACTGTGAGTGTTGGGAAAAAGAGTTTAAAATGGATCCCATTTTTCGGTCAAATGTATTGGTTAACGGGGAATATTTTAATTGACCGTGCAAATTCAAGTAAAGCTATTAATACTATTGCGTTAACCGCAAAAAAAATCACAGAAAAAGAGTTATCTGTTTGGTTGTTCCCGGAAGGAACTCGAAGTAATGGTAAAGGTTTGCTACCTTTTAAAACAGGTGCATTTCGTACGGCACAACAAGCCAATGTGCCAATTATTCCTGTTTGTGTAAGTAATTCTCATGAAAAAATAAAGTTAGGCCGTTGGAACAATGGTAAATTGATTATTGAGTTATTAGAGCCGATATATTTTAAGTCCGATGAAAAAGAAAGTATTAGAGAAGTTGCTAATAATGCACACGAAAAGATGCTTGTTAAGATTGCTGAGCTCAGTAAAGAATCTGGAAACGAGTTAGTAACACAAAAAAATATTAAATAAATTGAGATAACGATGAAAGACGAAGAATTGCAGCAATGGCAAGACCATACAAATAATTTGGTTAATGCGCTTATAGAAGATGGCACTAATGAAGAAGTGCATCATACGATTGAGCATCATTTTTCCAGTTCTGATTTCAATGTATTAGAAAAAGCAGCTATCTCCGCTTTTAAAATGGGTTTAGAAATAGAAGACCCTGAAGAAGCTGAACTTGAGAATGGCGACAAAGTGTTTGCTTTTGATATTATAACTGAGCAGCCACTTGACGAAGAGATTATTTTCGAAGAAACAAAGAAGATGTTTGAGTTAGCCCAGCAATGTAAAGTTGATTATGACGGTTGGGGCACTTATTTCGAAGAGTAACGTATAAATTTAAATAAATTACTTTGAAAGGACTTAAAAATGGGATGGATAGAAACGCTACTTAATCCTGCGACGTTATCATTATTAATACCTATTATTGCTATTGTAGGGGCTTTTTCAGTTGCAGGACTGAAAGCACATCATAGACATCAAGAACGAATAGAAAAAATTAAGCACGGTATTGATCCTGACAAATAGCTCAAATAAAGCTCAAGCGTAAATACGGTTGAATTATACTAAGTTAAAAAAGCAAAGTGCTCGCACTTTGCTTTTTTTTTAGCTGTATTGATTGAATGGCTTTATTTGGAAATAAAATCGGTATTCAACACCAGCATAGAGATACACGCCATTGAAGTCAAAAAGAGCAGAAGGTGTTGAATTAATTAATCAGGACTGTTGACAACAATACTGCCACCATCTTAATTTTAATAGTCTATACTTTTGATCAAAACAAAATTAATTCTTCTTGAATTCAACCACAGCCAATTAGGGAAGATATTTATAAATGTATCAATCGAATTTACTTGTTGACCATATCGCTAATTTCACTTCCCACAGAGATAAAGAATTATTAGCATTTAGCCTTTTAAAAAGTGTTAATAGTATGATGGCTTGTTCAAAAGTTAAAATAATAACTGCAAACAAAAAAGGTGATCTTGTATCAAGTATCACGCTTGAAAATGACCAGTGTGTGGTTAAAAATTCATCAATTGAAGTTGGAGAAGCTTTAAATAATGCTTTTGAAAATATGAGTTCATTGTCACTAGAAGAATACGTATTAAAGACAGATGAAGGGTATTTATTAATAAGGTTGCTGCATCACGATAGAAAAAGTGAACAATTTTTAGTGGTTTACTTAAAAGCTCAAGCGGATAAGGTGCAGTCTTATATTCTTTCTGGCATATTAAGCATTTACACCAATTTTTTTACATTATTGAATGAATCACAAACCGATGAATTAACAGGGCTTTCCAATAGAAAAACGTTTGATTCTTCAATTTCAAAAGTATTTGATAGCCTGCCGGAACCTTTAGATGAAATTGAAGAGGAAAGGCGGAAATTACGTGGAGAACCCGCGATAAAAGTCGCTAGGTTTTGGTTGTCTATGATAGATATAGACCATTTTAAGCTGGTAAATGATCGGTTTGGCCATTTATATGGTGATGAAATTTTAATACACCTCGCGCAAATTATCAGGTCAAGCTTTGGGCAAGAAGATCTTCAGTTTCGTTTTGGAGGAGAAGAGTTTGTCATCTTATTAGCGGCAGATAATGAAAAAGATTGTGCACAAGTATTAGAAAAATTTAGAAAAAATGTCGAAGATTACAATTTTCCTAATGTAAATGATATTACCGTAAGTATTGGTGTTGTTGAGTTTAAAAGATCTGTTTTCCATATCACTTCTATTGATTATGCAGACCAGGCGCTTTATTACAGTAAAGAGAATGGGAGAAATAAAACAACATTCTTCGAAGATATGTTAGGTCGTGGTGATGTTAAAGAAGCCGCAATTGAAGAGGGAGATATAGATTTGTTTTAAACGATTTTCCTTCAAAGCAATGATAAAAAAAGCAAAGTGCTCACACTTTGCTTTTTTTATTATCATTTATTGTTGTTGGAACGGCTTTATTTGTAACTAAAATTGATATGCAACACCTGCATAGAAATATGCTCCATTGAAGCCAAATGGAGCAGAACGTCGTGAATAAGTAAATACACCAGGACTACTGGTTACAATATCACCACTTGCGTTAACAATAGTGCCTGAGCGAGAGTTACCTATTTCATTTTTATCAGGGTACACATCAAAGATGTTATTGCCACCAAAATTGAACGAAAGTTCATCGTTAAACTGATAATTCACCCGTAAATCTGTTAATAGTTCTGCGCCATAAGTTTGTCTTCCACCATCTAGAACCGTATATTCACCATAACGATTAAAAGCGAGATTTACTGTAAATAGGCCTAGTTTATATAAGCCGCTAAAACTAATTCGGTCTTGAGGTTGCCACTCTTCGATAATTGAAATGGCTTGTTCAGAAAATACATTTTCAGGCGGAATGCCACCTAACGCACTATCTGCTGGCGTATAGGTATCGGTAACATTTGTTTCAGTAAAGTTTGCCGCTAATGTTAGTTCTAATTCACCTGACATCAGTTCTGTATTCCAAGTGGTGATGATATCAACACCGCTCGTTTCAGTATCAGCACCATTCAAAAAGAATTGCCCGGCACCTGCACCAGAATACGTTAATGCGGTATCAAGCGCTGATGATAACCCTTGACCTAATGAATTACTCAGAACAATACGATCTTTAATATCAATAGAGTAAAAATCAACCGTTAAATTAATGTTATTGGTAACTTGTACAACAGTGCCAACACTAAAGTTAATCGACTCTTCTTCTTTGAGTTCAGGAATACCTATTGCTTGGGCTAAAACACTATCATTTCGGAAAGTCCCTATCTGAACTGCAATTTGGTCTCCACCATTTAGATCAGTTTGAAATTGAGTACTGATATTGTCAGTATAAAGTTGTTGCATCGATGGAGCCCTAAAACCTGTACTCATAGCCCCACGAATGGATATGTCATCAGTCATTGACCAATTAGCGGCAAGTTTGAAATTAGTGCTGTTTCCAAAACCATCATAGTCATCAAAACGTATTGCGCCAGTGAGGATCAGAGTATCAGTAACTTCTACTTCGGTATCTACATAAAAAGAAATTACATTACGTGATTCATTAACAGATTGTAAAGGAGCAGTCCCCCCAAATCCTTGAGTACCAGCACTTCGATCCGTATCATATAAACTATTGCCGAGTCCATCGGTATCATAATCTCGGTATGAATATTCATCTCCTGCTTTAACGGTATACTCATCTTTACGAAACTCTGTTCCTATGGCTAAAGAAAACCAATCAAAAACCTGGGTGTAATCAATATTAAGGGTTTGTAAAGTAAGCGCTAAACCGTAAGCAAAAGCTTCACGAGGAATCGATAGTCGAATTTCATCTGCCGTCAATGATGAAGTGTATATTAATGAATTTGCGTATGATGAGTTAATGGTATTACGGGTGGTATAATCAATGTTATTTTCACCATAAGTGTATGACAAATCTAATGATGAATAATCACTAAACTCAGTTTTATAACCGAAATTGTAAGAAATGTCTTTTATTTCAGTCTTGATTTTAGGTAAAAAACCATTAGGAACCGTAGCATCATTATCTTGAAGTTGAGCATTACCCCCGTCATTTGCATTATGTCGAAAAAACGCCGCTGACTCATTATCTCGGCTTGAATAGGTAATAAAGCCATATATATGCCCATCAGCTAAATCGTATCCAGTATTGATGGTTAGCCCTATTTGGTTGGAATCTGCATCACCGATGCGAAATGTTTCACGTGTTGCCGTCGCTTCTCGTGGATCAGCTAAGCGGTAATTTCCATCATCAAGTTGTGTACAACCTGAAAACTGACATGAACCATGCAACCCCGCTCTATTTGTGAAACCTCTATCACGTATGTTTAAAGTGCTATTAACAAAACCATTATTACCCAATGCAAAGCCTTTTGAGATATCAATATTCGTGGTTTCGCCATCACCTTCAGAATTTTCGCCATAAGAAGCGGCAAAACTACCGCCTTCACTTTGATCTTTGAGAATAATATTGATAACACCAGCAATTGCATCGGAGCCATATTGTGCGGCAGCACCATCTCGTAATACTTCAATACGCTTTATCGATGCCGCAGGAATCGCATTCATATCAGTGCCCGCAGTGCCTCGACCCACAGACGTATTAATGTGAATTAAGCTCGCTTGATGACGTCGTTTTCCATTAATCAACACTAACGTTTGATCAGGCCCTAAGCCACGTAATGTCGCTGGGCGTAAAGCATCTGTTCCGTCACTAATTGACGAACTTGAAAAGTTAAAAGAAGGCGCTATGGCTTGTAACATCCTCCCCACTTCTGTTTGTCCGGTATTAGCGAGAGCTTCTGCAGATAATATATCTACAGGAACGGGTAAATCGTCTACAGAACGACCTGCAACACGACTACCTATCACTGATATTATTTCTACTTCTTGCTCGTTTGCTTGTTTGGGCTCTTGTGCGAGCACGGTATGGCTTGATGCACTCAGTATTAGCGAAACTAATAAGGCATTGAGTGGTGTGCTTTTATTCATTGTTAAAACATTCCTGATATTTATTCGTTTTTTGCATTATTAGTCTGAGTTATCTGTAACTGTGCTTAAGTCTTATCAAGTGAAATTTGTCTATTATATTTTATTAAAAGCCTATTAGGTCAAATATAAAATTGAAAACTTAATTTGAGGTATTCAAGCTCAGTTGAACCAAGTTGTTATTTGTTTTTTCGAATAGGATATTAAAATTAGCACTTAAAGAGGTAAGTAGTCCGTCAATATCGTTTGCCTTGTAGTAGCCTGCCACTTTTATCTTAGACAATTCAACATCATTAATTCTAAATTTTGTGGTTGTATAACGACTGACCTCGGCTAAAGCTTCATCGAGTGTTTCACCACTAAAAACTAACATACCTTGTTGCCAAGCAAGTTCTCGTTGAATTCTTTCAAATGATATTTTTTCATGTGACGTTTCAATGTTATTTTCTATCGTGGCAATTTCCCCGGATGTTACTAATAAACCGGGTAATTTTTCCTTGGGTGAATGAGCTAGAATGTTTGCTATTTTATGCATTGGTTCGTTGGATTTAGTGATTAATACACGACCTTCAGTGACAACAAGCTCCATATTTTCATTTGATGATTTTTGTACATTAAAAATAGTCCCTAAAGCCGTAAATGATTTTTCACCTGCGGTTACCGTAAAAGGTCTACTTTTATCCTGAGTAACATTAAAGTTAGCTTCACCTTTTATGAGGGTTAACAGACGGTTGTTTTTTGAAAAATGCACCTCGACGATGCTATTCGTGTTGAGTTTAACTCTTGACCCATCAGAGAGAGAAAAACGAGTCTGTTGACCAACCTCTGTCTGCAACATTCTCACTTCAATAAATTGTTTTTCGTTATTAGCATCAGGAAATGGTGTCATATTAATGAATATGTTACCTGTAATCAGCACAATAAAAGTAACACTCGCTGCAATGGCGTATTTAACGAGCAGGGTGTTTTTTTGTGATTTAGGATTTTCTAATGGGTATAAGGCGCTTAATGCATTTAGCACATTTAAGTCATTTGAGCGTGTTGCTAAAGAGAATAATTCATTACGATGAAAATCACTTTGCTTTGACCATAAATACAAATCAAGCGTCTCATCTTGTGAGGGACTTCGACTAATTTTTCTTATCCAATGGCTTGCTTGTTCTTTGATAATCGCTTCACGTGAACCAATAAACGTTTCTTGAATCATGTCATTATCATCAGCGCTGACAATTTTATTGAAATAACGCTTAATGTTGGCGGTGCAATTAACAAATAGCGTAGTGAATTGATTATTCTTAGCCATTTTATTCTTATTATATTATTTTTGAAAGTTAGTGTAGGGTAAAAAACATACAATCACAATAAAGTTAGAATAGTCATCATTGATAAGTTTTGGTATATTGTATTCAAAATCCAAATAGCACTTTAAGTAACAACAATGAATAAAATCACCTTGTTAAAATATGCATTTATTATCATGTACTTAGTTCCGTTGTTACTCTTTGCTAACGATGATAAAAACAACTCGAATTTTAATAATATTATTGATCGCACCGGAACACCAAAACGTCATAAAGACTACGATAGTTTTCAAAACCAAAAATTTAACCCATTTATTGATTTAGGTGCTTGGCATGGGTTTTTATTACCCAATGAAAATAGTGCCTTAGGTGCATTCACGGGACCCTTAATAATTGCTCAAGAATACAGTCTGTTTATCGCAGAAAAATTAGAGAAGTTGAAAATATCGATAAATGAAATGGGTCAAAGCAAAAGAACGTTAGACTTTTCAAAAGCCAATCATACGCAATACTCTTCACCTGGGCTTTTATTTCAACGTTATGATTTTAAAGAACTGTCAGTAAAACTTGTCCTGAGGTATACCACCAATAGAACGGCACTAGTTGAGACACAAATATTAAACCATATGGATCAACCACTGACATTAAAGTTGAGTTGGCAAGGAAAGTTGTTGTCACAATGGGATGATGAAAAATCTGTGATTGAAGCTTTACCACATTGGAGTCGAAAGTTAGTAAGTGACCCACAGGGCGTTTCCATCCATTTTTCAGAAACTCGTCTCCCTTGGCATATATTGACCAGTAAAACTTCTCAATATCAAATTAAACGTTCAATAAAAACATCCACACAAATAGAACAATCTAACCACAGTTACATCAGTGAGAAGGAGGTTTTGATTGAAGCAAACAACATTTTCAGCATGTTTACTACTCAGAGCTATTTTCATGATGAAAGTGAAAAGAATAAAGAAAATCTTGCCATTGAAAAGATGTTACTTAAACCTGCACAATATATCGAGAAGACTCAAGCAAGATGGCACAAATATCTTGAAAACATTGAGCACAAATCAATTTCCCTAATGCCCACTCAAATCGCTGTAAAATCTCTCGAAACGTTAATAGGGAATTGGCGCAGTTCTGCCGGAAGTTTACTGCATGACAGCGTAACTCCGTCTGTTACCGCAAGGTGGTTTAATGGTGTTTGGGCTTGGGACAGTTGGAAGCATGCCGCAGCGTTATCGAGTATTAATAGCGAATTAGCAAAGAACAATATCCGTGCAATGTTTGATTATCAAATAAAAAAAGATGACCCCTTAAGGCCCCAAGATCACGGTATGTTAATTGATGCTATTTTCTATAACAAAGATGATGTTCGCGGCGGTGATGGCGGAAATTGGAACGAAAGAAATACCAAACCACCATTAGCAAGCTGGGCGGTATGGCAGGTGTATAAGGCCACGAATGATTTAGCGTTTATTAAAGAAATGCTCCCTAAGTTAAAAGCTTATCATCAGTGGTGGTATCGAAACCGTGATCACAACAATAATGGCTTAGTTGAATATGGGGCAACAAAGCATCGTTATCACAATGACGAAAAAGGTAATATTACGTTTAAAGTTCAATATGAAAAGGCGCAAAAGAAAACGGAGTTACTTGAGCAATGTAAATTAAATGATGATAAATGGTATTACTGCGCGGGTATGAAACTTTACCAAAATGTTTTAGTTGATGGTCGATATAGTGCGTTAGATATTGGCGCTCAGCATGGTGCAGCTTGGGAATCCGGCATGGATAATGCTGCTCGATTTGGTTTTATTAGTGATAATCAGCTTAAAATCTATGCCGATAAAAATTATCAAGGGAACATTGAGAAAGCCCGTAAAGATTGGCAAGTAATGTTCTATGAAAATTTATCACCAAAAGGTGAACTGTTAGGTTTTTCAATTAACCAAGAATCCGTAGAGTTAAATACATATTTAGCAAATGAAAAATTATTACTCGCAAATATGTCTGATTTACTGAAGGAAAATAATGCAGCTAATCAATATCGCCAAGCAAGTAAAACATTAATTAAAACAATAAACCAATGTTTCTTTGATGAATATACCGGGTTTTATTACGACAGGAAAATTTCTAAAATTTCATCAGAAAAACAAAAGCTTTGTTCTGGAGAGTTATTAGTCTCAAGAGGAAAAGGTCCGGAAGGTTGGAGTCCTTTGTGGGGGGAAATAGCGGATAAGAATAAAGCTGAAAAAGTAAAAAATGTTATGCTTAATGCAAATGAGTTTAATACTAAAGTACCTTTAGGCACAGCTGCGTTATCAAACCCTGCCTACGATGCTAATATTTACTGGCGAGGAAGAGTATGGCTAGATCAAGTCTATTTTGGTTTGGTTGCGCTGGAAAATTACGGTTATAAAAAAGAAGCAAATTTATTGTTGAATAAGCTTATCAATAATGCCGAAAATTTAAACGGTAATGGTGCAATAAGAGAGAATTACAACCCTGAAACTGGGCAAGTTCAGGGTGCGACAAATTTCAGTTGGAGTGCTGCTCATCTATTGATGTTGCATAGAGATTTTTGATGACGGATTGACTTTATATTACAGCTACAGAAATATCAGCCATTATTTCATTTAGTTTTTTACGGTCTTCATGTAATAAACGATAAAGGTTAAGCTGATTTTTTGCTCGTTCTAAATTGTGATTTTCATGTTTAACATGAAAATAGTTATCGCCTTCTAGATAGTCAGTTAAAAAACGAACGCCGATCATAAAGGGTAATAATTGTGCACCAATAACCAAGCTTTGTTGTTCAAGCTCCGACATTTTATCCCCAAAAGCTTCAATGTAGCCTTGCGAGAGTGCGCTGTAAATATCGAATCTTACTTTCATATTAGGTAAATCGGTACCATCTTCAGGTAAGTTCGAGCAGCAAGTTCTCACCATATCGCCAAAGTCATGCATCAAATATCCTGGCATGCAAGTGTCTAAATCAATGACCGCCAGTGGCTGGTTCGATTTCGCGCAAAATAATAAATTATTAATTTTTGTATCGTTATGAGTGACTTGTATCGGCAATTGTTGAATAAGTTGCTCTACTTCATCAATAAAGGTTTGTGCGGAAAAACAAAAATCAACTAAGGATTGGCATGACGATAAACGTCCATGAACATCGGCTTTTATAACCGTTCTTAAACTATTTATGCGTTTAGACAAATTATGAAAATCAGGAATAGATTCTGTTAGTGATGTTGCTGGGAAGTCGCTTAACGCCGAAGTAAATTGCGCAAAAGCTGAGCCTACTTGTTTAGCTTGCTCAGGAGTTTCAACTTTTTCTACAGTAAAACAATTAGGAATGTAATGAATTGCACGCCAGTATTGATTATTTTCATCAATAACCAAAGACTGATCATTTATAGTCGATATTTGCCATATTGGAGATAATGAATAAAGGTTGTTATGCATTTTTGACAATAAATGTTTGTTAATCAATTCAGCATTATTAATAACATCTTTTGGACTTTTGAAAACATTTTTGTTGATACGCTGTAAAACAAAATTAGCTTGCCCGTTACTAACTAAATAGGTGTCGTTAATTAAGCCGTTCCCTAAAGGAGATACCGTGCAGTTATCAATTGAACATCGATAGTGTGCTAACACTTGGTTTAGGGTTTCGTTATCAACAACTTTAATCATAATTATTTACTGTTAGTGTTTGCATTTGAAAGACTCAAAGACGAGATAGTCTTTGATACAAAATCAGTCGGTATATTAATAGAAAGTTATATATATAGGAAGTTAAAGCTGCAGCTTTCCTTATCTTTACGCTAAGTTGATGTCTTCAACTAAGTTATAGGTAAGTTATGCTGATGTACACCTAACTGTCAGTAGTCATCTCCTGCGTTATTACCGTGAAAACGCTGCAATTCATATACACAACACCTAGTAGAGTTGAGCAGGGCTAAATACCTATAGTGATAAATTTTCAGTATTCGTTTGAGCTGGAAATAACAAACTAAATCGAGCCCCCGGGAGAATATTGCCAGCAACGGCTTTGATCTTGCCTTTATGCCAATCCATTACTTTAGCACTGATCGCAAGACCTAAACCAAAGTGACCTTGTTCGCGAGAACGTGAACTGTCGAGTTTTATAAATGGAGAGAATATAACGTCGCGTTTATCTTTAGGGATCCCTTTGCCATCATCTTCTACAGATATTGAAAATTCTTGATTGTTGATGTCTATCGATAAAATAACTTGTGAATCAGCGTGTTGAATAGCATTACTTACCAAGTTTAGTGCCGCACGATAGCACCAATGAAAATCTAAAGAATAGAGTTTTTCTGTTGTTAAAAGTTCACACGATAATTTAATATTATGTTGCTCAGCTAACGACTGGCAGTCGTTAGTAACAACTTCAACTAAGTTATTTACGTCAATCAATTCGGGTTTCAAATGAAAACTTTGTCGCTCCATGCCAGCATAGTCGAGAAAAGCCGTGGTCATATCTTCCATGCGAGTCAACTCAACTTCCATACGCGAAAGGTAGTTATTTTTCTTAGTTAAGTCATCACAATCTAACGCAGCTTCAACACCGAATCGTAAGCATGACATTGGCGTACGAATGTCATGAGAAATACTTCGAGCAAGAATTTTATTATCAGCAACCAATTTTTCTATACGCGCAGCCATATTATTAAAGCTACTTTCTAATGTGTTTATATAAGAAAAACGATTAAAAGGTACGCGTATTGAGAGATCGCCGGCACCAATTTTTGCGGCAGAAAAAGTGAGTAAATATAGACGGCGTGTTAATGGCAATAGCCACAACAATATGATCCCACAAATACCTAAATATAAAATCAGGGTAAAGAGCAGATTTTCTTGTTCATTTTCCGAGGCCATTAGGGGTAACTGCAAATGTATCAAAGCTTCGGGGTGTAAGGTTATTTTTCTCAACAAATAGGCATCGTCATTAGAGGCTAAAAGTAAACCGCCTGACTGGGAAAGTTGTGCAAGTAAAGACTGGGGAAGTGCAATGTTGTCGGTACTTTCAAGGGAAACATTAACTTGATAATATTGTGCCAACTGTTTAGTTTTTTCAATTAAATCAATGGATTTTACGTTTGATAATTGCTGTTCAAAGCCATCAACTAACTTTTGATAAACAACTAATTCAGCATTTTCATGCTCATTACCTTGTTTAGCAACAAGTTTATCCAAGCCCCAATTTATGATGAATAATGCGCCTAATACCGCAGCTACCATACTGATATATAAGCGCTTCATAACGTTTACTCAGCCCAAGCGTCGGCAACAAATAAGTAACCTTTGCCCCAAACAGTTTTGAACTTTTGCGGCTTTTGAGGATCGTCATTAAATATTTTACGTAACGTTGAAAGCATGACATCGAAACGACGATCTTGTCCGTCGTATTCGCGCCCTTTTAGTGCTTTAAATACCGTGTCTCGATCAACTACTTCTCCAGCATGTTCGGCAAGAAAAGTTAAAAAAGCAAACAAACTTGTCGATAGTTCAACTTCCTCATTTTTATAAGTGACTCTTTTAGCTTCGCCATTAATAATGAGTGAGCCGTGCGTAATGATTTGTATTGACGCTTCAGTCGGTACGTTATGTTTTAGCGCACCGGTAATTCGGGCGAGCAGTGCGCGTGGGCGAACGGGTTTTATCACGTAGTCATTAGCACCTGCTTCAAGGCCAATAACTTCATCAAATTCATCTGCTCTTGCCGTCAGCATAATAATCGGTAGTTGGCTTTCTTGACGAATTAACCGACAGACTTCAATACCATTTAAACCCGGTAGCATAATATCGAGTAGTACCAATTGTGGTTCAAATTTGGCCATTGCAGCCATCACTAAATCACCACGGGCTACGTGATCAACAATAAAATTTTGTTCGCGAAGATATTCACAAACCCAATCAGCTAACGTTAAATCGTCTTCCACGAGTAAGATTCGACTTGTCATCTTTTTTTCCTTTTAGCATTTGAGGCTGAATTTAAAATATACGCCAGCGACGCTTTCTTGCGGTGGGTTTGTGCACCCAGCTAACTTCTACTGCAGTTTCTGCAATAACTTGTTTATTTTTTGATGACATCAATAGGAATTCAATTTTTTCATTTGACTCAAAATTGAAAATAATTTGATTGCCATTGCTGTTCTTCCAGCATTGTATCATTTTCAGTGGTGCACTTACTGTTTGTGGCTGCTTTATATAGATACAGTAATCTTGTTTAATATCACTAGACCAATTAAGTTTAACGTTGGCATAACAAGTTCTTCCATGACGCAAAGCAATACAATTTGCTGGTTGCGCTGAAAAAACCAATGGCGTTACCGCTAATTGGTTTACTTTATTCGTTATTTCCGCAGCCAAGCTAGGCTGTAAACTGACAAGAAAACAACTTAACCCTAACCATTTTTTAGCATGTCCATTGCTAAGGTTAAAATACATAAAGAATCCCTAACATCACTTCAGTTAAGTGTTGCTTGCCGATGATAGGGCTGTTTTTAATAGCGGTTGAATAATAGCTTTGTGTGATCCCCGCGCTGAATGACCATTTTTTAGAAATAGGGTGGCGCGCAAAAACCTCTAATTGTGCTTTGTAACTACTGCCCGGTTCATAAAAAGAGCGATTATCAGAAACTTCATTTTTCTCTACTCCAACAAAGTAATCAGTAACGCCTTGAGAATAATGAGTAAAACCTGCGCCGAGATAAATATCCCAGTTTCTATAAGGAACTAACTGGCTATAAAAAAAATCAGCTACCCAACCACTCGTGCTCAGTGCGGCTAAATCAACCGATAAAATTGAATCCTCATAAAAATGAGAATAACGAAAACCTAAACCTTGACCAAAATTCCTTTCTCCGAGACCTTCTAAAACCGGTATGTCGTGATGGCTATTCTTTATTATTTCTTTAGGATTGTAACCGGGTACATAAGTTTTGTGGAGAATATCAAGTTCCCAGTTGTCTTCTACAATAAGTTCATAACCTATTTCTCCGCCTAGTGTTACTGCTTCGGAGCGACGATGATTTGATTGAATAAAAAAACCTTTATAATAAACATCGAACATAAGTGAAATATTTAGATAATCACCAAAACTTGACTGTTTATCACCTTTTATCGGACCTTGTTCATAAACACCTGAAATACCGCCCATAGCCTGCCAGCTGAATGTTTTATCAAAAACAGTGGTTTCATTTTTATGTTGAGGATCTGCAGCATGAACTGATACTGATATAAATGCCAAAAATATTGACAGGAAATGACTTCTACACGTCATTAAGGTATTTCTTAACATTATTCGATACCTATTAATTGCTGGTTATTTGAGTGATATTTTTTCATTATTTTTTGATAAATTATTATTATTATTCACATCACTAAATGTTAACAAATGTAACTAAATTTTGTCAGACATATAGGGGGTAAAAATGTTTAAAAATTGTAAGCAATTACATTCAAAGCCCTCATGGTGATAAAATGATAGAGCTAAAATATCAGAAGCTTGAGAGATAAAATAAATATTGAGCGCTTTTAACTATAATTTTTAACTATAAGCAACAAAGAGAAAGAGTATTTTAACTTTGGTTAAAAGTTTATTATGCTTTACCCATAAATTGTAATTACCCTTAGGTTAACTTCATGTCAAACGCATCATCAAAACAACGTCCTTCCTTTAATTGGCAAGACCCTTTATTACTAGAGTCTTTATTGAGCGAAGAAGAGCGGATGATCCGAGACACGGCTCATCAATATTGCCAAGAAAAATTAATGCCGAGAATAGTAGAAGCAAACCGAAATGAAGTGTTCGATGCAAGCATAATGACAGAATTAGGCGAGCTCGGTTTATTGGGGTGCACCTTGCCAGAAAAATACGGCTGTTCTGGTGTTAATTATGTTACTTATGGCTTAATTGCGCGTGAAGTTGAACGAGTTGATAGTGGCTATCGTAGTGCCATGAGTGTGCAATCTTCATTGGTTATGCATCCTATTTATGCTTATGGCAGTGAAAAGCAGCGGATGAAATATTTACCTAAACTTGCAACAGGAGAATATATTGGGTGTTTCGGTTTAACTGAACCTAATTCTGGTTCTGATCCTGGAAGTTTAACCACAAGGGCTGAAGAAGTAGCTGGTGGATACTGCTTAACGGGTAATAAAATGTGGATCACCAACTCACCTATCGCCGATATTTTTGTTGTGTGGGCAAAACTCAATGGCGTTATACGTGGCTTTATTCTTGAAAAAGGCATGGCAGGTTTATCGGCGCCAAAAATTGAAGGTAAGTTTTCGCTGCGAGCATCAATTACCGGTGAAATCGTGATGGACAATGTGCTTGTACCAAAAGAAAATATGCTGCCGAATGTAAAAGGTCTGTCTGGGCCTTTTGGTTGTTTGAATAAAGCAAGATACGGTATTGCATGGGGGGCATTAGGGGCCGCGGAATTTTGTTGGCATGGTGCTCGACAATATACCTTAGACCGTGAACAGTTTGGTAAACCACTTGCCGCAACACAATTAATCCAGAAAAAATTAGCTGATATGCAAACTGACATTACAACGGGTTTATTTGCTTGTTTACAGGTTGGACGTTTGATGGATGCGGGCACGTTATCACCAGAAGCAATTTCTCTCGTCAAACGTAATTCATGTGGTAAAGCACTGGAAATAGCGCGAAATGCTAGAGATATGCACGGTGGTAATGGTATTAGTGACGAGTTTCATGTTATTCGTCACATGATGAATTTAGAAGCTGTGAATACCTATGAAGGCACGCATGACGTACATGCATTAATTCTTGGCCGTGCTCAAACCGGTATCCAAGCTTTCTTTTAATAGACTGAATATTGTTTTGATAGCCGTTAAGTGACTTTTTATAAATTTGTCTAGGTGAATTTAGTATTAATCGCTTAAAATGAAACTTATTCTAACCACTGTACTGACAAACATATGATCTCTAGCCGTAAAAAAAATGAAGCCGAATTAGTTTTAGCATTCAAATCTCTATTGAAAGATCAATGTTACGGTTCGCAAAGTCAGTTAGCAGATGCTCTAGATAAGCAAGGTTATAAAAATATGTCGCAGGCGAAAATATCTCGTCTGTTGTCAAAGCTTGGTGCAGTTAAAATGCGCAATGCGAATACAGAAGTTGTTTATATTTTACCAGACGAACTTGCGGTACCTAAATCAAAGCAGTCAATTCAGTCAGTGGTGGTAAGTGTTAAGCACAACAATATGCAGATAATTTTGAAAACAGGTATTGGCGGCGCACCATTAATCTCAAGAATGTTAGACAGTTTAGGTGAACCCGCGGGTATTTTAGGGACACTTGCTGGCGACGACACAATATTTATTGCTCCGGTAGATATCAATAGAATTGACGATATCACCCTAGAAATTAAAAAACTTCTAGATGTTTAGAACGATGAATCGATAGGTATAGAAAAATTATATTAAAAATAAAAAAGGGTAACAATCGTTACCCTTTTTTATGGCTTGTTCTAACATAAAAAACTAATAATCATCTGTTAAACACAAGAAAATACCCAACGAGTTTTACTGTAAAAGTCATCTTCAGGTGTTAATAAAACATTGTCGACAGAGCAGCCTTTCTGCAAACTATTTGCTCGCTGTGTCTCTAAACATAGTGCCGCGCGAGCTTGGTAACAACAGTCGTCTTTGCCTATTTGGCTGCCGTCAATATAATTTGCGCTATATAAAATTAAACTAGGCTGGTCTGAATATATACTGAGACAACGGCCAGAGTTTTTTTCAATCGCTTTTGCTGCGAGTACATCACCGCTCAAACATTTTTTGTTTAATAGCCAATAATTGTCATATCCTATACCAATCTTTATTTGCAGGTCATCACCGTCTATTTCATCGCCTAACGTACGTAAATCTATTTGATTGCTAAAGTCATGAGCAGTACCTATAACCGGCCTTTGTTCACCGGTGGGATATACACGTTCAGACATAGGCAAAAAATGGTCGGCATTAATATAAACCTGATGGTCCAAAATATTGCCACTGTTATGGCCGGCTAAATTAAAATAACTGTGCTGCGTTAAATTAACTATAGTGTTTTTATCGGTGGTGGCGAAATACTCAAGGGTGAATTCGTTATCGTCATCCAAGGTATATAAAACTTTAAAGGTAACCGTGCCGGGAAAACCTTCTTCGCCATCAGGGCTGGTATAGGTGAGTTCAACGCTTGAAGACGTTTCATCTTGAAATGTTCTGGCTTGCCATAATTGTTTGTTGAGAGCTTTTTTTCCACCATGCAATTGGCTGTCAGGGGCATTTAAGGTAAGTTGAAATTCTTCACCTTCAATGCTGAAAATACCTTGATCAATTCTCCCCGCATAGCGGCCAATAATAGCGCCTAAATAATATGGGTCTTTTTCGTAACTTTGAATGTTGTCATAACCTAAAACGATATCAGCTAAAATTCCCTTGTTATCTTGGGTTTTTATAGAAGTAATAATAGCGCCAAAATTAGTAATACTAACCTGAGTTCCTATCTTGTTTTGTAGCGTAAAAAGTTGCGGAGATTCACCACTCGATAATTGCCCAAAATCAGAGGTTACTATTCGGCTAATGGTATTTTTTATTTCTACATGCTCTGTCATTACTCAAGCCCCATACTCATACAATTACCTTTTCATGAATACATCATATTGAAGCGAGATCTTTAAGCAATTAATAATTGTAATTATCTCAATGCTGATTATCAATATTACAGGAAATCACCCAGGGAAAGTCATATTTCCCTTGGTTGATTGAAGGTTAACCAAATAGCTAATACATACTCATGAATAGCATTTGCGTTATTCGTGAGTTAAGCACCAAAAACTAAAAGCATTATCTTGTGTATCGTCAGTTGGGCTTGTTTGATATTTTCCAGTAAAAAATTCATAAGGGATATAACAATAACCTTTGTCGCCAAACTCTTCGCCCCATGAGTTTCTAACGATAAAATGCTGCTTTTCATCATTATAACCAACCGCTAACAAAGCATGACCCCCGAGCCTAATTTCATCAGGTTTTGGCATAGTAAACACGCCACTTGCAGGTGTTGAATAAAAACTTCTTGGCACCATCATGCCAAAAATAACAGGAAAACCTTTCGATAAAGACAGCTTTAAGTCTGCTAAGCCGTTATCTAGCGTTAATTTACAATAACGATTGATGATGTGTTTTTTCGCTTGAGTAAGCGCGGCTTTTGAGGGTTTTTCAGAAATAGCCGCATGCAACTCAGTTTCATTATCTTTTAACGTTTTTTCTACCGCTACGGTAATTTCCGCAATGGTGCCCGTCTCCATAATTGTTCTAAGATCTTTGGGTAAGGTAGATTCAGGATAAGGCCAAGACACTTCGGAACAAATACCATTTTTAAATAAAGATTTTATGCCATCGCGAATAAACACAGGGGCATTTAAATCGACTTTGTCTTCTAGCACACGTTCGTTGTAGTAAACGAACATTTGTGATGCATCAATATTACTGATGTTTTCATTAATAAAAGGCTGATTATCTTTTATTAGATAAAGTTCCGCCGCTACCGCAATAGCACAAGCAGAGCATGAATTGAGTAACCCTTGGTTGATAATTTCAGAGGTGAGACTCTTTCGTAAATCTACAGCATGCAAAGTATGTTCGGCGACTTTTTCTTTGACTTTAATCGGACAAGAAATATGATTGTAGTGAGCTGATTTTTCTCCATGATGATCGCAAAACTGATGATCGCGATGGTCATGACAATCAGGTTGAAGGGTTCTTTTATGTAAAGCTTCCATGTCTTCTCTTTATTGTGTTAATTAATAACGATGGTCAACATACAATATTTATCATGATAGGTCGATACTAGTGTAGTAAGCTTTGAATTTTATAGATAAAACGATAAAAAGCAGCGAAGAATAGCTTTACTTGTTAGTATATATTTATACTAAAATTAATAAGACATTCTCTTACATGCTATCAACTGTCTACTTGATCAATATGCCGTATTCTTCAATAACTCGTCCTTCTATCGCACTTGGGCTTATTGAAAGCTATATTAAAAAATATGGTCACCAAGTAGAAACCATATATGGCAATGTTGAATTTTCGACTAAAATCGGCCTTGAGCTTTATGACCACATAGACAATTCTTTTTTTGAACATCTTATGGGGGAATGGACATTTTCTCGTATTGCTTTTCCGGATAAAAAACAGGACGACGAAGGTTTTTTTGCTTTATTTATCGATTTATCTGACGTTATAAAAGAGCAACTTTTGACGCTCAGGATTAAAGCAGAATTTTATATCCATGAATTAGCTAATCGCTTACTCGAGCAGTCGCCAAAGATTGTTGCTTGTACTTCAACTTTTCAACAAAATTGCGCATCATTGGCATTGTTACGTGTTATTAAAGAAAAAAATAATAGCGTAATAACATTGATGGGAGGGGCTAATTGCGAAGGTGTTATGGGGCAAACCATTAGCGAATCTTTCACTTGGGTTGACTATGTGTTTTCGGGTGAATGTGACAACGTTATAGGCGAGTTCATTGATAAGTTGATGCGTGATGAGTTTATTGGTGCACATAACTTACCATATGGTTTTATTTGCCAAAAAAACGAAGAGTTATTATTATCACAAAATAATTTATCTGCAAAACCACCAAGGGGTTATATTGATGATATGGCTCAAGTCGGCATTCCTATCTACGACAGCTATTTCAATACGATAAACAAGTTAGAGTTAACCGAAAGTATTCAGCCGGGTTTGTTAGCTGAAACCTCTCGTGGTTGTTGGTGGGGAGCTAAAAAGCATTGTACCTTTTGCGGTTTAAATGGTACAAGCATGACTCATAGATCAAAGTCATCATCTGCTGTTTTAGCCGAGTTTGCAGAACTCCATCAAAAATACAAAATTAATAAATTAGAGATAGTTGATAATATTTTACCGATGGAATACATGAAAACTGTGTTGCCGGCTTTAAGTGAAGAGCAAAAATATAAAATATTTTATGAAACAAAATCGAACCTTAAAAAAGAACATATTGTACAACTTGCAGATGCTGGGGTTAAATGGATACAACCTGGTTTTGAAAGTTTAAATGACGGGTTTTTAAAGCTAGTCGCGAAAGGTGCAACAGCCATTCAAAATGTTTCAGCGCTCAAGTGGAGCCTAAACCTTGGCGTTAGGGTTTCATGGAACTTGTTATGTGGTGCGCCTAATGAAAAAACGCATTGGTATGATGAAATGGTGCAAATATTACCACTTATCATGCATCTACAGCCACCTTACCATGAGTTAATTAAAATTCACTACCCACGCTTCAGCCCTTACTTTAAGGACCCTGAAAAATACGGTTTAACGCTTGCTCCCTTAGAAAGTTATCAATATGTTTACCCTTTAACAGGTCAAAAGCTTGCTAACTTAGCTTATTTTTTTGATGAAAAATCTACAAAAAAGACCGAAATTTTTAGTTTAGATGTTAAGAATATTCACCAAGTTGAAGGTCATCAATTATTACAAGAACAAGTAACAGAATGGACTGAGCAATGGAGTAACAGTACAGTACCTTTGCTTTATATGAGTGACCAAGGCGAAAGTATTGTTATAATTGATACTCGAAAAGTAGCAACTAATTTTACTCATACATTAACAGGTTTAACGGCAGATATTTACCGATTATGTGAAGAACCAATATCAAGAAGTCGTTTAGAGAGTAAATTGAAAGAGTTCGCATTAACTAGTGATGAGATAAATGTAAATAAAGCATTAGAGACGCTAATAAAAAATAAAGTATTATTAGCGTTAAGCAATTGTTATTTGGCGCTGGCATTAAAAGGCAAGGCTCCAACTTTACCTAGTTTGTCAGACTATCCTGCTGGATATTTAAAGCTAGAATAATATAAATTAGAGATAAGCTATAAAAGCGTTGGAACAAAAAACATTTATTAAACTATGTGATATTTAATAAATGTTTTGTCTAAGACGAATAATGTTCTTCTTAATAAACCGTTTGTTCTTTAACATTTACTGCTCTGCAAACATCTTCCATCACTAAAGCGACATAGCGAAAGGTTTGAAACGCGCTAAGTTCCATCAATTGATACTGTTCTTCCGTTAACTGTAAAGCATTTATGGTATCAATAATATCTTGCTTATGATGTACATCGACTTTGGCATGATGCATTAAACTATTAAAACCCTCAGCCGGCAAGCCTGATTTTTCAATTAAAGTTTCCACATATTCAACCGTCGGATGATTTACTTCTAAACACGCCAAGTATCCCATAAAAGCAACAGGATGAGCATGGCGGATCCAGTAATATTGTGAACCGATTAATGCAGCTAAATTGGTGGAAGGGACCTTATTAATGGCGATGTCTCTTGAAACACCAAGTACTTCAAGGTCTTCTAAGCACCACTCGTCGTGATTCAGCTCTTCAGGAATATGTTGTTCCATGTAAGCAATCAGAGGATTTGAAGTAGGGTCGTCAGGGATTAACTTTGCACAGCGAATCACTTCTTCCATCAATGCAGTTGAAGTTGTAGATACTTTGTAATTTACAAGAGCTTGCTCAATGCAAACTTGTTTAGAATATGAAAGCGAAGTGAATTTTTGATTTACTTCACCCGCTTTAATCTTCATCAACAATAAATTACGAGATAATCGCTCAAAATAATTAAGTGATGATTTATCCATGATAATTATACAAAAATTCCTACAGGACGATCTTTGCCTTTATTCGCATTTTTATGAATAGATTTTAATTGTTCAACTTCTTCTTTAGATAAACTTTCAATAGCTTGAGTATGCTCATCACTTAAATCGTCTTTATTGATTGCGCCACATTCATGAAGATGTTCAGTATTACTTTTATTAGCAGACATATTTTATCCTTAAATTTATAGGTGTTATCATCGTTACTCTATATCAATTATTTGAAATAAAGTACCAATAGCATAGTAATTGATTGAATTTCTTGTCAAGTTGTTATTTAAATTATAACTTGTTGATGTCTCAATTTATATTTAAGCTACATACAGCTTAAATAAACCGTTATTCACAAAAAGAAGAAACAGATGCGCTGCTATATTTCATTATTTTCCCTCATTCTATTATGTGCAACATCTCTAAATAGCTATGCAGATACTACTAAGTATAGTTTTGAGCACTTTTCTCGAGAACAAGGCTTATCTCAATTATCCGCACAGGTATTATATAAAGATAAACAAGGCTTTATATGGGCAGGAACTGCTGATGGCCTTAATCGCTTTGACGGTTATCAATTTAAGGTGTACAAAGCCAATAGCGACAAACTTAATAGTTTATCTGATAATTGGATTAAATCGATATATGAAGACAGCAATGCAACCTTATGGTTTGGTACTTCCGGAGGATTAAATCGTTTTAATAAACAAACTGAGTCATTTACCGCCTTTTTACATGACGACAAACAGAGTAACAGTTTAAGTAATAATGATGTACAAACGCTAACTTCGGATAATTTGGGTAATTTGTGGGTGGGCACTAGTAACGGCTTAAATAAATTCAATGGCGAAAGCTTTACTCGATACTCTCATCAAGCCGAAACGAATAAAGCTTTACGTAATAACATTCAAGTGATTATCAAAGGCACTAACGATAATTTATGGTTAGGTACTAAAGGTGGTTTGAGTTTTTTGGATGTTAAGTCGAATTTACTTCGCCCTATAGAATTGGGTTTAGAAGAAAAAAGTATCACTAGTCTGATGGAGTTCGACACTAATACTTTATGGTTAGGTACGGAAAATGGCTTGTATTTATATGATAAAAAAAGTGGATTAATTACCGAGCAATCAGTATTAATTAACGAATTAGCCGATAGTCAGATCACTTCTTTTTTACGGCGCACTAAAAGCGACTTATGGATAACGACTAGGAATAATGGCGTTTATCGATATAATAAATCAAGCAAAAGTGTTGAACATATTCAATCAGATAAGAACAATGCCGATAGTCTAACGGATAATGACGTTAGAGCAATTATTGTCGATAATTCAGATAACGTGTGGCTCGGCACATATGTTAATGGCATTAATAAGTATGACTTATCTCGAGAACAGTTTAACCATACGTTCGAAAATACAAAAAAAGCTAACTCGTTGAAAGGAAGAGTTATTATGAGGGTGCTGGAGCACTCAAGCAATAAGATCTTAATTTCTACTTATGCGTCTGGGTTAAATGTATATGACAAAACGACAGGTGAATATCAGCAATATTTGCATGACCCAACTAACGATAAAAGCATAGGGTCCAATAACGTTGCTTGGCTAATTGATGATGAAAAAAATGGTGCTTGGGTGGGTACTGTTGGTGGTGGCTTAAATCTTTTTAATATTAAAACCAAAGAATTTACACGTTTTATGCACAATCCTGATGACCCTACCAGTATCAGCAATAATGGTGTATTGCCTATATTTCAGGAAAATGAACATACTTTATGGCTAGGCACGTGGGGAGGCGGACTGAATAAGTTTGATACACGTACTAAGAAGTTTACTCGCTTTAAGCACGACCCAAATAATGACAACTCCCTTTCTGGCGATAATATATGGGCGATACATCAAGATGATAAAGGTATTTTCTGGATAGGTACCCAGAATAATGGTCTGAATAAGTTTGATCCAAGAACCAATATTTTTACACATTTCAAATTTGATGCAAAAAATGAAAACTCTATTAGCAGTCAATTTGTTACAGCTATTCATCAATCGACTAACGGAAATTTATGGATAGGTACCACGAATGGTTTGAATAAGTTTGATCCGGCAACTGAAAACTTTACCCATTATAAAGAAAAACAAGGTCTTGCTAATGCTAATGTTTACGGTATTTTAGAAGATGAACAAGGCCATTTATGGCTAAGTACTAATGGCGGTTTGTCGCGCTTTAATGCAACGACAGAACACTTTACAAATTATGATGTAACGGATGGTATTCAATCAAAAGAATTTGCCTCATTGTCTTTTTATAAAAGTAAATCGGGTGAGTTGTTTTTTGGCGGCGTCAATGGTTATAACCATTTTTATCCCCAAGATATTAAAGACGATACAATCCTGCCGAATGTTGTGTTAACTAACTTTTTAGTACACAACGAAACGGTTGAGGTGGGAAAACCTCAAAAAAGCAACAATAAAGCAGAACAGCCATTTATGATCGACTCTGTGATTAATGAACTAACGAAGCTTACATTAACTCACCTTGAAAAATTGATCACTTTTGAGTTCTCTGCATTACATTTTTCGGAACCGATGAATAACAAATATGCTTATATGCTCATGGGGTTTGACGAAGATTGGATTTATACCGATGCAAAAAACCGCAGAGCGACCTACACAAATTTACCTGCAGGCGATTATATTTTTCGCGTAAAAGCCAGTAATGGCGATAGTTATTGGAATGAACAAGGAAAGTCGCTAACCGTAACCGTATTACCTGCGCCATGGCTTTCTTGGTGGGCGTTTACTTTTTATTTTATTGTCTGTGTAGGGTCGTTGGTCACTTATATTTATCGTCTGAATGACAGGCGTTTAAAAGAGCAAGCGATTAACTTACGTCTAACGCGTGTTGATAAACTTAAAGATGAATTTCTAGCAAATACCTCTCATGAATTACGCACACCATTGAACGGAATTATTGGCTTAGCTGAATCGTTAATTGACGGTGTCGCCGGGCAGTTACCTGATAAAGCGAATCATGATTTATCTATGGTAGTGGCAAGTGGTAGACGCTTATCAAATTTGGTTAATGATATTTTAGATTTTTCTAAATTGAAAAATCATGGTTTACAGATAAACACTACGGCCATTGATATTAACAGTATGATTGATGTGGTATTCACCTTGTCTCGAGCGTCATTAAAAACCAAAGATTTGGTGTTAATTAATAATATTGCGTGCGATTTTCCCACAATAAAAGCGGATGAAGACCGCTTACAACAAATTCTTTTTAATATAATCGGTAATGCAATTAAATTTACAGAGTCAGGCACGATTACACTTTCTGCCCAACTGGTAGGTAATAGCGAGAGTGATGAACAACAATTCATTTGTATTGATATTGCCGATACTGGGATAGGTATCGCGGCTGAAAACCTATCAACTATTTTTGAATCATTTGAGCAAATCTCCGGAGATGAAACACGCGGCGCAAGTGGTACAGGGTTAGGTCTTGCGGTATCTAAACAACTAGTCGAATTACATGGTGGTGAAATAACAGTAAGGTCTAAAATTAATAAAGGCAGTACTTTTAGTTTTACGTTGCCCCTATACGGCAGCGATGAAAGTGGATTCAGTGAACTGTCCACTATGATTGATGTTAAAAATGAACAAGCTAAACAACAACTGTCTCGCTTACAAGGGTTAGATGACACCATAGATTATTTCCCTGTAAATAATGAGCTGGAAAAAACCTCATATGATTCAGTTGCGCGTAAAAATAATAGTAATTTTAGAGTATTGATTGTCGATGACGACGCGATTAATCGCCAAGTACTAAACAACTATTTACTTCCGCTTGATTATCAATTATTTCAAGCCAGTGGTGGCGAACAAGCTTTAGCTTTTATACATAAAGCGAGTGAGGGTCTACCCGAAGACGAGCGGCCATTTGATTTGATTTTACTTGATATTATGATGCCGAAGGTTTCAGGTTACCAAGTATGTAGAAAACTTCGTCAAACATATTCAGTTAACGAATTACCGGTTATTTTCTTAACCGCTAAGAATCAAGTGATTGACTTGGTTGAAAGTTTTGCTGCAGGCGGTAACGACTATTTAACGAAACCTATTTCAAAACATGAATTATTATCGCGGGTTGAAACGCATTTAACGCTACTTGATATTAACCGTAGCTTAGAACAAAAAGTGGCTGAGCGAACCGTTGAACTTGAACATGCTATGCAAGCGAAAGGTGAGTTTTTAGCTAAAATGAGCCATGAAATTCGCACACCAATGAATGCCATTATAGGTTTAGGCTATTTAACCCTAAAAACAGATTTAGATCATAATCAAAAAGATTTAGTAGGAAAAACACAAGACGCTTCTCAAGCCCTTTTAGGCTTGATTAACGACATCCTTGATTTCTCTAAAATAGAAGCCGGTAAGATGACGGTAGAATCTGTCACTATGAATATGGGCGGTTTAATTCGGAAAACCAACAATCTTTGTGCGTTACGTGCGCATGCTAAAGATTTAGAGCTTATTGTAAAAGTGCACAGTGATGTGCCAAAACACATCAAGTCTGATCCCGTACGTTTACAACAAATCCTGGTGAATTTAATCAGCAATGCGATTAAATTTACTGATGAAGGACATATCCTAATAGAAATTGGCGTGGCTAAAAAACAGCTAACTGATGACGACGATAAATATTTGACCCTTGAATTCAGTGTCAGTGATACCGGCATCGGTTTAGAAAAATCGTCAATAAATAATCTCTTTCAATCATTTACTCAAGCAGATAGCTCTATAACCCGAAAATTTGGTGGAACCGGCTTAGGTTTATCCATCTGTAAAGAACTGAGTGGTTTAATGGGCGGTGAAGTTTGGGTTGAGAGTACGTTAGGTGAAGGAAGTAAATTTAGCTTTAATATCGTTTGTGAAGAAAGTGATTTACCGGTCAAAGAACTTACAAATATTGATGCTATTAAAGGGCTAAATATTCTAGTAGTTGATGATAATGAGCTTTGCTTAAGTGTTATTACTGAATTGTTGCAAGAGTTTCATTGTGAAATTACAGCCGTTGAGAATGCAGAAACAGCCTTGCAATTGCTCGCAACAGCGAAAAGTAACAATGAATCTTACGATTTAGTTATTACCGACTGGCGTATGCCTAAAATGGACGGTATTGCTTTTGCTAAAGCGATACAAGAAGACAAAAACCTTTATGACGTTAAAGCGGTATTAATGGTTACAGCATTCGATAAGAGTGATGCTATGCCGTTAGCGTATTCAGCCGGGATTGATGGTTTCTTGGAAAAGCCGGTTAATGCGAATCTGCTTTTAGAAGCGATGATGGACGTGTTAGAAATTGATCCTGATGAAGATTTTTATAGCATGAAGAATGCGAGTTTAATGGACTTTTCATCGACGAATTTATTATTAGTTGAAGATAATGAATTGAACCAACAAGTGGTATTAGGATTTTTAGAAGATACCAAAGCGAACGTTGATGTTGCAGGCAATGGGCTAATTGCCTTAGAGAAGTTAGCTAATAAAAATTATGACCTCGTATTGATGGATATACAAATGCCTGAAATGGATGGCGTAACGGCAACACAAGTTATTAGAAAACAGGCGAAATATAAAGAGCTGCCTATTATTGCAATGACCGCTCATGCCATGCCAGACGAACTCAATAAATGTTTAGAAGTCGGTATGAATGAATACTTTACTAAGCCGATTGATCCTAACGCTTTGTTTAGCTTAATGGCTAAATACTTGAGTGATAAAATTAATGGCGTTCAAACTAACTCTGATAAAAATAATGACCATCAGGTTAAAGGACTCAAGCCTGATATTCCTGAGTTGACTATTCAAAAAGCTGAAAAACCGTTAATGGAACGTATTGCTGAATTGACCTGCTTAAACACTAAGAAAGCGTTGTCTGTCATGGGTGGTCGTCAGCATATTTATGAAAAATTAGTCGTAGATTTTCATAAAAGTACACGAGAGCTTCAGGCCGAAATGGAGCAAGCTTATCAAGATAAAGACTTTGAAACATTATATAGACTTGCTCACTCTTTAAAATCAAACTCGGCTTATATCGGCGCTTACCGCTTAGCTGAATTATCGGCTGAATTTGAAGGTAAATTAAAAGACCAACCTGAAAATTGTTTACCCGCGATGAGGCAGTTGATCACTGAGCATCAAAAAATATTGTCTGCTTTAGCAACATTAACAGCGAATGATTCAGAAATATCGGTTAGTGTAGAACCAGCAAGAGAGATTAATGTTGAGCTGATAACCGTTTTGCTCAATTCAATGATCGAACTTCTAAAACAAGAAGATGCAGAAGTTGAAGATTTATTGCCACAATTGGTAGAGTTTACAACAGGTAGTGGCTTGACAGAGCTTGTTGATGATATTGTCGAACTTGTTGAAGACATTGAATATGCTAGCGCTTTAAAAAGTATAGCTACATTAAAGAATAAAATTGTATTGTAAGCATATACAATCATAGTAGGGGGAAGAGTCAACTTTTGGTTTGATTAAACTTATTTAACAGAAAGAAGTTGATGATGAAATAATGAAAACCTTAGAACAGGTTATTTTGATTGTTGATGACGACAAAATAAACCGTAAAATGCTTAAAGAGTTATTGCAAGAACAAGCAAAAATAATTTTTGCAAAAAACGGCGCGCAAGCGAAAGAACTTGCTCGAAAACATATACCAGATCTTATTTTATTAGATGTGGTTATGCCTGATCTGTCTGGTTTTGATGTTATTGAATTTTTAAAGAATGACCCTGAAACGATGAATATCTCAGTGATTTTTATCACCGGTTTGGCCAATGATGACGATGAAGAGCGTGGTTTTAATCTAGGGGGATGTGATTATATTTATAAACCCTTTAAATCAAACATTGTTATTGCGCGCGTTATTATGCATTTAGAATTAATACGTCAGCGAAAAATGCTAGATGAAATTGCGCATATCGACGCATTAACAGGAGTTAATAATCGTCGTAAAATGGACGTTGTCTTACAAGACGAAGTTGCCAACAATAACAAAGAAAATACATCGCTGTTAGTTGCCATTCTCGATATTGATTTTTTCAAGCCGTATAATGATAATTATGGTCATGGTGCTGGAGATGTAGCATTAAGGCAAGTTGGACAAGCACTTCGTGAAATATTTTTACGACCACGAGATTTTGTTGCTCGTTATGGCGGTGAAGAATTTGTCATTATTTTACCTGATTGCGATAAAGCAGGTGCTAACATTATGTTAGGTAATATTGCACAATCTATAAAAGATAAAATGATTAAACATGAATATTCCAGTGTTTCTGAACAATTAACGGTAAGTGTTGGCGCTGTTGTTGTTAAATCTTCGGAACATTCTGTCGTTGCCAATATTATGGAACAAGCGGATACTTTATTATATCAAGCGAAAAATAATGGGCGAAATCAGTGGTGTATCGCTGAGATGCTGTAGAAAATTCTATATATAAAATACCTTTCGACATTCACTTCCTTTAATTCAATTTTTTACTAAACTTAATGCAAAGATATTAAGTGAGGTATGCCATTGTCTATCACCGAAAATAGCGCTGATTCAAAGTCTAAGACTTTAGATAGCCAAGAATACATCCTTCAACTAGAACAAGAACTTGCAGAGAGAAAACGATCTGAAAAACTTCAACATGCGCTATTTAAGATCGCTTCAATAGATTATAACAGTAATGATCTCGATCTATTCTACCAACAAATTCATAGCATTATTGATGAACTCATTTATTCGAAAAACTTCTTCATTGCTTTATACAGTGAAGAAGATTTAAGCCTAACGATCCCCTACTTTATTGATGAGAAAGATGATAATCACTTCAAAGGACAAAAACTACCCATTGGAAAAGGCGTTAGTGCTTATGTTATTCGTACCCGTATGCCTCAATTATTAAATTTAAGTCAGATTAATGTGCTTATAGCACAAGGTGAAATGGAAGGAATACTTGGCTCTGCAGATTTTACTTCATGGATGGGGGCACCCATGATTTCAGCTAATTTTTTGCATGGTCTGATTGTCATTCAAAGTTATGATAAAAATATTATCTATAATGAGAATGACTTAATGCTGCTTAATTTTGTGGCGAAACATGTTGCGAACGCTATTGATACTGTAGTTAATACGCAACAACGAAAAGATTCTCAATTAAAGATGGCTAAGCAACATCGATTGTTAGAGCAGAAAAATGAAGATTTAAATCATGTTATTGAACAGTTGAAAGCAACGCAAGAAGAGTTGATTCAAAAAGAAAAAATGGCGTCTTTAGGTGGCCTTGTTGCTGGAATTGCCCATGAAATTAATACCCCTTTAGGGATTTGTGTAACGGGTGTGAGTCATTTACAAGAAGAATATAAAATAATAAAGCAGTCAATAGATGATAAGACATTAACCGAAGTTAAATTGATGAATTTTTTCGAAGATATGGGAGAAGTGCTGAGCATTCTTGCCACTAATACTCAGCGCGGTGCATCGCTCGTGAATAGCTTTAAACAAGTAGCCGTGGATCAGTCATCTAATGAAATAAGAAATATTAATGTGCTGCAATATATTGATGAAATTACCTTATCATTAAGGCCTAAATTAAAAAGAACAAATATCACGATTGATGTTGAGTGTGATTCACGCTTATGCATTAATGTTAATGCGGGGGCAATCTCACAAATTTTCAGTAATTTAATTTTAAATTCGGTAAATCATGGGTTTGATGAAAGTACTAAAGGTAAGATTCTCATTGAAGTTTACGAGAAAAATACCAGTATTATCATTAGATATCGTGATGATGGCAAAGGTATTGATGATGAAGCACTTAAATTGCTCTTTGAACCCTTCTACACGACTAAAAGAGGGGCAGGGGGAAGCGGGTTAGGTACCCATCTGGTTTATAATTTAGTAACGGGGTCCCTGAAAGGAAAAATAACAGTCAAAAGCCAAGTGGGTAAAGGTTTAGCTTATCTTATTAAGTTTCCTGTAGGTTAAGTTTTTATCAGTTAAGTACCCGTGGTTTAAGTTTTAACCTTTTCAGAAATAGTGACAGACACTTCTAATAACGTTTTCTTTCTTATTAATTTAAAAAGCAATGTTGTACCTGGTTTTGTTTCTGCAACAATATCTAGCGCCTGTGTAAAGGAATTTATCGCGACATTATTGATCTGATACACAATATCGCCCGGCTTTAAGCCTGCTTTAAATGCAGGGCTATTACCCTCAACAGCAGCAATAGTAAAACCTTTCAAAGTGTTCTGAGTAGAGTTGATACTTACGCCTAAGTAACCACGAATAACGCGACCATTGGTAATTATTTTTCTCATCACTTTATTGGCGAGTGAATAAGGTACGGCAAAAAATATGCCTTGAATGTTCCTTTCTTTGTTCACGAATTTTCTGGAGTTAATACCAACGAGCTCTCCATTGGTATTAATCAAAGCGCCACCAGAGTTTCCATCATTGATTGCCGCATCCATTTGTAATAACTCTAAGTAATTTATAACACTTAACCCGCTGCGACCTGTGGCACTAATTACGCCCTGAGTAACGGTTTGACCTAAATTAAGCGGATTGCCAATAGCGAGAACAACATCGCCAGCAAGGGACTGCAAGTTAGCCCTTTGTGGGATCACAGGGAGATTTGAGGTATCAACCTTAAGTACGGCGAGATCGGTGTAAGTGTCGTAGCCAATAAGTTCTGCAGAAAAGCGTTGGCCACTCTGAAGTAGAACAAGAATTAAATCAGCGTTTTGTACTACATGAAAGTTGGTTAATATGTAACCCTCGGAATCCATAATAACGCCGGAACCTAAGCGGGTAGATCTTTTGGCCTTTGCACCATATATCGGTCTAGTACTTATTTCTTCGGAATAAATGTTAACTACTGCGGGACTCGCGGTGCTTACAGCTTTTGCATAAGATAATGGCTGTTGCTGGTGTTGATTACTTTGAAGCACTTGCAAAGTATTCATACGCAGTTCAGGAACTAAGAGTAGTAAAGCTACGGCTATCATTACACCATAACTAGCAGGACGAACAATATATTTTATTAAGTTGATTATCTTCAAGATGAATTTTTATTTTGAGTGTTTTATATGACTTAGCATAGCATAGGTCTGGTTTAATCTTATAGTTCGAAAAAAATTACTCATAAAAAAGGCTCATAAAGAGCCTTTAGTTTAGTTCGATGGTTTAGCTTATAGCATTAGCGAATCATTAAGAATAGTGTGCTATTTCCTCTTACGACATTGAGTGCAAAGACACCTTTGTTATCATTTAAATAGGTGCGTAATTCACCAATAGATTTGATACGTGTGCGGTTAATACCGCTTATTACATCACCTCTTTGCAAACCAATAACCGCCGCAGGGCTATCATCTTCTACTGATTTAATATCAATACCTAAGGCATCAGCGTTATTTTCAAGTTCAGCGCCATCTAACATTCTATGAATACTGGCTGCTTCAACTTTTGCTGTTTCTTGTTTTTTAAGTGTGACGTCATAATCCTTTTCAGAACCATCTTTTTTGATCACAGTTAACTGAACCTTTTTACCTGCGCCAATCGATCCAATTTTACCTCGAATTTCAGCAAAGGTTTTCACCATTTTACCGTTAACTTTTGTAATAACGTCACCGGCTTCAATTCCTGCTTCAGCGGCAGCTGAATCAGCGACTACCTGCTCGATAAAACCACCTTGGGTTGACTCAAGTTCTAAAGCTTTCGCTATTTCACCATTAACGCTTCGGCCTAACACACCAAGTACTCCGCGACGTACTTCACCAAACTCAATGATTTGTCTGACTAAGTTGTCGACCATGTTACTAGGGATAGCAAAACCAATGCCGACATTTCCGCCATTTGGACCGAGTATTGCGGTATTAATACCAACAAGCTTGCCATTCAAGTCAATTAACGCGCCACCGGAGTTACCACTATTAATAGCTGCATCGGTTTGGATGAAGTCTTCGTAATTCTGTGCGTTTAATCCGCTACGTCCTAAAGCACTTATAATACCCGAAGTTACTGTTTGTCCTAAACCAAAAGGACTACCAATAGCTACAGTAAAGTCTCCGACACGGATATTATCTGAATCGCCTAGTTCTACTTCAGTTAAATTATCAGCGTCTATTTGTAGTAAAGCGATATCACTACTTGCATCAGAGCCTATTTTCTTCGCTTTGATTTGACGACCGTCTTTTAGGGTTATTTGAATTTCATCCGCTTCATTAATTACATGATTATTTGTAACAATGTAGCCTTTATCTGCATCAATAATAACACCTGAACCTAAACCTCGAAATTCACGTTCTCTTGATTGGTTTCTATTTTGATTTGGATTACCAAAGAAAAATTTAAAGGCGTCAGGTACTTTTGATTTCTCTACATGTGTACCCGTTACAGAAATTAGTACAACACCGGGAGTCACCTTTTCTAGCATTGGAGCTAAACTTGGCATCTGTTGGCCATTAACGGAATAAGGTAGGTTTGCTTGTGCAGGCAAACTCGCAAGGGCAATAGTGCCGGACAACAAAATACTTGTTGCTAAAATAGACAGTTTTTTCATAAATGAGATGACCTTTCTCTAAACATAATGATTAATTTAATTTTATACCTAACTAAAGACCTATGCTTTTACTGTTAGTTCCAGAAAGTCTTACTCTGTGTTTGTAACACTTTGTTTCGTGTCTGTAAAAAGACCACTCGCTTCACCTGAATAATCAAGTGGTGGTTCGGTGATTGCTACTTTATCTTTTCGTTCGCCCCTGTTATGACGTAATGTAACCGTTTGGGCTAATTGTTCTTGAGTTTCTTTCGAAAAGAACGGCATACCCTCAACTTCTGCAGGTGTTGCCTGTTGTAATAGTTGAGTACTCTTTTCCATCTGCTTCATTGCTGTTTGGCAGGTGCTATTCATTTTCTCTAAGAGTATGGTTGAATCATTTAAATGTTCAGTCACATCGAGTTTATATTGTGCTAAAGCGGATTCACTATTGCTGACTTGTTCACTAAGTTTTTGATTGTCTTGAACTGATGCAGATAAAAAGCGGCTAACAATAAAGCCAATTGCAGCGCCAACTAATAAAAGAAAAATTGCCAAAATGATATCCATAGTGTGAAACCCCGTTATATTCGATAAAAAGTAGTAAAAATATATAAACTTATTTTGTATAATAGCGCTTCTATTCGCGCTTACCTAATCAATATGATTGCGAATGTGTAAATTTCAAGGAAATATCGCATTAGTCTTTGAAAGACTCAGTGAATCAAAATATAAGTGACCAAAAAATGATCAAGCTTTCACCTTTAGATAAGTATAACCAAGATTTAACTCGTGATGATTTTTTATATGATGAGGCACAGAAAAATGCAGTATTAAACCTTCAACGCCTTTATGAAGACTTCCAAAATAAACCTTTGCCTACTCAAGGGTTCAAAAAGGTATTGAATCGATGGAAGCGGGTTATTGCTAAATCTGAAGTTAAAACCATTCAGGGCATTTATTTCTGGGGTGGTGTAGGGCGTGGCAAAACCTATTTAGTTGACACCTTTTATGATTGCCTACCTTTTGAAAATAAAATGCGTGTTCACTTTCATCGTTTTATGCACCGTGTTCATCAAGAATTAAAAACCCTAACAGGACAAGAAAATCCACTAAAAATAATTGCCAAACGTTTCGCAGATGAAACCTGCATTATTTGTTTTGATGAATTTTTTGTCTCTGACATTACTGATGCGATGATCCTAGGATCTTTATTTGAAGAGCTATTTGCCCATAATGTCACGTTAGTCGCCACGTCGAATATTATTCCTGATGAACTTTATCGTAATGGTTTACAACGAGAGCGATTTTTACCTGCGATCAAATTAATTAATCAGTATTGTGATGTGGTGAATGTGGACAGCGGAGTAGATTATCGCTTACGTACATTAGAGCAAGCTGAGATTTATCATTCACCTTTAGATGCGAAAGCCAGCGAAAACTTAGCGCAATATTTTAATCAGCTCTCTGTGGAACCAGGGAAAAAGTTGATTGATATTGAAGTGAATAACAGAGCATTACATGCGATTGAAGAATCTGATGGCATCGTGCACTTCGACTTTTCAGTGTTGTGTGAATCAGCTCGTAGCCAAACCGACTACATGGAAATAAGCCGTTTATATCACACGGTATTATTAGCTAATGTGAAACAAATGAGTGTCGACCGCGAAGATGCTGCACGTCGCTTTATTGCGCTTGTTGATGAGTTCTACGAGCGTAATGTGAAATTAATTATTTCAGCTGAAGTGGAGATGGAGAATTTATATAGCCACGGTGGTTTGGTTTTTGAATTTAAACGCTGCTTAAGTCGTTTACAAGAGATGCAATCGCATGACTATCTTGCCAGTGAGCATTTACCGTAAATGAATTTACTTAATATTCGTGTTGGTATTTGTTCTTAAATGAATAAAAGTTCAATTAAAGTGCAGTTTTTTGTGATTTACAGGTGATCTTAGAAGATAACTTCTGTATAATCCGCGCTCCCTGCGTTACAAATGCCTACTGTTTTTGACTTTTGTGAAAAGTAGTGGCGATGGACTCGATACTCGAAGGGGTAGTGCGTGGTCTTTTTAACCGGTGATATTAATTATTAATATTCATCATTTAAAGTAACATAATAAATATTGGGTTTTTTAATGAAAACTTTTGTAGCAAAACCAGAAAGCGTACAACGCGAATGGTTCTTAGTGGACGCCGAAGATAAAACTTTAGGTCGTATCGCTACTG
>Ga0209396_1000184_pt1 | contig 79888 bp, 77 predicted proteins | sample GOMGulsemesocosm_6_FD_184638 | JGI IMG/M metagenome (GOLD analysis project Ga0209396, IMG submission 184638) | Methane-oxidizing microbial communities from mesocosms in the Gulf of Mexico - GOM8C Gulf of Mexico (SPAdes) (version 2) | ecosystem: Environmental > Aquatic > Marine > Cold seeps... | reverse complement strand
GAATATATTGAGTATTACAATACAATGAGAATCAAGGTCAAACTAAAAGGCCTGACTCCGATAGAGCATCGAAATCAGGCCTTACTGGCCGCTTAATAACAGTGTCCAACTTTATGGGGTCACTTCATTTGCAGCCTTTTTTGTTTCTAGCATTTGTTCAAATGTTCAGCTCAAAAATAAACTGCCTCTCCCTTCCTTATTTAAAACACTCTATTAACCAATAAATAGATAGGATAAAGGGCATGCCAGTACTCATTGCTTATATAGCTGTGATCTTAATATGGTCGACGACACCGTTAGCGATTCAGCTAAGCCAACAAGACTTACCGTTTTATACGGCACTGAGCTTACGTATGTGGGGCAGTGCCATTCTGTCGATGCCGCTACTGATGATCTTGCGCCAGTCTTTGATTTTTACACCTCAGGCATTAAAAAGTTATGCGGCTGGGGCGATCGGAGTTTATGGCGCCATGATCTGTGTGTATTGGGGTGCGGCTTATGTACCTTCTGGAATGATCTCGGTGATGTACGGTTTAAGCCCTATGTTAAGTGGCATTTTGGCTTTCTTATGGCTGAAAGAGCGAGAGTTAACGCCGGCGAGAGTGATCGCATTAATACTCGGGGTTATGGGGCTGTATACCGTGATAATGGGGCAGCTGACACTGGGTGGAGAAGCATGGCGTGGCATTTTAGGGACCTTGCTTTCGGTCTTCTGTTTTTCTCTTAGTGCGGTCGCGGTGAAACACATCAATGCGGGTTTACACCCTTTGGTGCAGACCAGTGGCACGCTATGGGTGTCGTCTATCGGATTTTTACTAACGGTGCCTGTTTTTGGTATTCAGATACCGGCTGAAGTTGCGATTGCTAGTTGGATCGGACTGGGATACTTGATTAGTTGTGGCTCGTTATTAGGCTTTATCTTGTATTTTTATATCTTGAAGCATTTGCCGACGGCGCGGGTTGCGCTAATCACCTTGATTGCACCTGTACTCGCGATGTTGTGGGGAAATTTACTAAAGGAAGAAGTATTAACTTTTACCTCCTTTTTAGGATGCTTAGTCTTGCTGTTTGCGTTGGCGTTATATCAGTGGCATCGAGGTTTGGATAAATTGTTGAAACGATTTATGGTGCGGGCAGTAGGTCAGGGATCAACAGATATCAAGTATAAAAAAAGCTAAATATATTGAAGATGAGGCCGATAAACCTTCCAAGCCATAGAAGTATTAGCAAAGAGAGTTATTGGAGTAGATATGAAAAAACCAGCATTGAGCCAGGTTGCCATTGTGTTCAGCAGTATTTTATTAACGGCATGCTCGAGTATGTTTGTTGATGAAGACTCGATTTCTTCTGAGCCAGAAGCTTTCTTTCAGCCCGTTGAACAGGAGGTTGATCCTATTGCCGCCATGGTTCTTAGGGTTGTGGGGTATGGCGCTATGGTTAAGCACAAATCATTAACCGAGTCACAAAGTCGGTTAATGGCCATTCGTGCTTCTAAGCTTGATGCTTATCGCTCGATGGTTGAGCGTGTTTATGGAACGGCATTGCAAGGTAGTACTACGGTGAGAGATTTGGCTGTGCAGAATGATCGCTTCCGTACGTATGTGGATACCTTTATTCATGGCGCTCGGGTTATTTCTAGTGATGTAATGTCTGATGGCACCGTTGAAACTCTTTTAGAAATGGTGATTGATCAGGGTTTCCGCAATTGTTTGCAGACCATGGATAGCCAGCGTTATAACGTTGATTGCCGTGCACCTTTGGGTAATGACGCGACCAGTTTTGCGCAGAGTCAGCGTAAACGTATTCAAAAAGAATCAGCCATTCCTGAAACCGGTTATTACTTTATTGATTAGTAGTCCCTTACATAAGTTAGATAGATGAGGCGTTTGTGATGAAAGTTTTATTACTGCTGTGCATGAGTTGGATTTCATTCGCAAGTTCCTATGTCCATGCCTATGTTGTGGAAGTAGAAGGGCAAGCGCCGATTACAAACAGCGTAAGCCACGCACGTCAACAAGCCTTGGAGGATGCTATGCGCCAAGCCAGTTTGCGTGCAGAAGCTCACGTTGTCAGTACTCAGTTGATGAGTAAGGGGGTGATGCAGAAAGACGAAATCAAATTAAAGAGCCAAGGTCAGGTTAAAGACGTTGAGGTGCTGTGGGAAGATGCGCAGGATGGCATTTATAGCGTTGCTATTCGGGCCGATGTGAAGCCCGTTCAAATGTGTCAAAGCCAAGGTAATAATTTACGCAAAGCGGTGGCGATTACAGGCTTTGGATTAGTAACCCCTAAGCAGACTTCGCTAGGGCAGCTGCAAAATATCGAGCAAGATCTTGCACGAGTATTTATTAATACCCTTAATGACAGCGGCCAGGTGCACGCATTAGATGCTAGTCATATCGGCTTGTATGAAAACCCAGCGTACGCGCCATCGTCACAGAATCAGCAACGTCATTTAACAACCTCCATGACCTTGGCTCAAAATCTAGGCGCACAATATATCGTATCGGGTATCGTTCGGGGTCTAGATACGTTATCTACGGTTGCCGACAAGGCTCAGAGCAATAGCACTTGGTTATCGCTGGTAGGGTTAGCGGATGAGCCCGCTGAGCGCCAGTTTGTGATCGATGTTTTTGTTCATGATGGCTATAGTGGTGCGTTAATTTTTAGTAATAGTTATGCGACTCAAGGTCAGTGGAATTTAGACCGTATGGCGAATGTCCGTTTTGCTAGTCCTGCTTTTTGGCAAAGCCACTATGGTCACGCGGTAAAAGATTTATTAGTGGGTGCGATTGATGATGTATCTATGTCTCTTCGTTGTCAGCCTTTTATGGCTAAAATTATCAAAACGGAAGGCAAGCGCTTACACATAGAAGCGTTGGCGGGTGCGGGTATTCGTCCTGGGGATAAGTTCAGTATTTATCGCAGCGGTACTTTTTATAACTTGGATTTAGAGCCGCGTATAGAATTAACCAATACCGATATGCAGGCAACGGTTAAGCAAGTTCAACCTCAGTTTATTGTGGCGGATCTTGCCATGTCGGCGCAGCAGCTATCGATTCAGCGTGATGATATCGTTATTGCGTGGTAGCGGTTATTTCACCTGTTATTGTATTAATACTTGCTCTTTTACTCACTTGTATTAGAGCAAGACAGATCTTTTACTTTCTTGCCATCACTATACGTTTCTAAATGAATATCAAAGCCCCAAAGTGAATGCAAATGCTTAATGACCTCGTTGCTGTCCTCTGATAGTGGGATGTTACTTTGCATGGTATGGCGTAACGTCAGAGAGCGGTCGCCTCTCAAATCAACGGACCAAGCTTGGATATTAGGCTCGCGATACGATAGATCATATTGCTGAGATAAGTTGTCTCTAATCGTGCGGTAGCCTTTTTCATTATGAATCGCATCGACTAGGTATTTGGCTGCACGTTCATCGTCATATAAGCTAAACAGCTTAAAATCACGAATTAACTTGGGAGACAAATACTGCTGAATGAAGCTTTCATCTTTAAAATTTTTCATGGCGAAATGCAGTGTTTCTAACCAATCTGAGCCGGCAATTTCAGGAAACCATTCTTTATCTTCTTGGCTTGGGTATTGGCAAATACGTTTTATATCTTGAAACATATTAAAACCAAGAGCATACGGATTAATGCCGTTGTAATTAGGGGAATCGAATGCTGGCTGAGCAACGACGTTAGTATGAGAGGTTAAAAATTCCAGCATGAAGCCTTCATCCACTAGGCCTTCATCATAAAGAGTATGCAGCAGCGTATAGTGCCAAAAGGTTGCCCAGCCTTCATTCATTACTTGAGTTTGACGCTGTGGATAAAAGTACTGAGCCATTTTACGCACAATTCGTATGATTTCTCTTTGCCATGGTTTTAGTAGTGGGGCATTTTTTTCAATAAAATACAGCAAGTTTTCCTGCGGTTCAGAGGGGAAGTTGCGCTTTTTTTTCTCGACTTCTTCTTCGTGGCCTTTAGGAATCGTGCGCCATAAATCATTAACTTGCTGCTGTAATATCTCTTCACGCTCTTCTTGGCGGTGAGCTTCTTCTTCAGCGGAAATGGGCTTAGGCCGCTTATACCGATCAACGCCATAATTCATCAGTGCATGGCAAGAATCGAGTATCTTTTCAACGTCTTCGATACCGTAACGTTCTTCGCATTTTTTAATATATCCTCGAGAGAAAACTAAATAGTCGACAATCGCGCTGGCATCGGTCCAGGTTTTAAATAAATAGTTGCCTTTAAAGAAAGAATTATGGCCATAGCAAGCGTGTGCGATCACTAAGGCTTGCATTGGTAAGGTGTTTTCTTCCATTAGGTAAGCGATACAAGGACTGGAATTAATTACGATTTCATAGGCCAAGCCCATCGCGCCACGTTGATAATTCTTTTGCGTCGCTAAAAAGTGCTTGCCATAAGACCAGTGGTGATAACCTAAAGGCATCCCAACCGAGGCATAAGCATCCATCATTTGTTCAGCGCTAATAACTTCAATTTGATTCGGGTAAGTATCCAATTTATAACGTTTCGCGATGCGTTTTATTTCGCTGTCGTAAGCTTCTAATAATTCAAATGTCCATTCGGAGTCGGTTGATATATAACTCATGCACTCTCTCCTTGGTGGCTACCTTGTGGCTGCTTGGCAAACAACTCGCGAAATACAGTATAAATATCGCCAGGCTCTTTTATTTGTGCCATGGCAAATTCCTTCGGCCATGCAGTGCCCAGTGCTTGATAGGCCTGCCATAAGGCTTGATGGTCTTGCGGTGTGATTTCAATGTAAGAAAAATACTGCACTTCAGGTAAAATATATTGGCTTAATAGCGAGGCACATTGAGGGCTATCATCATCCCAATTGTCGCCATCGGAAGCTTGTGCCGCATAAATATTCCATTCACTGGTAGAATATCGATCTTGTACGATCTCATGCATTAATTTAAGCGCGCTGGATACGATCGTGCCACCGGTTTCTCGTGAATAAAAGAACTCCTCTTCGGTGACTTCTTTAGCGCTGGTATGATGGCGAATAAATACCAGCTCAATTTTGTCATAATTTTTTTGTAAAAATAAATACAGCAAGATATAAAAGCGTTTTGCAATTTCCTTAATATCTTGGGTCATCGACCCTGATACATCCATTAAACAAAACATCACTGCTTTACTCGTCGGCACAGGAAATTTTACCTGACTGCGGTAGCGTAAATCGAAGGTATCTAAATATGGCACCTTTTTAATACGCGATTTGAGCACGGATATTTCTTCACTTATTGCCAGTAACCTAGCGTGATGTTTAAAACCATCAGGGTTGGCTTCGAGCTCTTGCTGTTCTATGAACAGGGCTTTTAACTTGCGCTTCTTACCTGCGGAAAGAGCGATGCGCCGTGCATGCGCATTTCGCATAGAGCGGATTATGGATAAATTGTTTGCAGTACCTGCGGTAACAAAACCTGCATGCTTGGTTTCAAATTCATCTTGGGTCGACAACGTTTTCTTCACCATATTAGGCAGTGCTAAGTCTTCAAAGATATAGTTCAAGAACTCTTCTTTACTGATATAAAAGCTGAATTCATCTTCGCCTTCGCCAGAGTTACTTGCTTTACCACTGCCTGATCCGCCTCCACCGCCTTTGGGTCTATCAATTTTGTCACCGGCATCAAACTGTTTATTACCCGGATAAATTCGATGTTGCTGTCCCCCTTGGCCATGACTAATGATGGGCTCATGAGTATCTTGGCTAGGGATACTGATACTTTCTCCACGCTCCATATCCGTAATGGAACGTTTATTTATGGCTTCGCTAACGGCTTGCTTAATATGCTTTTTATAGCGCTGCATGAAACGCTGCCGATTAACTAAGCTTTTGTTTTTACCGTTTAAACGGCGATCAATAAAGTACGACATAGGCTCCTCCTTATAAAAGCTCTATTTATAAGAGTTCCACTTTATTGAGATTTTCGTACGCGTAAATACCAATCAGCCAATAACCGTACTTGCTTTTCGGTATAGCCCCGATCAATCATACGGTTTACAAAATCATCATGCTTGGTCTGATCATCTGAAGAAGACTTCGCGCTGAATGAAATAACGGGCAATAAATCTTCGGTATTAGAGAACATTTTTTTCTCAATAACCGTGCGCATTTTTTCGTAACTCTGCCAAGAAGGGTTTTTACCTTGGTTATTGGCTCTTGCGCGTAAAATGAAATTAACACTCTCATTTCTGAAGTCTTTCGGATTGCTAATACCAGCAGGTTTTTCAATTTTTTCAAGTTCTTCATTAATCGCACTGCGGTCAAGAATTTGTCCGGTTTCTGGGTCACGATATTCCTGATCCTGAATCCAGAAATCTGCGTACGTCACATAGCGGTCGAAGATATTTTGACCATATTCCGAATAGGACTCCAGATAAGCTGTTTGAATTTCTTTACCAATGAAATCAACATACTCTGCCGAGATGTATTCTTTAATGAAGTTTAATAAGCGATCGTGTGTTTCTGCGGGGAATTGCTCCTGTTCAATTGCCTGTTCAATAATATAAAGTAGGTGAATAGGATTGGCGGCAATTTCAGTATTATCAAAATTAAATACTCGAGATAGGATTTTGAAGGCAAAGCGTGTCGATAGCCCGTTCATACCCTCATCGACACCGGCGGCGTCTTTATACTCTTGCAGGGATTTAGCTTTGGGGTCGATGTCTTTTAAATTCTCACCGTCATAAACGCGCATCTTTGAATAGATACTGGAATTTTCGGAGTCTTTAAGGCGGGATAGAACAATGAATTTAGCTAACATGTTCAAGGTATCGGGTGCGCAATGCGCTTCGGCTAAAGCACTATTATCCAGTAGTTTTTGATAGATTTTTACTTCTTCACTGGCTCTTAAACAGTAAGGCACTTTAACAATGTAAACTCGATCTAAAAATGCCTCGTTGTTTTTGTTATTTCTAAATGCAGTCCATTCTGATTCGTTGGAGTGCGCTAAAATTGTACCTTCGAAAGGCAGTGATCCTGTGCCTTCGGTACCGTTATAGTTACCTTCTTGAGTTGCGGTTAATAATGGATGCAGCACCTTAATCGGCGCTTTAAACATTTCTACAAATTCCATTAAGCCTTGGTTCGCTCGACACAAGGCGCCAGAATAGCTATAAGCATCGGGATCATCTTGCGAGAAGTCTTCCAGCTTACGAATGTCAACCTTACCGACGAGCGCTGAAATATCTTGATTGTTTTCATCGCCAGGTTCTGTTTTGGCGACGCCAATCTGATCAAGAATCGAAGGGTATAGTTTAACGACTTTAAATTGGCTAATGTCACCGCCATATTCGTGTAGACGTTTGACTGCCCAAGGTGACATGATTTTATTCAGTGAACGTGCAGGAATGCCAAAATCTTCTTCTAAAATTTTCCCATCTTCTTTGACGTCAAATAAACTGAGAGGTGATTCAAATACCGGTGAACCTTCGATGGCATAAAATGGGATGTGCTGAATGAGTTCTTTTAAACGTTCTGCGAGTGAGGACTTACCTCCGCCGACAGGGCCTAATAAGTATAATATTTGTTTCTTTTCTTCTAGTCCTTGGGCGGCGTGGCGGAAAAAGGAAACAATTTGCTCAACGGCTTCTTCCATTCCGTAAAATTCAGAAAAAGTAGGGTAAAGCTTGATGACCTTGTTGGAAAAAATTCGGCTTAAACGGGTATCTTGTGCAGTATCAATGAGCTCTGGCTCACCAATAGCCATCAGCATACGCTCAGCAGATGAGGCATAAACATTGGGATCTTGCTTACACAGGTCGAGGTAATCCTGTAATGAAATCACCTCCTCTTGGGTCGATTCATAGCGCGACTGGAAGTGGTTGAATATGCTCATAATAGTTCCCCTAACTGGTGCTTGATTTTTTAATAGCTACTGCATATTTCTGCTCATAAAGTTAATGTAAAACGGTTATTGGATTAATAGGAAATGGATGATCCTTAATTCAATATATGATGATTTGACTGCATTTATCATCCTTAGTTTGTAAGTTTAGTAAAAAGTCACAAAAAGAATCAATAATTTAATTAAAATATTAATTAAATAGAAAGCAGTGAGGCGTCAAAAAAATGAAAGCTCTGCTTATGCTTGAAATGCACGCATAGAGCATGCCGAAAATAGGAGTTTTATTTTTTATGACGAAATTGAATAAAGGAAAAATAAAATGAAAAAACTGACAATTATAAATTGAGCAGGCAGGGTGCTTGCTGAAGGGTAAGGCTCAGAGGGTGAAGCGGTTCACTCTCAGAGCATAAGATAAAATAGGGGTAACGATTCAGATTAACCAAACTTAAACAGAATAAGATCTATTATTGGGTGTTTGTGGAACAAATATGCGAGGCAGGAGCCGAACTAAGGCTACAGGGAGCGTAGCGCTATGAATACCTGCAATAGCTGGTATTCACGCCGTTTTATGGAATAAATACCCATTCATGGATCGGTTTATAAAACCTGCTGAACAGTTACAAATAGAACAGGTTAAGCGTCACATAGCTCAGGAAATATTACCTTCCATTCTTCAAATCCTCCATCCAAGCTATAAACCTCTTTAAAGCCTTGCTCACTAAAATAATTCGCTGCACTTTGGCTTGAATTACCGTGATAGCAACACACAATCAGCGGGGCTTGTTGATCGGCCTGGGCCATAAAATGCGGGACGCCTTCGTTATCAATACGTATAGCATCTTTCATGTGGCTGGTTTGAAAGCTCATGGCATCACGAATATCAATAATCTGGCTGGTGCCTTGTTCTATTAAGGCTTTTGCATCATTAGCATTGATGCGAGTGAAGCTTGCAGTCATGTTAATTTCCTAAACTTATCTAAAATTTGTGAGATATTGTATAGCCTCTCTTACGGTGGCTAATGGGATTTTGTAGCGCTAGTGCTCAGTCTTGTGCGTTCACTCGAAACCAGGTTTCGTCTTCTAGGCGCATTGCGCTGAGCTTTCCACCCCAGACGCAGCCTGTATCAAGGGCGAATACATTATCGACCTCTGTTTTACCTTCTAGGGCTGCCCAGTGACCAAAAAAGATGCGGGTATCAGCCGCTTTGCGTTCGAGTTTAAACCAAGGGCTAAAGCCTGTCGGTTTCTTATCTAAGCCTTCTTTGGTCAATAAATCGAGCTGACCGCCTTGAGTGCAAAAGCGCATACGCGTGAAATAATTAACAATGATGCGTAAGCGGTCCATACCGACCAAGGATTTATCCCATTGATCAGGGATATTGCCATACATGCTATTGAAGAAATCACGGAAATCAGCCGATTGAATAAAAGTTTCCACTTCTAAAGATCGTTTCAGTGCTTTTTTAGCACTCCATTTAGGAGGAATGCCAGCATGCACCATCAGCGCGTTTAGGCTTTTATCATGATGCACCAATGGCTGATGTCTTAGCCAATGCATTAGCTCTTCGCTATCGCTGGCGTTAAGGGTCGCTTCTAAGGTATCTGATTTCTTTTGATTATTCTCATTAAAATAAAGGGCTAATAAATGCAGGTCGTGATTACCCAATACGGATATCGCTTTATCCCCTAAGCCTTTAATAAAACGCAGCGTTTTCAGTGACTTAGGACCACGATTGACCAAGTCGCCAGCAAACCAAAGGGTATCTCGATTATCGTCGTAATCGATTTTCTCTAGCAGGGCCATTAACGAATCATAACAGCCTTGAACATCACCAATTGCGTAAGTAGCCACTCTTTACCAACCTCTAGTTTAGCGCCGATGGAACGGCCAAAGTAAACACAGGAATTTGCGCATCAAATAATAGCGCATCTTCTTCTGTTTCTTCTTCCGCTTCCAAGCATAAGCGCATGCCATAGTGGCCGCTCATGCTGCCAACTTGAGTGCTCAGGACTGCACCACTGGAATATTGGTAGCTATCACCTGGGCTAATGACCGGGTTTTCGCCTACAACACCATCACCTTGCACTTCTTCTAGCTTGCCATTGCCATCGGTAATTAACCAATGGCGTGTCATCAATTGCACGGATTGATGGCCGGAGTTGTAGATATCAATATGATAAGCAAAAACGTAGCGTTGCTCAGTCGGACTCGATTGCGCCTTAATATACTGAGGCTCAACGGTAACGATGACTTCGGGTATTTGGTGGGCAGGAAAAATACCTCGCGCATCTAGATCAGCCATTGTTATTGGCCATCCGACGCTAAAGGATTTTCGAAAACAAAATCAGCAATTTTCACATATTCTTCCAAGCTTAGGCGCTCAGGTCGTAAGCCCGCGTCAATATCTAAGCTTTCAATATTTTCTGCAGTAATCATACTTTTAAGCGTATTACGTAGCGTTTTTCGGCGCATATTGAACGCTTGGCGAACTACATTCTGAAAAGTAGGCACGCTTTTAGTCGGAAAAGGCAGGTTGTCGTGAGGGACTAAGCGCACGATGGCCGAATCGACTTTAGGCGGTGGATTAAACGCACTTGGGCCAACAATAAACAGAGGCTCTACACGGCACCAGTACTGCGCCATGATGCTTAGACGTCCGTAATCTGAGGTGCCAGGCGCCGCAGCCAAGCGCTGAACTACTTCTTTTTGCAGCATGAAATGCATGTCGTGCACTAAGCGTTCTTTGGTATAGCTCAACAGATGAAAAATCAGCGGCGTCGAGATGTTATACGGCAAGTTACCAATAATACGCAACGGTGCTGGATTTTCGGCTTCTTTATCAATCAGCTGGGTAAAATCATACTGCAGCGCATCGCCTTCGTAGACTTTGAAATTTGGGTAATTAAAAAACTGAGTACGTAGACGTGGAATTAAATCACGGTCGATCTCTACTACGTTCAATGCCCCCGTCACTTCTAACACTGGCCCAGTAATAGCGCCCATACCGGGTCCAATTTCAACCAGGTTTTGGCCGACTTTAGGATTGATCGCCAGGACGATTTTATTAATGATGTTAGCATCATGCAGAAAGTTTTGACCAAAGCGCTTACGGGCTTTATGACCCTGATTGGCGGCTAAAACTTTTTGTGCGGCTGACTTTTGGCGGCCTGCTTTTTTACGATCGCCCGTTGAACGCGGGGCATTAAAATCACTCATGATAGTCTCTTGTTTTGGTAAGCTGCCGCCATTTGTGCGGCAACCTTTAATGCGGTTTCTAAACTGCCTGAATCTGCTGTCCCTAAACCGGCTAAATCTAGCGCGGTGCCATGGTCAACAGAGGTTCGAATAATGGGGAGGCCTAAGGTAATATTAGCGGCTCTGCCAAATCCGTGAAACTTTAATACCGGCAAACCCTGATCATGATACATGGCTAATGTAGCATCTGCGTGCTCAAGATGTTTTGGGGTGAACAGGGTATCTGCGGGGAGTGGGCCAATGAGGTTAAGACCTTCGTTATTGAGCGCTTTTAAAGTGGGTTCAATAATCTCAATCTCTTCCATCCCGAGATGTCCACCTTCGCCTGCGTGGGGGTTTAAACCCGCGACTAAAATTCTAGGCTGATCGATGGCAAAAAATTGCTGTAAATCATGATGCAAAATACGCGCTACACGACGGATGCGGTCGGGCGTAATGGCATCAGCGACGTCTTTTAGCGGTAAGTGAGTGGTTACCAATGCGACTCGTAGATCTTCGGTCGCGAGCATCATTACGACTTCTTCTTTACCGCAATAATCGCGCAGATATTCTGTATGGCCGGTAAAAGAACCGGTGGTCACTTCCGGCGCATCATTGATGACACCTTTGTGTAGGGGGGCCGTCACCATTGCGTGCCAATGGCCATCAAGGCAACCTTGTGTTGCAATGTCTAATGTCTTCAGAACATACGGGCTATTGGCGGTATTGAGTTCACCGGCAATGCTTTGTTCTGCTAAGGGCACATGCTTAACCCAAAGGTGACCGACTTGATGCAGCTGAGTTTGTGCAGCCGTTTTCTCATCAAAATCTGAAACAGCCAAAGGTAAGCCGAGCTGTTTAGCCCGGTCGAGCAATAGCTGCTTATCGCAAATCACTAGAATCTGATAGTCCCATACTTGCTGCGCAATTTGCACACACAAGTCTGGGCCGATACCGGCAGGCTCACCTGCGGTGATTGCCAGCACAGGTATTGTCTTAGTACCAATCTGAGTTGAAGTATTGGAAGCCGTCATCAATTATGACTCTTTAATATCAACATAAGCTTCTGAACGAATCTTACGCAGCCAAATCGGTAACTCTTCTTCGAACTGACGCGACTGCAGCATCTGGTGAATTTGGTTGCGTTGAACTTGCTCACCTAAATCTGTTTCTTTACGTTCTTCAACTTGCAGCACGTGCCAGCCGAATTTACTTTTAAACGGCTTACTTAATTTACCTGGATCAATCTCACTCATTCTACGATCAAAAGCAGGCACCATATCACCTGGGTTAACCCAGCCTAAATCGCCACCATTGGCAGCACTGCCTGGATCATCACTGTATTCTTTGGCCAATTTAGCAAAGTCGCCGCCATTATCGAGCTTTTTATACACTTGCTTGATGCGGGCTTCGGCATCGCTATCGGAGCGAATCTCGTTTGGCATAATTAAGATATGACGCACCTTATTTTGCAAAACCATGACGGTTGAGCCGCCACGCTTATCAGCGATTTGAATAATGTGGAAACCACTGGCACTTTTAATCGGCTCAGAGACTCCGCCTTGTTCTAAATCGGTTACCGCATCAGAAAATAATGAAGGTAATTGAGCTTGCTTGCGCCAGCCTAAGTCACCGCCTTTTAAGGCGTTACGGCCATTCGATTTGGCAATGGCTTGCTGTTGGAAATTCTTACCGGCTTTAATGTCCGCAACGATGGTATTGGCTTTAATACGCGCCTTTTTAATTTCGTCGGCACTGGCTTGGCTAGGAATCGAGACTAAAATATGGCTTAAACGATATTCCGCTTCCGCGGCCATTTGACCTGCTTTAGACGCTAAGAAATAATCAATATCTTGTTGTGATATTTGTACACGATTATTGACTTGGAATTTCTGTACGCGACTTATCACCATTTCTGTACGAATTTGTTCAACCGCTTCACGGTACGAAAGGCCATCTTTTTGTAAGGCATCGCTGAATTGCTCAATGGTCATGCCATTTTGCTTAGCAATACGTTTAACCGTATCCGTCAGTTGTTGATCGGATACTTGTACGCCGCCACGATCAGCCATTTGTAACTGAATATTTTCTAAAATCAAACGTTCAAGTACTTGCGGGCGTAATAGGCTATCCGGTGGAATCTGTCCGCCCATTTGGCGTTTAACAGAATCCATGCGAGCTTCCAATTCACTTTGCATGACGACGCCTTCATCGACGATCGCCGCGATGCGATCTAAGTCGACTGGGGCAGCCGTCACATTTACAGACATGCTGAAGGCAGTACAAAAGGCAGCGAAGCCTAAAAGGGCTTTTTTATTCATAGCGTTTGATAATTCCTGTAACTTAATCGCTTTCAAAATCAAAATAGCGGCGGGTAGAATAGCCGCGGATGGATTGATTCATAATGTCGTCTGGATTCGCTCCAAAACTGGAGAGACCTTTTAATTCAAGGCGTAATAACCAACCGTATGTTTTGTCGGTATTGGTATCGGCATCGGTAATGCGTTTGCTTTGCTCTTGATAAAGAACTTGAACACGCCAACAACAGCTTTGATATTCAAAGCCGGCTAACGCTTCAATTACAGGGTCGACGGGTTTAACTTCGTCGCTTTCATAATCCCATAAATCTTTTTTCCGGCTACCCATTAAGGCCCAAGAATCGTTAAGCGCCCAGAAAACCCCAAGATCTAATTGACGAATGCTTTCACTTTTATTTTCACGCAAGCTAACGTTAGCCATGTGATTTAATTTGTCGTTATATTCGATACTGAATTGTTTTTGTAAAATATCTTGTTCTGCATCTTCACCGCTTACTTTAGGCAGTTCGCCGTATTCGATCATGCTATACAGGCGCCATTGATCGTAAGGATTCCAAGTACTTTCAGCAATGGTTGAGGATTTTTTGCGACTATCCGCTGCGCTTACCGACGTTCCTGATAATTGAACACGTCGATCTTCGTGATAATAAATGCGGCCGATGCTGGCATTAAGCGTTTCTGTACCATCACTGTCTCGTAAGAAGCGAGTCGTTAAACCTAGGGTTGTTTGGTTGGCATCGCCCACTCGGTCGTTGCCGTTAAAACGATAATCACGGAATAACTGGCTGGAGTTGAAGGTTAGAACGCTGCTATCGAAATTAGGGATTTCACTCTGGTCATGATAAGGCACTTGTAGGTGCATTATTCTAGGCTCAAGAGTTTGAATGTAGGCGGAATCAAAAGTATTCATTTCGCGTTCAAAAAATAAGCCAGCATCAAGGCTGTATTTTGGAATAGCGATGATTGGATTTTCTTCGTAACCACTATCAATCAGGCCTTGTTCTACATCTTCAAGTTGATACTGTCGAATTTTATACTCAGCTTTAGGCGTAATATAAGCGAAAGGCCATTCAAGGGTATAGCTCACGGCAGAATCTAATACTAAGCGAGTGCCGTTAATCGCACTGGTACCGGTGAGTTTGTCATTATCACGTTGGAATTTAGTCGCTTGGCTTTTCATTGAGCCGGTAATACCAGAAAAAGATTCGGGTGAATAATTTAAGTTCAGCTGCGGTAGGCGTTTATAAGGACGATCAGCTAAGGCGATTGTATCGTCAACCGTTTGATAGCTCTCGCCTAACAGATTAAAGTTCCATGCGCTTTTATCGAAATAAATTTCGCCCCGAGTCGGCATATGAGTTTCGCGATTTACTCCAATATTAGACTTGGTATCGTTTAGATAATCATTGTCGCTTACTTCATTATAGACCCAGCGGTGATGCCAATTAGTACTGATGTCGCCACGCTGTTGGTAATTAATTAACCAACGATCTTGTCTTGGGGTCGTACCATCTTCTTGTAGATATTCACGATCGTTTTTTAGCTCGCCATAGTTAAACTCGCCATAACCAAAGGTGCTGGTAAGGTGACGAACTTGCCCTTGCCATAATAAACCATGATCTAGCAGCTCTTTGGGCGTAATCGTCGCATCAACTTGAGGGTGTAAGTTGAGATAGAAAGGCACTGACATTTCACTGGCTTGAACCTCGCCATTGAGACTGAAAGTAGGATCTAAGAAACCTGTCATGCGTCGATCATCGATAGGGAATCGATAGTACGGCAGATACATGATGGGAACTTCTTTAATTCTTAGCTGGGTATGCCAAGCACTGCCGATACCATTTTCACGGTCGAGATTAATCTCGCTGGCTTTAATATCCCAATCATTCTGACCCGGTTCACAAAAGGTATAGGTTGAATCCGTTAACTGAATGAACGCTTCACCTTTACTGTCGATGCTTGCCGCAGTGCCACGCATATGAGTACTAGGAATAGAATATTCACTCTGCTCAATTTTGGCGGTTTTTTGATCGGCTTGCTCATTGTCGTCTATTTCGGCGCGCTCGCCAGACATGACTAGATCGGTAGTCAGTATGCTGACGTTGCCGCTAAAATGGGCGCTGCGGTCAGTCTGCGACCAAGTGGCTTGATCACTGAAAATCTTTTTATCTTGCTGACTGAATTCTACGTTACCGTTAAAAATAGCATCGCCTTCTTTACTGGCTGTGGACTCGTCAGCTTCGATTAGTATACTTTTTTCATTGCGCGGCGTGATGGCGACAGGGCGATATTTTCCAGAACAGAATTCAGGTAATGCTGCAGCTTCTGCGGAGGTCAGTTCTTCTAGTGGATACCAAGATAGCGGACGAAAAGTATAATCAGCCGTGAGTTCAGCGCTTAGGCCGGTTTTCTGTTCGGCACCTTCGTTTGTGCTTTCGTTTGCACTCTCTTTTGTACTTTCACCAGCGCTCTCATTTGCACTGGCAAACGGGGCAGGAAATATACTAAAAACCGTAATTAACAGGGAAAATAGTTTGTTCATGTTAAATCGGAGAATCCGATCGATCCTTATGCTATGGTGCGTAAATAATGAAAAATCAAGAGGCCTGTATGGATCAGCGTCAGGAAGTTTTAGCCCAGTGGGCCGTCGATCAAATCGAGCGACTATATCAGCACAGTATACCTGCTCAAATGGTAACCGTATCGGGCGATGCTAGTTTTAGACGATATTTTCGCATCATTTTTAACGGAAATGGCGTGCAAAAGCACTGGATTGCCGTCGATGCACCTCCTGAACATGAAAATAGCCGCCAATTTGTTGATATCGCTAACGTTTGGTCCGCTGCTGGGGTGAAAGTTCCCACAGTATTAGCCTTTGATGAGACGCAAGGGTTTATGCTACTGGAAGACTTTGGTGATGTGCTATTACACCCAGAGTTAACCGCCAACGCCGCTGACAAATTGTACACATCGGCGATCGATTCCCTGATCGAATTACAGCAGCTACCGCGTACTGGCAATATTCCCGCCTATACGGATGAATTGTTAGATCGTGAAATGGCTTTGTTTCCAGACTGGTTGTGTGAAAAGCATTTAGGGTTAGAGCTCAGCACTGGCGAAGAGGCGATGTTGAACCAGGTCTTTGACACCTTAGCCCGCTCTGCTTTAGCACAGCCACAGGTTATGGTTCATCGTGATTATCACTCGCGTAATCTTATGGTCTGTCAGGCCCACCTTCCGCAGCATACTGAAGACTTTATTGGCATTATCGATTTTCAAGATGCGGTCTACGGCCCGGTCACCTATGATTTGGTTTCGCTGTTAAAAGACTGCTATATCCAATGGCCAAGAGCACAGGTTTTATCTTGGTTAGGGTACTTTAGAGCAGAGAGCATTAAGGGGAATAGTGGCCAAGTGTCAGACATTAGCGAAGCTCAGCTTATTCGCGATTTTGATCTGATGGGGATGCAGCGTCACTTAAAAGCCGCCGGTATTTTCGCCCGTTTAAGCATTCGAGATGGCAAACATGGTTATTTAAACGATGTGCCAAGAACGTGCGAATACATAGTGCAAGCGGCACGTTTATATCCAGAATTTTCAGCCTTTAGTCTCTGGTTAGAAACGATATTTTTACCAGCCTTGAATCTAAAGCAAGCGGCTTGAAGGAATTGTGAGTGTGATGATGAAAGCAATGATTCTGGCCGCGGGTTTTGGAACCCGAATGCGCCCTTTAACCGATAATTGCCCAAAGCCTTTATTACCCGTTGCCGGCAAGCCATTAATTGTTCATCACATTGAGCAGCTGGTGAAGTTGGGCATTCACGACATCATCATCAACCATGCCTACCTCGGTTATATGATTGAAGAAGCCCTGGGCGACGGCAGTCAGTTTGGCTGTCGTATTCACTATTCAGCAGAGCAAGAAGCGCTAGAAACCGGCGGTGGTATCTATAAAGCCTTACCTTTGTTAATGGCCGATAAAGCGCAAGGTGAAGTTGCCGAGCCGCCTTTCTTGCTGGTTAATGGCGACGTTTGGCTAGACTGGGAACGTATTCAGCTACCACAGAACATCGAAGGCCTGTGCCACCTATGGCTGGTGAAAAATCCTGATCACAACCCCGCAGGTGATTTTGTTTTAACCGCATCACACTCTGTATTGGATAAAACCAATCAAGCTACCAATAGCCAGAGCACTAAAGACCAGAGCAGCTTGGATAAAGCAGCACTGACTTTCAGTGGCATCAGTTTATTGAAGCCCGCTTTATTTAACGCGGTAGCGCCTGAACTATTAGAGACGGGGGTATTTCCATTAGCGCCGTTATTGCGACAGGCGATGGCACAAGGCAATGCGAGTGGCGAACTTTATAGCGGTAATTGGATCGATGTAGGAACTCCAGAGCGTTTGCAGCAAGTAGAAAATCTACTCGTGGCAGAACAGCAGGGGATACAGGTAGCAGGCGCATTATGAAAATCTGGTTAGGGAAAATCACGGGGGCCACGTTTGGACTTTTCAGCGGGGGTCCATTTGGTATTATCATCGGTCTGATTGCTGGGCATTTATTTGATCAGTTTATCGAACGTAATATACTGGGTGAAGTATCGCCGCAAGCTAATAGTACTGACTCGACATTACAGTTGCAGATTCAGCAGGTTTTTTTTCGCACGACCTTTCGTGTAATGGGGCGCATAGCGAAAGCGGATGGCCGTGTCTCGACCGAAGAAATTGCTGCCGCGAAGCACATTATGAGTCAGATGGGGCTCAATGACGATATGCGTCAGCAAGCCATTCAGTATTTTAACGAGGGTAAGGATGAAGGTTTTGATCTGGCTCCTGATTTACGCAGACTGAAAGAAGCGCTGAATCATCAAGCCTCCTTGTCGCAAATGTTTTTAGAAATTCAGCTCAGTGTGGCTTACAGTGACGGCAAATTAGCATTAGAAGAACGTCGAGTTTTAGATCGAATTTGCCGCGATTTAGGTATTTCAGCGTTTCAATTTGAGTGGATTCACTCGCGGGTTAAAGCCGCGATTGCTGGTGGCTGGAACGCTAATAGTCGCTCAAATAGTCAAGGTTCTCAGGGCAGAAGAAGCCCCGCTTCAGACGTTGCAACGGCCTATGCCGTACTGGGAGTCAAAGCGGATATCAGTGACATCGATTTGAAAAAAGAATATCGCAAACTAATGAGCCAGAATCACCCGGATAAGTTGGTCGCAAAAGGTTTGCCCGCTGAAATGATGAAGCTGGCAAAAGAAAAGACACAAGATATTCAAACCGCTTACGATAAAGTTCGACAGGCGCGTAAGGCTTAAAAATTAACAAGGACGTTACATGTTTGACCACATCATAGTCGAAGTCGCTTTAGGGCTTGCAGCGGTTTATCTCGTTTTTAGCTTATTATGCAGCACACTTGTCGAGTTCATCGCCGGCTTATTATCTCTGCGCGGTAAGCAACTTGAACGCGGCATTCGCTACTTAGTAGAAGACGAAGGGATGTCAGAGGGTTTGCTCAACCATTCCATGCTCAGCAAATTGTCGGATAAATATCGCAAAGCCTCATACATTCCTGCGGAAAACTTTCGCATCGCTCTTATCGATAGTTTGCAGCTTTATACCGGTAAAGATAAGAATTTTATCGACTGTTTAAACGAACTGCCAGCAGGGGGCTTGCGTCAATCGATGACGGCAATGTGGTTAGATTCTAATAACGACGAACAGGTATTTAAAGAAAAGATCGAAACCTGGTTTAGCGGTAATATGGTACGGGTCAGTGGTTGGTATAAGCGCCAAATTCAAAAGGTTTTATTACTGGTGGCGTTCGTCTTAGCGGCTTTAATGAATATCGACTCCATTCGCATCGCCCGTGACATCCCACAGGATAATGCACTAAGAACAGAGATGGCGAAGCAAGTGTCCCAGCTGCTTCCGCAGCAAAGCTTACTGTTAGAAAAAGGCAGGCTGAGCAGTGAGAGTACACAAGTCAGCTTAGGCTTCATAACCGATATCGAATTGCTAAAACAGCGCTATCAGGTACTACAAAAGACTACTAATGATCTTGAAACACTGGAGCTGCCTATCGGTTGGCAGGGTTTTGGTTTTATAAGTCAGTCTTTTCAGTGGTATGACTGGCTATTAATGATATTAGGCTGGTTCATTAGTGCATTTGCAGCCTCGATGGGAGCAGACTTCTGGTTCTCAAGCATTGGTAAGGTGATCAACCTGCGTTCGGGTGGAAAACCAGCCAATGGCAAGAAGTAACTCTCTATCTTCCTGTTTGTTTTTTGTACATGGAAGTGCTCATAAAAGGTGCCTAACCTGACTCAACTTGCACACCTCTAGTGCAAAAGTTATACGATAGCCCAGACTTATAAGACCTGTTATGATGCGGCCCCGACTATAATGTCAACTTTGTTAATGTCTAAGCGTATATCGTGGTGCAATTAACCGTTGAATTGAGTCAAAGTAGTGCGATTGGCCTGTTATGTGCTTTACACAGGTCAACTCCCTAAAGAATTATAAAGAGACGGTTATGCCACAAATTGTTACTACAGAAATGACCGAACTCGTGTCTCCAGGAATGGCCAATTTTTCTGGCAAGATGCACGGTGGTGAATTATTAAAGCTACTGGATAAAGCGGCACTAACCTGCGGCATGCGTTATAGCAGTTTGTATTGCGTGACTTTGTCGGTGGATAAAGTAGTTTTCCGTGAACCAATTTTTATTGGTGAATTAGTGACCTTGTTAGCGACGGTGAATTATACCGGTCGTACTTCGATGGAAATTGGGATTAAAGTAATTGCCGAAGACCTAAGAGGTAAGTCAGTACGTCATACCAATACCTGCTTCTTTACTATGATTGCGGTAGATGATGATGGTAAGCCAACCAAAGTGCCACCGTTAGTCTTGAATACAGAAGAGCAGCGAAGCCGTTGGGTGAGTGCTGAGAAGCGTCGTGCAGCGAGTATTAATCTTGAAAGAGAATTAAAAGAAAGCGCTTAGTTAATAATCTCTACTTAACTTCGCTTAACAAAAAAGGGCCGCTAACTGAATCAGTTAGCGGCCCTTTTTTGTTAATAGCGTTCAATTATGTACGCTATTAACATCCAGCCTTATGACCGTTTGTGATCAACGATGTCTTCAGCAAGCGCTTGCTCTTGCTTAAGAGACTCATCATCAACCTTGGTCTGTGGTAATAACAGGTTCATTGCAATCGCGACTAAGCCACAAAGACTAATACCTTGCAGACTAAAATCAGCGTTACCAATCGCCATGCCACCAATACCGAATACCAAGGTCGTCGATACAATCACTAGATTACGCTGATCGGTTAGGTCGACTTGGGCTTTCACTAAAATGTTCATGCCAACGCCGGCAATGGAACCGAACAATAGAATCAAAATGCCACCCATCACAGGCGTCGGGATAGTTTGTAGTGCTATACCAAACTTACCTACGAAGGCTAAAACAATGGCAAAACAAGCGGCCCAAATCATGATACGCGGATTAAACATCTTAGTCAGCATAACGGCACCGGTTACTTCAGAGTAAGTGGTGTTTGGTGGACCGCCTAATAAGGCTGCAGTGGATGTTGCTATACCATCACCTAATAATGTGCGGTGTAAACCAGGCTTCTTAGTATAGTCTTTACCGGTAACACTACCGATCGCTAAAATATCGCCTACGTGCTCAATCGCGGGGGCAATCGCTACCGGTAACATGAACAAGATCGCCGCAAGGTTAAACTCTGGGGTGATGAAGTTTGGTATCGCAAACCATTCGCTGCTGGCAACGGCTTCCGTACTAACCATACCCATGATCGATGCCATGATATAACCAACCAAAACGCCCGCCATAATTGGCAATAAGCGGAAGATACCTTTGCCCATAGTGGCAACCAACAAGGTGGTTAATAAAGCCGACATAGAGACCAGTAAAGAATCCACATAAGGGAATAATTCAGCTGCGCCATCACCGGTTTTTCCCATCGCCATATTCACAGCAATCGGTGCTAAACCTAGACCAATCACCATAATGATTGGTCCCGTCACAACCGGAGGCATTAAGCGGTGCAAGAATCCAGCGCCACGAACGGCAACCAGTGTCGCAATCGCTACATACACCAAGCCCGATACAAACAACGAACCCATTGCCGCAGCAACACCCCAAGTCTGCACGGAATACGCAATCGGTGCGATGAATACAAAAGAAGAGGCTAAAAAGATAGGCACTTGTTGCTTAGTAATAAACTGAAAGATCAGCGTTCCTATACCGGCGGTGAATAAAGCAACGCTAGGGTCTAGGCCCGTGATCAGTGGCATTAATACCAGTGCGCCAAAGGCAACGAACAGCATCTGCAAGCCCGCGAGTGCGTTACGCCAAGTCGGCTGATTGAAGCTGCTTTGATCAATACCGCTTTTTGATAAAGAGTTGTCCGGCATATTAATTCCTTAAACGTTAGGGTTAATTTTTATTATTAAAAGACTATTTAGTACCGAAAATCTTGTCGCCTGCATCACCCAGGCCTGGAATGATGTAGCCATTTTCGTTTAAGTGATCATCAATAGAAGCGGTATAGATATCAACATCTGGATGAGCGGCTTCTACCTTGGCAATACCTTCAGGTGCTGCGACTAATATTAGGGCACGAATATCGTTACAACCGGCTTTTTTCAGCAAGTCGATGGTGGCGTTTAATGATCCGCCTGTGGCGAGCATAGGATCAATAATTAACGCCATACGCTCGCTTATATCGCTGGTAAGCTTTTCGAAGTAGGTTACAGGCTCTAGAGTTTCTTCGTCGCGGTAAAGACCGACAACGCTGATTTTTGCGCTAGGCATTAGCTCTAACACACCGTCTAACATGCCAATGCCTGCACGTAGAATAGGCACAACCGTCGCTTTCTTACCGACTAAGCGCTGGCCTGTTAACTCGCCGTCCCAACCTTCCATTTGGAAGTCTTCAAGTTCTAAATCTTTGGTAGCTTCATACGTTAGCAAGCAGCCAACTTCTGCCGCTAACTGGCGAAAGCTGCGAGTGCTCATATCTCTAGCACGCATTAGGCTGATTTTGTGTTGAACAAGAGGGTGTTTGATTTCAAATACTGACATGTTTTTTGATCCGACTGAGATTTTTCCCATTTTTACATAAATTAGCCTAAATGTGAGGGGGTTTTGTCACCTTTTTGTCCAACTGGTCAGGAAAAGTAGGAGGAATATGCTCTGAGGTTATTTCGTAGCAGCAGCCATTTAAGGGGATAGCTGGTAAAATGGCTGAAATAGATCATTTTAGGAACGACCATGCCAGTAGCCGGTGTACGCCACATTCTTGTAAAAACCAGTTTAGAAGCCAATCGATTACGAGACCGTATCGCTAAAGGTGCTGATTTTGCCAAGCTAGCAAAGCAATTCTCTCAGTGCCCATCAGGTCAGAAAGCCGGTGGCGATTTAGGAGAAGTTAAGCCGGGGCAGATGGTTCGTCAATTCGATAAGATCGTTTTTAAGAGTGAATTGATTAAAGTTCATGGCCCGGTGAAAACCCAGTTTGGCTTTCACTTGATTCAGGTTTTGTATCGGTCTTAACTCTCGTCATTAAAATTTTGAGACTTAAATTCTCTCAATCTGCTGATCGACAAAGTCTTTAATCGCCGCTTGTGCTTCGTGGTGTATAGCGGTGAACTCTAAGTTAACTTCCCAGTGGTCGTCGAAGGGATTTACGCGAATAACGCGAGCGTAAATTGCACTGCTTTGATGGCTCATAAGAGACAGAGATAGTGCAATTTTAATTTCTTGTTGTACGTCTAGCTTGATGGGTGATACGGCAAATATACCTCCATAGCTCAAATCGATGATACGGCCCCGATGTTCTTGGGGTAATATCTGCTTACCTTCTAAGCATTGAAACGCTAGGGGGGAGTCCATCAGGATTCTTGGGCTTTTTCTGATTTCGCTTCTAGGGGGTACAAGGCGTACAGGTTTGTTGGTTGCGACTAGTTCATATAAATTTACTATATCGGTTTTACCTTTAACTCGGACAGAGTTCTTACTGCCTATTTCAATAAAGCTTTTTGCCTGCTGGTAGCAATTTTCACTAATCAGTATTTGCCCGCGCAAGCTATGAGCTTCTACTCGTGAAGCAAGATTCACTTCGTCACCGATCACTGTATATTCGCTGTGAATGTAAGAGCCGAGTTGGCCCGCAACAACTTCACCGGTATTGATACCAATCCCCATGAAGAGGGGTGGGTAGTCATTTAAGTGAGTTACACTATTGAATTCAGCCATGGCAATTTGCATATCAATTGCGCAGGCCAGCCCTCGCTCAAGATCATCTTCTTTCGAGGTGGGAGCGCCAAATAATACCATGATGGCATCGCCCATGAATTTATCGATGGTGCCATCGTAACGCTGAATAACTTCACTCATTTTTAAGAAATATTGATTAAGCAAGTCGATAACTTCTAAGGCTGAATATCTTTCTGCCATGGCGGTAAAGCCCCGTAAGTCAGACAGCAAAATAGTGACGTGTTTAGATTGTAATAAGGGATCTTCGTTATTAGCTTGGTTAATAATATGAATCAGTTGGTTTTGAAAGTGCTTATCTTGTAAGCAATCTGCACCACTGGATTCTTCATATTTGTCATTGATGATTTTATTGATATCTTGAATAAGGTTTTGTTTGCTTGAGTATTGCACAAGGCAAATCCTTGTTAGGCGGTCAGCGGTTTAATGTCTCAATAGCTAAGAGTTTAGTTCAGTAGCAGGATGAGGTTATAGGAGGGGGAGAACGACAGGTTGTTTTGAATTATAAGAATATTTGGTTACAAAAAAGCCCACTAGTTAGAGTCTTTGTGGGCTTTTAGCAGTCATAATTAGGGTGATTACCACATAAGGTCATCTGGAATCTGATAATCAGCATACGGATCATCTTCTTCAACTTCACTCGACTGGCTTTCTGCAATATAAATAAAGCAATCTTGATCACGCTGGCGAATTTTCTCAGCAACCCCCAACGGTATAACAACGAAAGCTTTATTATCTTGCTCTGGGCTAATAATGGCTAACCTGCCACGGCTTAGGCGATATTGAATATCGTCATCCACGTAAATCTTTTTGATCTTAGTACCGGCAGTGAAGTTATAGGCGACATCGCCATTCACTCGGATGGTATTCATTTGGATCAGTTGTTTGATCTGCGCGCCAATGGCTTTTTCTTCGGCCGCGGCTTTCTTTTCAGCGTTAAGCACTTTATCGCGAGACAGTTTATCTTGCTTGGCTTTATCGGCGAGAACTTTCGCTTCGTCAACAACTTCACCACCGTTACGGGCTTCTTTAACGTTTTTCTTTTTTTGTTTCTCAGCCTGCTTAGCTTTCTTTTTATCCGTTAGCCCCATGGATAGCAGCTGCTCTTGTAATGTCTTTGCCATTTTTATTCTCGTGATATCTATAGACGTTAAATTAATCAGCGTCGATATTTAAATTAGGTTTTATTTATACAAAAAAATTGGTAACTATTCAGCAGGTTTTTAAAACGATCCATGATTGGGTATTTATTCCACAAAACGGCGTAAATACGTCGCTTCGCTATCCCTGTAGCCTTAGTTCGGCTCCTGCCTCGCATATTTGCTCCACAAACACCCAATAATAGATCTTATACTGTCTTAATTTGAACTACCTGAATAGTTGCAAAATATTTAAAATATTGGATGCTCAAAGCCTTCGCGTATCGGTATGAGGTGTGTTGTTTAAGGCCGTTAGAACACATGGAAGTGTTCTTCGAGCCCCCATGGATGGGTTCACGGCGTGCCGCCTAACGACATACCTCATATCGATATCAAGCGAAGGCGATTCGAAGCCAACGCTCTAGATGCTTTTAAAGGCTTTTATGCTGTTAAAGGCGACGAACGCGGAAGCGGCGACCCTTCATGTTTTGCTCTTGAATCAAACGCAATGCAATGCGCGCACTCGGGCGGGCGACAGCAACATAAGCGTGATTCGGAAACATGTTGATCTTGCCAACGTCAGTACCCGGCACTTCACCGCCAGCCGTTAACGCACCTAAAATATCACCAGGGCGTAGCTTGCTCTTCTTGCCGCCATCGATGCATAAAGTAATCATGTTAGGCTTCTTCGGCTCGTACGGGCTTCTCAGTTTGCTGATATCGCTGGTATCGTACTTGGTATTCATATATTCGTTAATCGCGAACATCTTCTTAACTTCAGAAGCTGCCATCAACGAAAGTGCCAAACCTTCTTTACCGGCACGGCCAGTACGGCCAATACGGTGAACGTGAACTTCAGGATCACGGGTAACATCGTAGTTGATGACCAAATCAAGATCATCGATATCCAAACCACGAGACGCTACGTCAGTCGCAATCAAAATAGCTGCACTTTTATTCGAGAAACGAACCAAAACTTGGTCACGTTCGCGCTGTTCCATTTCACCGACTAGCGCTAATGCGTGATAACCACGTTCGCGTAAAAATTCTAAAACATCGTAACAAGCAAGCTTGGTATTACAGAAAATTACAGTCGATTCAGACGCTTTGCTGCCTAACAAGGTTAGCAAGGCTTCATCTTTATCTTTCATCTTCGGAACATCATAAAAGCGCTGAATAATCGTACTTTTTGCTTGCTCATCTTTAATCGTGATGGTTTCTGGCTCGTGCTGAAATTCTTTACTCAGCGACTGAATACCTTCTGGGTAGGTCGCAGAGAATAACAACATCTGGCGGTCATACGGCGTATGGCTGATGATCTTAGTGATCTCATCAACAAAACCCATATCCAGCATACGGTCAGCTTCATCCAAAACCACTGTTTCAACAGCGTTTAGATCCAGCGTGCCTTTGTTAATGTGATCCGCAATACGGCCCGGAGTACCGACAACAATGTGTGCGCCGTGTTCTAAAGAACCGATCTGTGGACCGATAGATTGACCACCACATAAAGTTAAAATTTTGATGTTTTGCTGGTAGCGCGCAAGCGTACGGATTTCATCCGCAACCTGAGTTGCCAATTCGCGAGTCGGGCATAAAATCAATGCCTGACAGCCGAAATTACGTTGGTTCAGCTTGGCTAATATACCGATGCCAAAAGCGGCTGTTTTACCACTACCGGTTTGGGCTTTGGCTAATACATCACGGCCTTCAATAACAAAAGGCAAAGCTTCGGCTTGAATCGGTGTCATGTTCATATAACCCATTTGATCTAGGTTATCGACCATGCCTTGCGGTAGGGCAAGAGAGGAAAATTTGGCAGGTTGGCTCAAGGTGAAACTCCACGAAAAGGGGCTGGTCTAGCAGAAAAAGGCATTATACCAGAACTTTCTAGTGTTGCAGTATAGCCTTTGTTACGACTGCTTTAGAGGTTGAGCTATAGGCTGGGTTTGGAAAGTGAATACGAGTTTGAATTTGATTAATCGCCATTTGTGACCAATCCTTAAGATAGATCATTAAGGAGGACATGATGTCTGATGATATAAGCTTTATGACGAGTTTGTTAAATTTAGATCCCTTTACTTGGCAAGGTATTGCCACTTCTCTGTTATGCGGCACTATTGTGGGTGCTGAGCGGCAAATGCGCAATAAACCCGTCGGCATCCGCACCGCAACGTTAATCACTTTGGGTACTTACGCGTTCATTGTCTGTGCATTATCCATTAGCAGTGAAATGACCGACCCTTCAAGAATCATTGGCCAAGTCATTACAGGCATCGGCTTTTTAGGTGCTGGAGTGATGTTAACGCGCCGCGGTGTGGTATTTGGCGTCACCTCGGCGGCAACCATCTGGTGTATGGCATCGATTGGTGTCTGCGTTGCCATTGGAGAGCCTGCAACGGCGATTAAGCTCGCCATCGTCGTCGTTTCAGTATTGGCAGGCGTCGATTTTATGGAAGACTACATGCTGAAAATTTCAAATGGGGTTAATAGCCGTTTCAAACGCTGGCGGAACCCGGAGGAATAAACAGCGAAGCTTTTTCAAACCTCATAGCGGAGATATTGTTTCATATTCTGCATTAGGTAATCAGTTTTTAGGGAAGCCCCAAAAACAAACCACCTAATACATCACCGCTGAGAGTAATTTAGATTCAAAACAATAAATTGCTCAATACTGATGCGAGAAAGTATCTGCGCTAACGATCACAACAAAAAATAAATCGAAATAGCATGGCTAAACGCGCCCGCCATAACAAATATGTGCCAGATCTCATGAAAGCCAAATGAATCAGGCCAAGGATTCGGACGTTTCGTACCATACACAACAGCGCCTAAGGTATAAGCAATGCCGCCATAAAATAACCAATCAAAGGAGGCAGCAGGCATCACTTCTTTCATCGTTGAAATGCCAAATACGCAGGCCCAACCCATGCCTAGGTAAATCAGGGTCGATAACCAACGTGGTGCGCCGATCCAGAATATTTTCAATAGAATGCCGGAAAATGCCAAGCCCCAAACTGCAATTAATAACGTCCAACCAAAAGTATCACGCAACGCAATTAAGCAAATAGGCGTATACGTACCGGCAATCATCGCGAAGATCGCCATATGGTCGATGCGTTTAAGTTTTAAAATCTTTTCATCACTGCCTTGTGCAAGGTGATAAACCGCACTGCTACCAAACATCAGCATCATACAGACGCCAAAAACAGCAACCGAGACTACTTGCCAAACATCACCATTAATACTGGCTTGAAATACAAAAAAGCACAGCACCACAAGACCGACAACGGCACCGAATAAGTGACTGAAACCGCTAAAAGGATCGCGGAAACGATCTTGAGAGCTAGGGGAAGTAAGGGGGGGAGTTGTCGAAATCGACATGTTAAAGCATCCATACATAGAGAGATTGCAGCCAGTCTACAGGGATTCAATACAAAATTAGTGATTAATCGGAAAGAGTGTGGTGCTATACAGCGATGCCTAACCTATCAAAGCCTTGGTTCATCTACCTCGTACGCAATAACCGCAATGCCTTATATACCGGAATCACCACCGACGTGGAGCGACGTTTCTGTGAGCATCAAAGCAGTGGGCCAAAAGCGGCGAAAGCTCTCAAGGGCAAAGGGCCCTTAAGTTTAGAATTTTCCTATCCGGTGGAAAATCGCGTAGTGGCTTCTCAGTTAGAATATCGAATTAAAAAATTGTCGAAAGTGAAAAAAGAACAACTGATTAGTCAGCCTGAATTACTGCAGGAATGGGATCTGCTAAATCCTTAGAGACATTCCTTTTTTGTAACAAAATGTGTACTATCGTGCCTAACTCTAGAAAGCTAACTATAAAAATAATACTTCCAGATAAAGGAAAACCTAATGCGTTCTCTCATGATACTCGTATTAGCCGTTACGGCGCTTACTGCGTGTGCAACGGTTAAAGACATTACCGTTATTCAACCGACACCGATCAATGTTGAAGTCACTGGTATTGCTACCGCTGGCGCGATTTCAGTGGATATTACACCGCCACCAGGAATGCCAATGGGTGGTTACTCCATCATGGCAAATTACGGCCAAGGTTTCCGCACCCGCTTAAAGGCTCGCGTTATTTATATCAACGATGGCAAAGGCCATTCAACCGCATTAGTGCAAACTGATTTAACCGCAGGCTCTTTATTGGTTCAGCACCAAGTGGTGGCTGCCGTGGCCGAAAAGACCGGTCTGAAAGCCAGTGATATCGTGATCACTTCATCGCATAGCCACTCAGCCCCAGTGAATCATTTTGAAAATGACTTTTACAATAAGCATATGTCCAGTGGCCAAGGCTTAGAAGAAGAGTTCTTAGACTTCGCCAGCCAGCGCATTGCGAATGGTATTTTGACGGCGCACAAAAATCGCCGTCCCGCGAAAGTCGCCACCGGCCGAAAAGATATTTATGGCTACAACCGTAATCGCTCGCTTGATTCTTACGTATTAAACGACAATGTTTCAGGGATCGATTTAGAAGACCCAAAAGCCGTTTTCAATGCCGTTAACCCTGCCATGTATATGATCCGCGTTGATGTGCTGGATACTCAAGGCGAATATAAGCCGTTGGCTGCTTTTTCAAGTTTCTCGGTTCATGCCACCGCTTTGAGCGTTCCGGTCGAAGTGTATAACTCTGATTTATTCGCTTATGCGCAAAAAGATTTAGAGTGGGCAATTGAACGCAAATACGATACCCCTTGGAAAGTGGTTCATGGTCTAACGACAGGTACTCAAGGCGATATGGCGCCTGCAGTACCGCATCACGGTGACAATACCTTTGGTCATTTTGAGGTGAATTGGAAAGAAGCTAAAAAGCTCGGAAAAGGCATCGGTAAAGAAGCCATTGCATTATTTGAAGCGTTGGGCAGTGAGTTAACGTCTAACATCTCTATTGCAACCGCCGCGCGTGAATTGAATATTCGTGAAAATAATAAAATCGGCGATGTTGAGCTGTGCCAAGATCCTGCGATTGGTGCACCGGTTACTGCCGGTGCCTATGAGCGTCGTACGCCTTTCTTAGCCGCGATTCCATTTTTGAAAGGTGGCAATATTATGTCACGCAGCTGGGTCTTCACTGATGGCTGCCAAGGTAATAAAATGCACATCGGCTTTAAATATTTACAGCCACTGCTAGAGCCAAAAGACAGCTTTCCGAATACGGTTTTATTCCAGCTAATTAAAATTAACGATACCGTAGTGATGCCATTGCCGTTTGAAATCACTACCGAGTCGGGTCGTCGTATGGCCGCCAGTGTGAGTGAAGCTTATAAACTAGCGGGACAAGACATCAAGCATGCTTGGATCGCAGGTAACGCCAACGGTTACTTTGGTTATAGCACCACGCAAGAAGAATACGCGCGTCAAAACTATGAAGGTGGACATACTCTTTATGGTCGCTATACCACGCCGTATTTATCCGCTCAGCTGGGTCGCTTAGCAACGGATATGATCAAGCAAGGTTCGATTGTTGAACTAGCAGACGAATGGTCTTATGACTTGGTAGTGAATGAATTCTTTCCTAAGCATGAGAAAAGCCAAGGTAAGCGCCAAATCATTGAGCAGCCAGCAGCGTATACCGCAGAAGCGGCCAATGAAGAACATTATGTATCGTTTCAATGGTTAGACGTCGGCGCTAGTGAAATTCAGTTACACAACCACTTAGCAAAAGTGGAAACGTTTACCAACGGAGCATGGATTGAAATGTTCAATGCCGGTGAGCCGATTACTGATGATGGTTATGATATCGAAGTGCGCTTACTTGATGAAGAAGATAAGGGGATGGCCGAGTATCAAGTACGCTGGTATAACCCCGTGGCGGGTGGCCAGTATCGCTTTGTGATTGCACCGCGTGAAGGGCAGGAGCAGCTGTTATCGCCAATCTTTACTTTTGGTGCTGATGCTAAAAATATTGACGAAATGGCTGTTTCATTCGTCGAATAGATCGAACGTTGTCTGGCGACAAGCTCTTGTCGCCAGACTGTTTATTAGGAACTACCCAATAGTCACACTGTCGAAGCTACATTCATCACTAAAATTGTAATATTATTGCAAATTCAGTATCCATAGCTCATCTTCCGTTTTATATAATAAACGTGCGCTTTATATAAAAAGCCGTCATGTAAAACATCGTACTAACAATAATAGCGCTAATAAAAATAGTAAAAGGCCGAATTTTGTCGAAACCTCGTAATCTTATTTTAACTAAGCCGTCCTTGCTGGTGGCGTGTTTACTGCTCGCTTCTTGTGGTGGCGTATCATCAGGCTCTTCCGATAATACCGATACGGATCTTGATACGATTGTTGATCGCAATGACAACTGTATTAATATTGCCAATACAGATCAAGAAAACATGGATGCTGATAGCTTTGGCGATGTCTGTGATAACGATCGTGATGGCGATGGTGTTTTTGATGTTGATGACGATTTTCCTGAAAATCCGAGCCAATATTTAGATTTAGATGGTGATGGCCTAGGCCATACAGAAGACGATGATAATGATGGTGATGGTATCAATGATGATGTTGATAACTGCCCTTATGTTGCTAATGCTGATCAAGCCGATAGTAATGGCTTTAACGATGCACCCAATGACATCGCTGGCTTAGGCGATGCTTGTGAGTTATCAGGATTAAACGATACGGGCCAAGATCGTAGTGGAGCATTTGGCTTTGGTAATTATTCAGAATGCTCAAACAGCGAATTAGGCGACTTACAAGACTGTCATTACGGTCGAGACTATCTAGCTCGTGAGAATTTATTAAGCGGTGATTTGGCCAAAGTAGGGGCGGGAGATTCAGGTTTTGATTTTACTAAATTGGATGTAAATGGTGATGCCTTAGTTGATCAGGTTGCTGCTAATATCACCTTTTATTGCGTAAAAGATAACCTCACAGGCTTAACTTGGGAGGGGAAAAAATCAGGGGATGGGAGCACGGTTAACGTCAAAGAAGACTTGTTTTATTGGTTCGATGAAAGAGATGACTGGAACGCTGGTGTTGTTGGAACCAAGGATGCCGGTACAGTCGGGGCTGAACGTTATCCTGAAACCGGTCGCCATTGTGCAGGGTTTGATGAGGCTGATGAAAGCACTTGGTGCAATACTCAGGCCTTCATTAATCGCATGAATGCACTTGACGATGGCCAAGGTTATTGCGGCTACAATGATTGGCGTTTACCAACAGTTAAAGAGTTAAATAGCTTGGTTGATTATGGCTCGCCAAGCAATACAATCAATGGTCGCCAGCTAGCGATAGATGAAACGTATTTTCAGTGGACACAAGGTCGACATTATTGGACAAGTACCAATGATGCCCGTTTACCTGCAGAAGCTTGGACGATCAATTTTTCCTTTGGGGCGACGTATGTCGAATCGAAAAGCACGGCTTGGCTGGTGCGCTTAGTTCGCGATGATGTTACTCAGGAAGGTGCTGAAAATGAATAAATTACGATTAATCTTAGCCGTTTCTGTCATTGGTTTTGTGGGTGTTGGGCAGGCGCAAGAGTGTTACGACTCACCTAACCTAATGACGGCAACAAAGAAAGAATTCATCGTACATGATAATGGTACCGCGAATCATCTGCCGACAGGATTAATATGGAAGCAGTGTCTAGAAGGCTTAACCGGTAACTGTACGGTCGGTGAGAAGCTATCACTCAATTGGCAACAAGCATTAGAGCAAGTTGAAACCGTAAATGCTAATGGCGGTTTTGCGGGACACAACGACTGGCGCTTACCGAACCCTAAAGAAGTGATGTCGATTATGGAGTTGGGTTGCTTTAGACCGGCGATTAATATTTCGGTCTTCCCAAATATGCCAGGATCGCGTATTTGGCTATCGACAGCTTCAGAGAATGTAACGAATCTGAAATCTTGGTTTGCCAATTATGGCGAGGTCGATGTGGGTACTGAAAGTGGTTCGATTACGGATTTAAATGCGAATCGTCAAAGTCAGGCTTATGCTGTGCACTTAGTGCGAGGGGCGCAGTAGATCCCTGTATAGGAGCTGTTCTGAATAAAAACAGTCGCGAATAGAAACAGCCGTTTCTATTCGCGCTTTAAAACGTTATAGCTCTTCGCTTGGCGTTTCAAAAGTAGAAGGTTGCTCTGAATCAGTCGCATTCTGTGAGCGATATTTAATCTGAATACCCTGCAAGAAATTACGTAATATCTGATCTTTGCAAATTCTATAGTGCTTATGACCTGGGCGGCGGAAGAACGCTGTCAGCTCTGGCTTACTGATTTGGAAGTCAGCTAAATCCATCACGTCAACCATGTCGTTATCAATATAATTCAGTGCGATTCTTAACTTACGCAAGATGATATTGTTAGTGAGTTCTTTCTCAATCGGAGCAGGTTCGCCTTCTTTAACGCCACGCTTATCATTAATCAAGCCATTAAGGAATGTCGCTAAGAGGTAGTCTTTCAGACCTTTGTAGTCATCATGATCGTCTTTCTTCATCCAGCAGCTGATTTGCTCGCGAGTCACTGTCTCACCTGCCAAAGCAAATAAGCTGATCATTTTTGAATCGCTGAAATTAAAGGTATAGCGAATGCGGCGTAATACGTCGTTATTAGTCACGGGGGGAATACTCAAAGAAGTCAAAGATGGTTAATAGTGTGATTCTAGCAGATTTTGGCGTTTATGATTGGGGTAAATCTGTAACTAATTAGGCTCGGTTTTGAATTACCTTCAGACGCCGTAATGTTGAAGTGCGGCATGATTCGCTCGAAGATCGCTGTTGAGTATTTCACTCTTCGACACGTGTGAACCCTTCCATGGGGCTCGCCTCGGCTTCCTGCCTCAGACGGTCTCGAGCAAAACACTCAACACCGATCCGCGAATCCTAGAAATTTATCCAGATTAAGGCGCTATAATTATCTGAATTATGACGGCTTATGGGTTGATACTAAGCCGTCATTAGCTTCAAACCACGTTATCGCCAACGCTATAAGAAATCGTCTGGCTAATCTCCTGTAACGATAGGCCGCTCTCTGCTTGCATCGTATTAAAGAAAGCCTGCACGGCATTCAAAGACTTCTTAGACTGCAAACCACCATCAATGATCTCATTTGCGCGTAAATAAGCCTCGACATCTCTAGACAATAAAAACGTATCCTTGCCCATCTGGCGCAACGTATAAGGGCCAGTATTACCGCCTAAGCGAGAGCCGTGCTTCTTTAACCACGCCCACAAGCCAATAATATCGTCAGTCGGCCATTCCGCGACTAACTGGTTGAAAGTCTTACCTTCATCCTTAGCGGCAAAGTGAATCATAGAGGCATTAGCCGGTACGGTTTTTACTTTATTGTAATTACGCACAATACGCACATCAGACGCTTTCTCTTCTAACATCTCTGGTGGCATCATCAATAACTTCTTAATATTGAAATCCCAGAATACCTCGCGAAACCCCGGCCACTTTTTATCAATGACAGACCAATAAAAACCGCTCTGAAAAATCTTGCGAGTAAATTCTTCTAACCAGTCATTATCAGTAATTTTTAATAGCTGCTTAGGGGTTAACGGCTTATTCACAATCGAGGCTAAAGCAGCTTTGCCGCCTTTACGCTTGGCAGCACGCTGCTGAATATCAAAAAAGGTTTCCATGAGACTTCCATGATTTATCAAAATAGAATTATTAAAGCTATCTTAATTGAATGGAAACTAAGGGAATAGGGAAACAAGAAAATTAATGACGAAAGGGAATGGAATAAAGTGTTCCAAAAAGTCTTTAACTTTGACTTTTCTATTTATCCTTCCTCTGTGTAGCGAAGCGCCCTGTGATCTCTGTGGTGAATGCTCTTTTCTCGTAGGCTGTCATAAAAAAAGCTATTAACCACAGAGTTCACAGAGTTCACAGAGTTCACAGAGTTCACAGAGGGGAAATTAAATCGAAAGCCTATCAAGCACGGGCACAAAAAAGCCCCACTAAATTATCATTTCTGACAATCGAGCAGGGCTCTTAAAAGCGTTTAAACTCTAACGAAACTTAAGCAGTTTCTTCAGATTTCTTAGCTTTCTTTTTAGCAGGCTTCTTTTCGGCTTTAACAGAATCATGTTTCACAGAAACAGGACCTAAGCTTTCAAGCGGGAAGTGATCAACGTTAACCATTTCCAATACGTCTTTCTCAAACGCAATCATGAAGTCGCCTTCTTCTTGCGTAAGAACACCCATCGCAACACCATCAGTAATGCGGTTTTCGATGGTCAAGTTCGCTTCGTTATACTGACCGGCTTTCAACGCAATACCAATCTTCTTATAGATAGGATCTGCTTGATCAACACGGGTTAACAATGAATCGTACTTAAACATTGGGTTGCGGCCGTTATCACCACGGTAAGTACCGACGATCAAACGCTCACGAGTTGCCGTAGCACCCGTAGTAAGGTCTACAACCTTCGCGACTAGCTTATCGCTTGGCTTAGCAACACTGCGACCTAAAGGCATCGTTAGTGCGCGCACTAACCAACCAACAGGGCGAGCTGGTAAGTTCTTAGCGAAGCCGTCTAATGCGTCTTCAAACTCAGAGAACAATTTAGCCATTGCGTATTCTACTAATGGTAAATCGTCTTTCTGGCGACCTTGATCTTCCCAATGCTTCAACGTCATAGACGCTAAGTACAGTTTAGAAAGCATGTCAGCCAAGCGTGCAGAGATCAGTTCACGGAACTTCAAATCACCTTGTAAAGAGAACATCGCCATATCAACAGACAGTGCAAAGTTCGCAGCATAACGGTTGATCTGTTTGTAATGCTTCTTCGTTGGGCCAGATGCTGGCACAGAAGTGAAAGCAGCATTCGTCGTGCTCAATACGAAAGAACGCGCAACATTGGAGAAGATAAATCCAAAGTGACCGAATAACGCTTTATCAAACGCTTTTAGATCATTGTTTTTCGCCGCATTCATTTCAGGTAAAACGAATGGGTGACAACGAATTGCACCTTGACCAAATGTGATCATAGTACGAGTAAGAATGTTTGCACCTTCAACGGTGATCGCAACCGGCACTGAAGAGTAACCAGATTCAACATAATTGTTCGGGCCACGCATAATCGCGCTACCACCATGAATATCCATGCTATCAATCGATAACTGGCGAGCAGATTCAGTTAGGTTGTACTTCAAAATTGCAGAAGGTACAGAAGGCTTTTCACCGTTATCAATCGAGATCGCGGTTACGCGAGCGGCAGCCGAGTTGATGTAAGAGTGACCTGCGATACGTGCAAGTGGCTCTTGAACACCTTCAAGCTTAGAAATTGGAATACCAAACTGACGACGAATTCGAGCATAAGCACCCGCTGTTGCGATTGCATACTTACCACCGCCAGCGCCAGAAGAAGGCAGCGTAATACAACGACCTACCGACAAGCACTCAACCAGCATTCTCCAACCTTGGCCTGCATTCTCTGCACCACCAATAATGAAGCTTAATGGAATGAAAACGTCTTTACCGAAGATAGGGCCGTTCATAAACGGAGAGCCAATCGGGTTGTGACGGCTACCAATGTCCATGCCGTCTAAGTCACGCGGTAAAAGCGCAACAGTAATACCGATGTCGTTTTTATCGCCTAATAATTTTTCAGGGTCAAACATGCGGAACGCTAAACCAACAACAGTGGCAACAGGTGCTAGGGTGATGTAACGCTTGTTGAAGTTCATCTTAAGACCAAGAACTTCTTCACCTTCCCACATACCCTTACACACAACACCTGTGTCAGGCAGAGAAGTCGCATCAGAACCGGCGCGTGGGCCAGTTAAACCAAAACAAGGAATTTCACGACCATCAACTAAGCGAGGAAGGTAATGATCTTTTTGCGCTTGAGTACCGTACTTAAGTAACAACTCGCCCGGTCCTAATGAGTTGGGAACGCCAACAGTAGAGAGAACCGTACTTGAAAGGCCGGCAAGCTTCTGCAAAACAGCAGACTGTGCTTGAGCAGTAAAGGCTAAACCGCCGTATTCTTTTGGAATAATCATCGCGAAGAAACGGTTGGCTTTAATGTAGTCCCAAAGCTCAACAGGCATATCGCCGTTTTCTTTAATTTCGTATTCGTTGATCATCGAGCACAAAGTTTCAACTTCGTTATCTAGGAACGCTTGCTCATCTGGACGCAGTTGAGGATTCGGATGATCCAATAGCTTGTGCCAGTTAGGCTTACCGGCGAATAACTCGCCATCCCACCAAACCGTACCGGCTTCTAGTGCAGTCGATTCAGTTTCCGACATCTCAGGAAGAATTTTCTTATAAATAGCAAAGATAGGGCGCGTTAGCGTATTCGCACGTAAAGCGGAAAGGCTTAACACACCGAATACAGCGGTAAAGATAGCAGAAGTGACAATAAAGCCCGTCGCTGCATCAGTGAAGTATGCCGCGACAGCAATGGCTGCGATTGCGATGGTTGAAACTTTTAAGTTAGCTTTTTTATAAGCCAAAGCGATAAGCGTTACGATTAATAACGCTGTCCAAGCTGTGGTAGTCATAATGACCCCTTATTTAGTTGCTTTTATTGACAGCCAAATAACTTTGGCTGTTAGGGCGTACTGAGTTGCAGGGCACCTCTGATGTTTAAAGGCCAAACACCTTGCAATGGACCTCTTCCCGCATTTAACCAATTATTGCCAAAGGCTTCAATATCAAACGAGTGTTTGAAATGATTGGATTAATGATTTGTTGTCATTAATCATTGCGATTTGAGAAGACTCCCTCTGCAAAGGGATATTTCCGATACGATAGTCGTCTTTTGCTGTCTATATTGAGTATTCTAGGCGTAGAAAGACCGATAAATAAATACATGATTTTTAGGGATTTATTCACTTGTTATAGTCTTAAAGGGGAAAGTAAGAGTTTAAGGAATAGAATTTTCGAAGAGGTGAGTTAACGGATAATGAAGAACACTCCCTCTCAAGTGGAATGCAATGAGAAGGAGTTTAGTCGATCTGAAAAATGAACTTAGAATATAAAGTCTACTGCTGCTGAAACGGTTTGTGAATTACCGTGATAGTCCCAACCCGTCGCTTTATCGCCTTCGTCTTCGAAGTGGTCGAATTGAAGCTTGGCTGAGGCTGTTGAACTTAGATTATAGCGCAGGCCAATAGTGGCCATATAGTGCTCTTCGTAGTTATTTTCATTATCCGACTTTGTTTGCCAATGATCCGCTTTTGAATACGACAAATAAGGCTGGTATTGACCAATGTTATAGACGGTTGATATCAGGTAGGTAGGAAATACTGTACCGACATCATCATCACATTCGACATAGTTCGCATCATAAATAATAGTAAAATTATCGATATTTATGTTACCCCCGACACCATAGAACTGTTGAGAGAAACCAGAAGCACTTGCTCTAATGGCAGTCTCACCATTGACGTTAGTATCAATTCTTTTACGGTCATTTCTGAAATAAACCATACGTACGTCAAACGAATCACCGATGACATTGACATTGAAGCCTGCGATGTCAGTCCAATATTCATCAACTCTAACAATCGCCGCGTTATTTAATTGTCTATTACCAATCTCGGCGTAATACAGCATTTCTTTGTTATCGTTTGAATATTCATTGCCGTAAAAAGCAGTGACGCTATTGGTATAATTTTCAGTACTAAAATCATAGCTGGCATGGAAGCCATCAAATTGTGTAACTTGCCACCAATATAAATTTGAAGGTGGACGAATCCAAGGATAAGCATAACCTACTTCAGAAAACTCTGAATAATAGTACATGGGTATGTTTCGACGACCTGCCATCAGCGTCCAGTCATCAGCAGCCTGGTAGGTTAGATAGTACCAATCTAGCTCTGGTTTAAATTCATCCGTACCTTTTGCGAGTAACTGACCGGTTGCTTTTAAGTCTGGTGCAATATCCGCAGTCACTTGCAAACCTAAAACACTTTCGGCTTTGAATGTGGTGGTATTTTCATACTGACCTACATCATAGAAGTCAGCATTTAATTTTTCGTCATCTTCTAATGTTTGACCTGCCACCAGAGAGCCGAAGCCACTGAATCGAACTTCTGCCAGAGTAGGAGAAGCCAGCGCGAACGCTAATGAAGCAATGGATATTGTCTTTAGTATTTTCATGATTTAGCTCCGTTAAAAATTCGCGATAACTTTAACTTTATCGGTTACAGAAGATGAGTCAACGTAGCTGATGGCTCCTTGATTAACAGAGACGGTTGAAACAATGTCGGTATCGGATGATAATATTTTTGGCAAATTCCCTTTACCGGTGAATACTAATCTAGCCCAGTAAGCGTTAATCTGAGTCCTTGATTTACCAATCACTTTGTCATTAAAAGCATCGTATGTCGGTAACGTTTCAGATGCATTCATGGGGATAACAATTTTTCCATCCGTAAACTTAGTTTGCTTACCTAAGAATATTTTTTTAATAATCGCATTACTAAATGTAGAGGTATTGTCAGGATGAACAATAACTGCCATATCAGAAAATGAAAGACTACTAAATAATAATGTGCTTGCGAGCAAGACTATTTTTTTCCTTGTTTCTTCTTCATAACTCTCTCCGACGGAATTAGAATATAAAGTAATGTGAGGTGTTTGATGCATTTCACTTTTACACCTTGTTTGACTAAGTATAGATAGTTGCCTATAGCCAAGAGGGCACTCTGTAAATATTTAAATGAACTATCGTTCATGCAAGTTGTTTGTTTAGACGTTTTTGCACCAGTTAGGACTTTTTTTATTCCAATAGTGAAGAATGGCCCAGTTTGAACTAGGCTTTAGTTAGATTTTCAATTGTTGTAGGAATATTTACATGTTGGAGCAGTTCTCTCCGTGGACCATAATACTCATCGCGATCATTACGGTGTTAACGGTCTATTTTCACTTTTTCCATTATTCCACTAAAACCGTGGAATTAGCCCCCAACATACTGACCAGTATCGGTATTTTCGGTACCTTCCTCGGGGTTGCATTGGGATTGTGGAGTTTCGATACCACCGACATACACGGCAGTGTGCCCAAGCTAATGGATGGTTTGAAAACCGCCTTCTGGTCATCGATCGCAGGTTTGCTCGGTGCTCTTACCATCAAATTACGCAGTACCTTCTCTCAGTCAGGTCGTCGCACAGCAACGCAAACCCGCGCCGCCAGTATTGATGATCTTGATGCTTCATTAAAATTGCTAGCCGACCAGTTTAATAATCAGCGCGAAGATTCAATGCAGTCGTTGCTAAAGCGCCAGCACGAAGACAATCAAAATGGCGTGCGTCAAATCGTCTACGTATTAGAGCATTATGAAGAACGTATGGCCGATGCTAACGCGAAAGCGCTGGTGGATGCGATTGAAGCGGTGATGCAAGATTTCAATGCGCGCATTAACGAACAATATGGTGATAACTTTAAACGCCTTAATGAAAGTGTCGGCAAGATGCTGGATTGGCAAAATAATTACCGCGCCCAATTGCAGCAATTAACCGACGAACAAGAACGCACCGCCAACTCGATGAAAGATGCCAGCCACGCTTTTGAATACATGGTAAAAAATGCCAACGCCTTCAATGGTATTTCAGAAGCGATGCAAGAGCTGCTTAGCGGCCTAGACGCACAGCGCGCTAACTTGCACGATCAGCTTGGTGGCTTGGCCAACGTGGTGAACAATGCGGCAGATGGTTTACCACAACTAGAGGCACGTATTGCGGCGCTGACGACGGGAATTGCTGAACAAGTTCATGAGCAGCAGCGCTGGACCGTTGAGCATATAACGAATGCCCAAGAAGGTATTCAGCAACAGCTGTCCGCCGTATTAGAAAACGCCAGTGCGCAATTACAACAGCAACAGCAGCAGACTCACCAGCAACTGACGCGTATTGCCGAAAAAGTAGAGCGCCAGGTATCGGTACTCGATGACTCGATGGAAGAAGAGCTGAACAAAGCACTGCAATCTTTTGGCATGCAGCTCACCGCTTTATCAGAAAAGTTTGTGAGCGATTACTCACCGCTCACGCAAAAATTACAAGACGTGGTGAAGCTGGCCGAAGAGTTACGTTCAACCGAATCATAAAATTAAGTTGTCTAGCTAGATTAAAGCTCGGGTAAGAGAAAGTAGTATGTATGAGAACGAACTAGAACAACTGAAAGAACAAGAAGGCCACTGGGTTGCCGTAAGCGATTTAATGGCAGGCTTGATGATGATCTTTATGCTGATCTCAGTTGTCTTTATGGTAGATGTAGAAACTGAACGTGATCGTATTCAAGACGTGGCGATTTTATACGATCACCTACGCCAAGAGTTATATAAAGATCTACAAGAAGAGTTCGCAGAAGATTTGCCAAAATGGCGAGCCGAGCTGGATAAGGATTTGTCCTTTCGTTTTAACGATAGCGAAATATTATTCGATAACGGCAAGTCAGAACTTAAGCCGCAATTTAAGGCCATACTGGCTGACTTTTTTCCTCGCTATATCCGTATCATTACTCAGGAAGCCTATCACGACGACATTTTAGAAATTCGTATTGAAGGCCATACCTCAACGGGCTGGCTCGGCGCATTTGACGACGACGACGCCTATATTCGCAACATGGATTTATCTCAAGCACGCACCCGTACTACTTTAGCGTTTGTAATGGGATTAGGTGACGTGACACAAAATAAAGACTGGTTAAAACAATACTTAACCGCCAATGGTTTATCGTCAGCGAAAGTCATACGCGATGAAAATGGCAATGAAGATTCAGAACGCTCGCGCCGAGTAGAATTTAAAGTACGCACCGATGCCGATAGCCGCATCGCTACTATATTAGATCAGGTGCTTTAATGCGGATAAAAGATTTTGAAGATTTCGAACCGTTTAATAAATTGCGCAAAGAAATGGGCGCAGAAAAACTTGGTAGCTTTGAACTTTTCGATCCTGAAAAACAAATAACCTATAGCGAACGCGAGTTATTAGAATCAGGAAACTTTAATGTGCCGAGTAATCGCTTACGAATATTAAAAGATAAAACCTTCGCATTTAAAAATACTCGCTTATGGTTAAGCTGGCCAGGGCATAATAATTTTCACTTGGCGGCCTGTGATCTAGTACAAAAGCGTCGCCATACAAAGGCTGATTTCACTGCGGGTCTACATCAGCCGATGAACACGGTAGTCTGCATTGAATGCTTACAGTTACTTAAATTCAATGGCCTAGATGCTCGGCGCAGCCGCCGCTTAGATTTGGCAGAAACAATGCAAAAAGAATTCAAACTCTCCGAATTTCAAGAAGAATATCCATTTTATCCATTGGTTTAAAACAGGTGTAAGGGGATTACGGTCTATCCATCAATGCTATAATTCGATTTTTTCCTATTAACCGAATACCATCAAGCGATTACATGAAAGCGACTTTCTCTTTTACTGTTAATTCAAAGCAGGCTGATACGCATTTATTAGCCTGTTTATCACCCGCAATTCCCTATTTGTCACCAGTGCAGTGGCAGGCTTTATTATTCGGTGGCCAGGGTGTTATTAATGGCCATGTGGAAGTTGATAGTATTATTGTCCATGATGATGTTCTGCTATTAGCGGGGCAAGTTGTCAGCTATACCATTAATGATTATCAAGAAGCGGAAGTCGATGATGCTTGGTCACAAGTTTGGTCGAATGGTGAAATTGCTGCGATTCATAAGCCCGCCAATCTTCCGGTTAATCGCACAACCCGTAATGTCTATAATACGTTGATTCAATTATTACGCCGTGAAAGCCCTTGGCCTGATGCGCATTTATTACATCGCTTAGATTTAGAAACGTCTGGGCTTATTTTAATCGCGCATAATAATGCGATGGCGCGTCAGTATCAATCTAAGTTGGCCCAGTTAATTAAACGCAAAATATATCGTGCGGTTGTGATAGGAAAACCCGATTGGGTAAACAAGGATTTTACCTGTGACCTCGGCACCCTTGATGAAAACGAAGGAGGAAGTGCAATACGCAGTCAGATGCATGTGGTGCCTGTTGGCGAAGGAAAAGGAAGCCGTACACTTTTTAATGTTTTAGCGACCAAGGTCAAAGGCGGTGTAAGTTATTCACTGGTCGAGTGCGAGTTATTCACAGGGCGTAAACATCAAATTCGTGCACAGCTAGCGTATTTAGGGCATCCAATTGTGGGGGATAAAATTTACAGTAATGGCGGGGAGTTTTATTTAAAGCGGCTGGATAAAACGTTAACAGAAGCTGACCATACAAGGTTATTAACGCCCCATCATTTATTACATGCTTATGAGGTTCATTTGTTTGATCTCTGGCGATCAGAGCCAGGGAAAACAGAGGCTATTATTCTACGAGATGTTGATTTTCCTGAGTCTTGGGAGATATTTGGCTTTAGCGGTTAAATCATGACCTTTCAATAATAAAATATCCTTCTGTATTCTTCTGCAAAGTGTTATTTTTCGGTACCTTATTCAAATTATCTGTTGAAATACTTCAATGGGTCTCAATTATTATAGGATTTACAAATATGGATATTCTTTTAAACATTGCCACGAGCCCACTTGCGTGGATCACTGTTGTTGTTCTGTATGCACTTAAGAAAGGCGTATTGTTTGTGCCTCAAAACCGAGGCTATGTTATTTACACTATGGGTAAATACAGCGGCACTTTGGGCGCAGGTCTAAACTTTGTTATTCCTTTTATCCAAAGCGTTGCAGCGGATCGTAACCTGAAAGAGCAGTCTTTAGAGATTAGCTCTCAGTCGGCGATTACTAAAGACAACATTACCCTACAGATTGATGGCATTCTGTTTATGAAAGTAACGGATGCGGCGGCTGCGACCAACAATGTTACCGATTACAAAATGTCGGTTACTCAGTTAGCCATGACTACCATGCGTAATGCTATTGGTTCTATGGAGCTGGATGAATGTTTCCAAAACCGTGATTCTATTAACGCTAAAATATTAACCGCGATGACGGAAGCAACAGGACCTTGGGGCGTTCAGGTAACACGGTATGAGATCAAAGACATCACACCGCCTCAGTCTATTAAAGAAGACATGGAAAAGCAGATGACTGCTGAACGTGAAAAACGTTCGGTTATTCTGACAGCAGAAGGGGTTAAAACCGCTGCGATTACGAAAGCAGAAGGTGAAAAACGATCTCAGGTATTAGCCGCAGAAGGGCAAAAAGCAGAGCAAGTTTTAATGGCAGAAGCCGTAAAAGAGCAGCAAGTTCTGGAAGCTACCGGTAAGGCCGAAGCGATTCGTTTGGTTGCCGATGCGGATGCTATGGCTTTAAAAACAATTGGTGAGCAAGCTGCCACAACGAGTGGTATCAAGGCGGTTGAATTGACCTTAGCTCAGCAAGCCATTGAAGCGCATAAAGCCATTGCTGCGGAAGGAACGGTTGTTCTAACAGATGGTAATACAGGCGATAATATTTCCAATACCGTTGCACAGGCAATTTCTGTATCCAGTGCTTTAAAATTAAACGATTAAGTTAAAACGATTAATTTAAAACGATAGTATTAGCTGAAGAGAATATGATGGAACAACTTGTAGAATATTTTTCGCAAAATCACGATAAGTTATTGTATGCCTTAGCCGGTATTATTCTGGTTATAGAATTAACGGTTCTTGGCCTAGGCGGGCCGTTGTTGTTCATTGGTATTGCTTGTGCGATTACCGGGGTATTTGTTACAACGGGTTTATTGGGCAGCTGGGAAGCCGAAGTTTTTTCAGTTGGCATTTTATCTTTGTTGAGTGCAGTGCTTCTTTGGAAGCCACTTAAACAGTTGCAGGGGCCTAGTAAAGTCAGTGATAGTAGCAGTGATATGATTGGACAAATTGTACCTGTGAGTGATCAAGTAACGCGTAATGGCGGTAGCATTCGTCATTCAGGAATTGACTGGCAAGCTCGCTTAGATTCCAGCTCAAATGTTGAAATGCTGGAAAGTGGTCAGCGTGTTGAGATTTGTGGTGTTGAAGGTAATGTGATGATTGTTAAAGTGCAAGATTAGTTCTGAGTAAGCGCTAAAGCATTGCTATAAAAAAGCATTGTTGAAAGTGCGTTATTAAAAGGCCCATGCTGAAATCAGCATGGGCCTTTTTTTGACTATTGTTAACGCTTTAATAAGTAGTCTTGGTATTCTTTTCTCAAATTAATCTTCAACAGTTTACCCGTCGCAGTATGAGGCAAGCTCTCAACAAAAATCACATCGTCTGGCATCCACCATTTAGCAATCTTGTCTTCTAAGAAGTGCTTGATTTCATCGCCGCTGAGTGTTGATTCAGGTTTGCGAATAACTAATAGCAAAGGGCGCTCATCCCATTTCTCATGAGCAACACCAATCACGCAAGCTTCAACAATATCAGGATGACCAACGGCTTCATTCTCTAGGTCAATTGAGCTTATCCATTCTCCGCCCGATTTGATGACGTCTTTAGAGCGATCAACGATGCCGAGGTAATGATCTTTATCTATGGTGGCCACATCGCCAGTATCTAACCAGCCATTGTCAAAGCTGGTCATTTCGTCATTTTTATAATATTGGCTAATAACCCAAGGTCCGCGCACGAATAAGCGACCGAAGCAGATGCCATCGTGGGGTTGGATGACTCCTTCGTCGTTTACAATTTTCATTTCTACACCAAAAACGGGCTTGCCTTGTTTTTGCTGTAATTTATAACGTTCTGCCAATGGCATATCTGCCATGGCGAGGGTTTTCACATTAGAGGTGCCTAGCGGTGACATCTCTGTCATGCCCCAAGCGTGTATTAAAAAGGCGTCATGAACTTCGTCGAATTTTTTAATCATTGAAAGCGGTGCCGCGGACCCACCCACGACAACGTTTTCAACGGATTCGAGTTTTTTACCGATCTCGTCCATGTGATTGAGCAGCATCAGCCATACGGTGGGTACGCCCAATAATAGATCGGGTTTTTCGGATTCGATTAATTCCCAAATCGATGCGCCATCCATGCCTTGTCCTGGGAATACCAATTTGGCTCCTGTCATGGCGGCGGCATAAGGCACGCCCCAAGCATTGACGTGAAACATCGGCACGACGGGCAAAACACACGATAAGCTACTGATGCCTAGTGCCTCACGGCTGATCTCTGAAAGGGCGTGGATCATGGTTGAGCGGTGGCTGTATAGAACGCCTTTGGGATGGCCAGTGGTGCCTGAGGTATAGCAAAGGGAGGCGGCTGTATTTTCATCGAACGTTGGCCATTCTATTTGGTCAGACTCATCATGGATAAAGCTTTCGTAGCAGATGACATTCTTAAGTATGGTATCGGGCATGGTGGCTTCGTCGGTTAAAATGACAAAGCCTTCGACATTGGGAATTTGGTCTTGAATCGATTCTAATAACGGAACAAAGGTTAGGTCGACAAAGATCCAGCGGTCTTCTGCGTGGTTGATGATGTAAACCAGTTGCTCGGGGAATAAGCGTGGGTTGATGGTATGCAGCACTGAGCCAATACCGGAGACGCCAAAATACAATTCAAAATGTCGGTAGTTGTTCCATGCTAAAGTAGCGATGCGATCTGAAGGTTGTGCGCCGAATTTTATTAACGCATTGGCGGCTTTTTTACTGCGCTGTGCGGCGTCTTTCATGGTGTAGCGATGGATGTCGCCTTCACAGCGCCGGCTGACGATTTCAGACGTTGGATTGGAGCGCTGTGCGTGCTCGATTAGGTCAGAGATTAATAACGGCTTGGCCATCATGTTGCCTAACATAGTGCATACCTTTTATTATTTTAAAGCAGTCGTTTTTGTTATTTTGTATTTAATCAACATTACGCATTAACGTTTTATAGCTCTATCAGTCTTTAGTACTATTTTACTGGCTGGTTTTTGTATTGTTTTTATTGGAATTTATGAAATGACTAAACCTTTTTCAGAAGCGTGTGTGCGTAATCAGCAGCCGATTGCGGATGCACTGCAGTCTTTATTACCGACTGCTGCGAATGTTTTAGAGATTGGCAGTGGCACAGGGCAGCATGCTGTTTTTTGTGCTCAGGCTTTGCCGCATATTAAATGGCAGACCAGTGACTTACCTCAGCATCATGAAGGTATGCTGAAATGGATTGAGGATGCGGCTTTAGACAATGTTTTACCGCCATTAGTTTTGGATGTTGACCAACCTTGGCCAGATTTTAGCGAAGCGTCGAATGGCCATGCTTTTACCGCGACTCATGTTTTTACTGCCAATACGGTTCACTACATTACTTGGGAAAGTGTGGTGAATATGTTCACTCAGGTGAGTGCTCTGCTGCCAGAGAAAGGACTGTTTGTTATTTATGGCCCAGTGAATGTTGAAGGGCAATATACCAGCGAAGGGAATACGGGCTTGGATGAGTGGCTTAAGACCTGTGTGAATCCTTTGGCGGGTATTAAAGATATTGCTGATATTGAACAGTTGGCTAGGGATCAAGGTTTAGCCTTGATCGATAATCTAGCCATGCCTGCTAATAACCGTCTTCTGGTTTTACAGAAGCAGTAGTTATTTAGAAACAGTAATTTTTAAGAAACTCGGCTGATTTTCCGAGCTTTTTAATTGAGCTTTCTAGTTCAATTTTTTAGTTAAGCTTGGCCTGAATCCACTGCGTGATGTCTTGCACTTGTTCATAGCAAACCTGATGTTCCATGGGGTAGTCTTGGTATTGAGGTTGATAGCCAAGACTTGTGAGATCGGACTGGGCTTTTAAACCGAGACTTTGATCGACGATACCATCCAGGGTGCCGTGATAAATCTGAATATCGATATTTTGGTTAGTCTTACTCGGCACGAAGGTATTGGGGGTCGTCAGAATCGGGAAGTAGGTTGATAATCCGGCCAAGCCTGCAAGGGGTTGTGGATAAGTCAGTGCTGCGTGATACGCGACGGCGCCGCCTTGAGAAAATCCGAGCACTAAAATACGTTCGCTTTTGATGCCGCGTTCTATTTCACGATCAATTAAATGTTGAATATCTTGGGCTGAAGCCAATAGTTGGCTTTGGTTAATCGCACGTTCTGCCGATTGCCCCGCTTTCACTTGGGTTGGCATGTCTAAGATGTCGTACCACGCCGGCATCGTCGCGCCACCGTTAATGGTTACTGGAATGTCAGCGGCGTGGGGGAAGATGAAACGAATGTTATCGAAGCCTGTTTCTTGCCTATCGATGCCTTCTTGCTGCCACATGTTTTTTAGCTCAGGCACGAGGGATGCAAAATCATTTCCGCTAGCGCCTAGACCGTGTAGCCATATGATACTGGCAGTGGCGGTATGAGTCGGTGATTCAATTTCAATGGCGGGTAAAAGGGCTGCTAAATTCGTCATATGGGGAATCTTTGTCGTCTATTTGCTGTCTATGGTATGTTAATACCAGATTATTACTACGTTCTTACTAGATTATTGCTACGTTAATCCGCTGAATTCTATCCATTTGTATCGTTATGATAAGAGTGCCGAATGCCAAGTCTATTGCCTTCTTTTTTAACCCCTGATTTTTTAATCGCTAAATTCAAGTCTAAGCCTTTGGTTGATGAAAATAGCGCTGATTTCATTTTCTCTACCGTCGCTTGGATACTGCAAAACTTTGATCATGAAGAGTTTTTTAACCGAACTCGGCTAGTTGCCCCGAGTAATGAGTTCTTCCCTGGCCGAGTGAGCAGTGTCGATGAAAAAGCGCAGAATATCTTTCAGCATACGTTACGCTATACCGGTTTGCGACATTGGCCGTTTGCGCTGAAATCGATGATTGAGCGTGAATCGAACAATGAATGTCAGGTGCCGCCTGTCCCACAGCAAGAGTTAGCGCTTATTCACCGCAATTCATTTCCGCAGATATCAATGACTGACGACGGTGCGGATGAGTATGGCATGCAAGTGCCAGTGATTATCACGCAGCAGCCTTTATTTGTTTTCTATAACCCGCAGCAAACTCTTAAACCCGAAGATTTAAGCGCCAGTTATGCCCATGTGATTGCTCAGCATTTGATTATTCAGTCGGGTCAGCTGCCTCCGGGTGGCAATCAGTTTTTTGCTGAAGCCAGTGAGGTATTGGCTAGTATGATGGGTTTTGGGGTATTACTGAGTAATTCGGCCTATACCTTTCGTGGGGGTTGTGGCTCTTGTTATAACGCAATGGCCAATCGTCAACCTGCATTAACGGAATTGGACAGTGTGTTTACTTTAGCGCTGTTTTGCCGCTTAAAAGGCATTAAAACGAAGGAGGCGACGCGGCATTTAAAGAGGTACTTACGCCCTAGCTACAAGCAGGCAGTGAAGCAAGTAGATCAAAGGCTAAAGCAAGTGAATGATCTTAAGCAAATCGCTTAATGATTAGTGTGAAAATGTACGGCAAAAACCCGCGCTCTAAGCTATACCTATAAGGATAAGTTGATAATTTAGAGCGAGTTTTTCTACATGGTGCGGATTGCCGATTCATCACGTTCTATTTGGCTATATTTGGGGTTGTTCATTGGCTACTTTGTGGTTGGCCATTTACTCTCTAATGTCTCCTTTCAGTCACAAATAGTCCCTATCTGGTTACCTGCAGGCATTGCTCTGGTGGGATGTTACCTCTGGTGGCTGCGTTTTATTCCTGCCGTATTCATCGCTTCGTTTGCATTCAATTTTTCTATACAAACTTCAAATGATCCTTTGGCCTTATTGGCAGACCAAGGCTTGGGTTTTTGTTTGATTGCTGCCGGCGCGAGTTTGCAGGCATTGGTGGGTAGCGCATTATTAAGGTATTGGTTAGGGCATCCTTTAAAGCAATCTTCCAATATTAAAATTCTCTATTTCATATTGATTGTGGGGATTTTGGTTAATCTAATTTCGGCCAATATCGGCGTTTTTACACTCAGTCTATTTAACCCAGAATACACTTTAGAACATTATTGGAATAACTTATTGTATTGGTGGTTGGGAGACTCGCTGGGGGTATTATTGGTTACCCCCTTTATTTTGAGTTTAATCAGTATTGATGTCTTAGATAACACACAAAAGCGTTCACGCTTGCTCATTTTATGCTCTTCTGGTTTTCTATTTTTGTCGGTATTAGTACTCACGGGATTCTTTATCAATTTTTCAAATGATAATGTCAATGAGTCGACGGCAAGAGAAGTGAAAACTATTGAAAATGGGCTTTATCGTGAGTTGAATAACAATATGGCCCAGCTACAAAATTTGGCCAGTTATATACAAAGTTCTCCTCAGCTTGAACGCAATGATTTCATTGGTTTTGTTAATAAATTAATCGACACTCAGCCAACGATTGCTGCGATGTCATGGAATCCTCTAATTCTTCAAACTGACAAGTTGAAACATCAAATGGAACTGGAGATGATCTATGGTAAGGACATTGCTATTAGAGGCACTCCATTATTATCGAACGATCCTATTGTTTATGTTCGATTAATTTCCCCGGAAGAAACAAATAAGAAAGCGATAGGGTTTAATGTTTTCTCCAATGAAAATAGAAAGAATACGTTAGTAGATGCTGAATTAAGCTTTCAACCTAAAGCAACGCCGATTATTCAGCTGGTTCAATCCAAGTCAAAAAAACCAGCCTATCTAATGTTTTTTCCTGTGTTTAAAGGTAATAAAGAGCTTAGAGGGTTTGCTACCGGTGTTTTCTTAGCTGAGGATATGCTTCTTAAAACTTTAGGCGTGAATGGTCGTAAGAACTTCGATTATGAATTATATGAAGCGGGAAAAGAAAGTTGGTTCTCTTCTAATTACAGTGGGAATAGGCTGAGAAATGACAGTGAAGCTGAGAAATTAGAATTTAATCTTACGGGGCAAGTCTGGAATCTATATTTAAAAGCAAATGAAGAGTATGTGTTGCATCAGCAGAGTTATTCATACTTGTTATTGTTTTCGTTAGAGTTTGTCATTGTGGCCTTTATAATGTTGCTGATTTTAATGATGAATAGTCGTCAATTAGAATTGAACATTTTGGTCACTGAAAAAACACAGTCCTTAAAACTGGCAGTAGAAGAGGCAAATAATGCGAATACGGCGAAGAGTCGTTTCTTGGCAAATATGAGTCATGAAATTCGCACACCGATGAATGCTGTGATTGGATTTTCATCGTTAGCAAGGCAGAGTAGTGATATCGGAGTGATACAAAATTACTTAGAGAAAATAGAGGTATCATCAGACTTATTACTGAATATAGTTAATGACATTTTGGATATATCGAAAATAGAAGCTGATAAGTTGGAGCTACTTCACGAAGTTTTTGATATGAATATAAGTTGTCAAAGGATTAATAGTTTATTTGAAACTCAGGCTAAAGAAAAAAGTTTAACTTGGACGCTTGAAAATAATATTCCAGAATTTCTATACTTTAACGGCGACCAAGTTCGATTCGAGCAAGTGTTTGTCAATCTATGCAGTAATGCACTCAAATTTACCAAGCAAGGAAGTATCTCGGTAATCGTTGATGTCGACGTGATCGATGATGTTAAAAATTATATTACAGTACGGGTCAAAGACAGTGGTATTGGTATTCGTGAAGAAGATCAGGAAAAATTGTTTACCGCTTTTACTCAAGCTGATGACTCAACTTCAAGGGATTTTGGCGGTACCGGATTAGGGCTTGCATTATCAAAAGAATTAAGCCAGTTGATGCAAGGAGATATTTTGATTAATAGTAAAAAGGGAAAAGGGGCTGAATTTATATTTGAATGTGAAATGGAAACCTCACCAGAAGCTCCACCTAAAACGGGTGCTGAAGTATTACAACAGGTTCTCTTGATGAAGGAAAAGAAGGAGTCATTGGCATTAACAGGAAAAAGAGAGGTTAAGGATTTACGTATACTCGTTGCGGAAGATAACGAAATTAATCAACTGGTGATTGATGCGATACTAAAGAACTTTGGTATTACTCCTGTGATTGTTAATAATGGTTTAGAGGCGGTTGAACGGGTTCAGCAGGAAGTATTTGATGTGATATTAATGGATTGTCAGATGCCGATATTAGATGGTTATCAAGCCACTGAAAAAATCCGTCAACTGGATGGATTTAAAACCGCCCCTATATTTGCTTTGACCGCTGACGTGACAGAAGAGAGTAAGCGAAAGGCAAAAGAGGTTGGTTTTACCGACCATTTAACGAAACCTATTGTTGTTGAAAAATTATTTAAAAAACTAGAAGAAATTTGCTCTTCTAGTTTTTAGTTTTCTATTTTATCGTTAAGTCGCAATCATTTTGGCTTGTAAATAGCCGTTGATCCCTGCTAAAACGCTGTTAATAGTCGCGGTCATAATATCTTGGTGTTGGCTGATGCCAATGAACTTTTTGCCATCCATTTTAACTTGTACAAACGCCATGGCTTGGGCATTAGTGCCTTTGCTTAAGGCTATTTGATCAAAGTGTTGCACTTGAAAGTCAATGCCCAACGCTTTATGTAAACCATCACTTAATGCGGAAAGAACCCCTTTACCTTGGCCGTGAATAGTCTGAGTCTCTCCGTGCAAGCTGCCATCACAAATACTTGCTTGAATGGATTCTTGCTCGCCCTGCTTATGCACTTCATAACCTAATACTTGGTATTGCTGATCATAGTTTTGATTTACTTGTACAAATTGCTGCTGAAAAATTTTATGAATGGTTTCATTATCCACTTCACAGCTGTGCTTTACGCTGTATTCCTGAACCGACTTGCTTAATTCTATTTGCATCCAACGAGGCAAGTTAATGCCAAATTCAGATTCCATAATATACGCCACGCCGCCTTTTCCTGACTGGCTATTCACGCGAATAACTGACTGGTAGTCACGGCCTAAATCCCTAGGATCAATCGGCAAATAGGCAACATCCCATTGGCTTTGTGTATTGTTCACTGCTGCTTCGGCATCATTCGATTCTTGAATCGTTAAGCATTTTTTAATTGCATCTTGGTGGCTACCTGAGAACGCTGTATAAACCAATTCACCAAACCAGGGGTGGCGTGGATGCGTTTTAATTTGCGTACATGTTTCGACAGTGGCGACAATCTCATCGGCAATGGATAAGTCAATTTCTGGATCGATACCTTGGCTGTACAAGTTCATCGCCATGGTGATTAAATCCATGTTGCCGGTGCGCTCACCATTACCCATCAAGGTACCTTCAATGCGATCAGCCCCTGCCAAAATCGCCATCTCTGCTGCGGCTACCGCACAGCCTCGATCGTTATGGGTATGAATTGAAATTATGATGTTGTTACGCTGGTTGATCCCCTTACAGAACGTCTCAACCTGATCGGCAAAGACATTCGGCCCCGCGCACTCAACGGTCGCTGGCAAGTTGATAATGATTTTGTTATCAGAGTTTGGCTGCCACACATTAATTACTGCATTGCAGACTTCAATGGCGAAATCAGTTTCTGTGCTGGAAAAACTTTCCGGTGAATACTCAAACATCCAATCGGTCATAGGATATTTTTTGGCTTCGCTTTGTACTTTCTTGGCACCTTGAACGGCAATATCGATAATGCCTTGTTTATCTAAGCCAAACACCTTGTCGCGCTGTACCGGAGAGGTCGAGTTATACACATGAACAATTGCTCGAGCAACACCTTCTAACGATTGGTAAGTCCGCTCGATTAACTTATCACGGGCCTGGGTTAATACTTGAATGGTGACATCTTCAGGGATCTGGTCTTCTTCAATCAACCAGCGTACGAAGTCAAAATCAGGCTGCGAGGCCGAAGGGAAACCGACTTCAATGTGCTTAAAGCCCATCTTCACCATCAAGTGCCACATCTGCTGTTTTTGCGCCACGGACATGGGTTCAATTAAGGCTTGATTGCCATCACGAAGATCAACTGCACACCACTGCGGAGCCTGAGTAATGGTATTGTTAGGCCATTGGCGATTTTCCATTTTCAAGGCGGGAACGCTTTGCTGGAAAGGTTGATATTTTTTGTGATCGAAACGACGTGTTTGAACTTGGCTCATCTGAGTACCTAAACTTCACGTAGAAGTAATAAAAAGGATTAACTAATTGATGAGGTAACTATAAATGCAACGATGGGGCGAATGGTGGCAAGTTATCGTTATATAATGATTTGTTTTGCAATGATAATTGTATTTTTGTTGTTGGTTGGGCTATTTATTGCTTTGTGGCTAATCAGGGCATCAATTGATGCCCTAAAGTCCCTAACTAGAACAATGATCCGCCAATATCATATCGGCCGCTTTGGCAGCGATCATAATCGTAGGTGAGTTGGTATTGCCACCCACTAGCGTCGGCATTATCGAGGCATCAACTACGCGTAAACCGCTGATACCATGGACTTGTAAACGGTCATTAACCACCGCGTCTTTATCATTACCCATTTTACAGGTGCCGACGGGATGATAGACATGGTTGGCTTTTTCACGCACAAACTGTTCAATTTCTTGATCGCTGGGGTTTTTCTGATGAGGAAAGATTGATTTACCACGGCCATCATCAAATGCTGGTTGAGAAAAAATATTCAGATTAATTTTTACAGCGTCGACCATCGCGGCTAAATCATCAGGGTGGCTGAGCATGTTAAGTTCTATTTTAGGATCTTTTAGGAAATCACTATTATGTAGGCTCACACGGCCGCGACTTTTAGGACGTAACAAGCAGTTATGCAATGAGTAGCCGTAGGTTAGCAGAGTTGATTTTTTGCGCCCATGATCGTCCATCACCAGTGGAATAAACTGCAGTTGCATATCGGGGTCTTTCAGTTCAGGTTTGGATTTTATAAACCCCCCCGTTTCTACGATAGAGGTAGTCAGGAACCCTTTACGTTGATTCATGTAGAGGGCAATCTCTTTCAACATTTTCACCATACCGACAGGGCGTAACGCGACGCTATTGGCTTTTTTACTTTCGTTAACGGTAATAATATCGATGTGTTCTTGCAGGTTGGAACCGACACCTGCCAGGTGATGCTTAACTGGGATTCGGTGCTGCTTTAATTCTTCTTCAGGACCAATGCCCGACAACATTAATAACTGCGGAGAGCAAAAAGTACCGGCGCAGAGAATGACTTCTTTACTCGCAGTTAAAGTATGCAGTTTGTCTTTTTGCTGATATTCCACACCTTGTGCTTGTTTGTTTTCTAGCTGAATGCGCGCAACTCGGGCTTCGGTGATAATCGTTAAGTTTTGGCGCTGACTAATCGGGTGTAAAAAGGCACGTGCCGCGCTGCAGCGTTCACCATTAATCTGGGTTACTTGGTAATAACCAATGCCTTCTTGCTGAGCGCCGTTGAAATCGTTGTTATCTTGATAACCCGCCTGCCGGCATGCTGCCAGTAAGGTTTCTCCTAAGGGGTGGTTTGAACGGCCTTCGGCAACGTTTAATTCACCTTCCGTACCGTGAAAATCGCTGGCGCCGCGTTCTTGATGCTGGGTCGATTTGAAATAGGGCAAAATATCGTTATAGCCCCAACCTTCATTGCCGAGGCTGGCCCACTGGTCGTAATCGCTCGGAGTACCGCGGGTATACAGCATCGCGTTGACGGCGCTACTGCCGCCCAGTACTTTACCGCGCGGGCAATAGATAGTGCGATCATGCTGGCTGGATTCAGGCTGAGAGTTGAACATCCAATTGTATTTTTTACTGTCCATCAGGCCAATAATGCCGATGGGGATAGAAACGAGGGGGGTTTTGTCGTTGGGGCCGGTTTCTAATAAACAAACACGGTTTTTGGAATCTGCAGAAAGGCGATTAGCGAGTACACAGCCCGCTGAACCGCCGCCTATAATGATGTAATCAAATTCAGTATTTATAGTCGACATGCCCAGTTCTCTTTTTATAATATTTTGACTACGAACAGTCTAAACGGGTTTAAAAAGAAAAACTGGTCTAATTAGGACGAATAACATGTCTTTTTCGGCATGAAAATTCTTATGTTGCCGAAGGCGTTGGTTCCATTTTGACATCGCCATAAATAGCATCGTATTGCTCAACACTAATGATCTTACTGGTATGGTTATCCCAAATGATAAATTTAAAGGCATTAGGAATTTCACTCAGTTTAATGCGTCTTACACGATCAAATAGATGTTTATACTGCTCGTGGCATTCCACTAAATTGTAATTAGGAATGCGCGCAGAAAGGTGATGAATGTGGTGGTAAGCAATATCGGCGGTAAACCAATTCAAAAACTTAGGCAGCTTTAAGAAGCTGGTGCCATCTAATGCAGCCACAAAATAATCCCAATCTTCATCACTCGCCGCGTAAGACTCTTCAAAGTTATGCTGCACTGTAAATAGTACGATGCCGATTGCGCCTGCTAAAGACAGTGCAACCACGTAGATCGCAAAGAATTCCACTGCGCCAAAATAGCTCGCAGCCAATACCCATGCCGTTAATAGCACTAGGTTATTAGCCGTCATGTGGCGGTATTCTTGCCAAGTATTCCAATAATTGGTTTTGAACTCTTGATTAGAATCTGCACTGGAATCAGCATTGTGCTCGCTGGCAGGCTTAGACAGCTTATTGAGTTTTTGCTTAAGGAAGAACAAGGCGAATTGAAGGCTGCCTTTCATCCAAGTGAATCTTGGGTTAAAAATGAAGTACAAAAATCCTGCCATTGGCGCAAGTCTTAAGTTGCGCTGGTTGGCGTAAGATTTTTTTCCTTTTTCATTGAGTTCGCCGTATTGATCAACCGATAGAACCGCCAGAGGGCCGCGATATTTATTCCAGTTACCATTGGTAGAGTGGTGGTAATCGTGGTGCTTCGACCATACGTATTGTGGCACGCCACAGAGAACGCCAAAGATAAAACCGGCGATCTTATTCTCGCGCGGATTGACATATAAACAGTTGTGGCCACAATCATGCAGCATGACAAAGACACGGATAATAAATAGCGTGAGTAACAAGGTCAGCCCAGCGGATAGCCAATAAGAGATCTTTAAGCTTTCAATCGCGGCATAAAATAAGACGAAATACGGCAATATGGTCGTCATTGTTTGGATGAATGCTTTAATATTATTACGCACTGCATATTCTGCAATAAGCTCGTTCTTCTCGGCTTTTAACGTACTGCTGGCAATTTTTGCCGCATTGTTAGGAGTTGTTATCATTATACTTATTTCAAACTCAGGTAGCAGTAAACGGGTGTAGTATTGCAGTATTGCAATAGTCTGTAAAATTGTAGGGCTATAATTTTCTATAACTAGACAAATGAATAGTACCCATTTTATTCACCTTATTCGTTGAAGCATGCACGTTTATAAGAGAAATTAGTGACAATGCCTGCAAATCTCTCTCTACGGATACTGCCTTGTTATTTAAATATTAAACTATTTAAAGTGCTAAGATGTTGTTATTTTTTAGGAGTAATCTCTAGTTTATGTGCATAATTAGGCATATATCGTTATTGAGTAAAAGTTATGAGCAATTTTTCGCTAAAAATTACCCTGGATCGAACAGATCGACGCATTCTTGATGAGCTGCAAAAAGACGGGGCGATTTCAAATCTTGATCTAGCGGATAAAGTGGGACTTTCTCCTTCACCCTGCTCACGCCGAGTTAAAGCGTTACAAGAGTCAGGTATAATTCAAAAAACCGTGGCAGTATTAGATCCAAAAGCCTTCGGGCTAGATTTAATGGCGATGATTTCTATTAGTATGGATCGCCATACGCCCGAACGTTTTGAAAATTTTGAAGCCATTGTCGCTGGGTATTCAGAGGTCTTAGAGTGTTACATTATTACCGGTTCTAATGCTGATTATCTGTTGAAAGTCGTGGTTAAGGATATGGAAGGTTATCATCAATTTTTGCTGGGTAAATTAACGCGTATCGAAGGGGTGAGTGGTGTGCATTCTAGCTTTGTGATGCGTAAAGTGGTCGATTCTACACGCTTACCGATGAATTAATGTAGGGGCTGGTAATGAACATTCCAGCCTTTAGTATGATTGTAATTAATCTATATCAATATCCGGTACGAGTTGAGCACTATTGGCCTATCACGTCCTATTATCAGAGGGGTAATTTCGGCAGAGTCCTTATTGTAGTTCTGGTGCTTAATTAAGTTGTCTAAGCTCTGGCCCTAGCTAGATTATGCATAGGTCTTTCGAGACATTTAACCGTTGTGGCTTTCGTCATAGCGGTTTTTTTATGCCAGAAATTCAGGCTGAGTTTGAAAGTTAGGGCGAATGAATTAAAATAGGCGCCAATGACCCTCCTTATATGTTTGGAAAGTAGTTTTAGCTATGAATTTAAATGACGCCTTGGTTTTAATCGCCAGTTTCAGCAAAAAAAGCACGGAAGTATTTGCTGCGGGTGATCACTCGCTGGTCGCTGGTAAGCCTGTTTCTTCGTCTTTTATCAAAGGTAGCCGTATAGGTTTGCCGGTTGAATTGATGGAATATATTGATGCGATTTGTCCAGCAGAAGGGTTGTCTCTGGAAGGCGTTGGCCATCCGGTAGAGCTTCTTAAATGTTCGGACCTGGCTTGGCAGCCGCCGATGTATTCGCAGTTAACCGGCGAACTTGCTAAGTGGCAAGATGATTGGTTTTTAATTGCCCATGAAGGCGGTGATCCGATTATCGTGAAAACGTCTGAACAGGGCGAAAATAGCCCAGTATATAGTGCGATGCAAGGGATGGAAGTTTGGGAGTTTGCGCTAATAGCCGATTCAATTGGACAGTTTTTAGTGTGTATCTGTGCGATACAGCATGCGTTGAATTTTCCGGGATTAAGTCAGCCTTTGGATGACGACTTTAATTTAGCACCAGCGGCGGCGAACTGGTTATTCCCACTACTACGCCAGCATGCTGGAGCCCACTACGATGAGTGGGCATCTGTCTTCGAGAACTATTTATAATAAGACTATTTAGCGCAGCACTTTTTATACTTTTTATCACTGCCGCACGAACAAGGTTCGTTGCGGTTAGGGGTTTTATCCAATACCACGGTAGTGGGTTTATTGGTGACGACCTCAAGCTCGCTGACGTTTTCTTCACCGTCTGCATCTAGCGTGATGTTGGCAAAAATTCCTAGAGTTTTTAACTGTTCTTCAATCTCAGCTTTTCTGGCTTCGTTGGTGACAGTAATTGCAATGGGATGTTTTTTAGAGCCATGCTTAGTGCTTGGATCGGTATTGTAGTTGTAAGTACTGTAATCTGAAGGAAGCACTATGCGTCCTTTGAAGAAGAATTTAGACATTATGCTGGCCTGATATCATAACCGCTGTAAATAATTACAGCCTGAATTTCAGCAGCCTGTATTTGAGAGGGCGCATAATACAGGGTTTATTGTGTTTTAGCTGCAAGAGATAGAGTAATGACACTGCAAAATAAAAAGTTAAATGAAGCGTTAGATAATGATCACCTGCTGGGCCATCGTGTGGTGGTAGCAGAGTTCGCTGAAAACCCGATTGAAGGGGTAGATAATAATATCAAGATCATTGAGCAGCCACTGCCGGATATCACGCAGCTGGCTAATGAAGATGTGATTGTGCAGGTGAAAAGTGCGTCGCTTGGCTGGGTCGATTTGTTGATGACCAGTGGCCAATACCAGCACATGCCGCCATTACCGTATTCACCAGGTCTTGAATATAGCGGTGAAGTGATTTGGACGGGTAGCTCAGTCACTCAGCATAAAATAGGTGATCGTGTACTGGTCGATGGTTTTCAAGCGGGACCCAGGTCACCGGGTAATTATCAGCAGTACGGGGGTTTTGCCAGTTATGCGGTGGCGCCTGAGAAAGCGTTATTGTCTATGCCGGCTAGCTTCAGTTTTGATCAAGCATGCAATTTATTGGGCAGTTACGAGACCGCTTATTATTGTTTATTAACTTGTGGCCAGCTACTCGCCGGTGAAACGGTTTTAATTCATGGCGCTTCGGGTGCGACGGGTTTAGCGGCGGTGCATATCGCTAAAATGATGGGGGCGACGGTAATTGCAACTGGGCGCAGTGATGACAAACTAGCTTTGGTGAAAGAGCAAGGCGCGGATCATGTGATCAACTGCAAAGATGAGCCTAAGTTTCGCCAGCAGGTAAAAAACTTAACCGCGGGTAAAGGTGTGGATGTGGTTTATGACGCTGTTGGTGGTGACATTTCTTTAGAGTCATTACGCTGTGTAAAATTCGGTGCGCGTTTTCTCATTGTTGGTTGGGCTTCAACACCGTTTGTTGCTAAGGGTAAAGGACAGCGTGAAGCGCCCAATGCCAATATGCTGCCGACCAATTTAATTATGATGAAAGGTCTGCGGGTGATGGGGTGCCCTACGGTGATTTCTTCACAGCAAGATCCGACCCTTCGTCCGGCCAGAATTAAGCAGCTACTGCAGTGGGTCGATGAAGGTGAAATTCAGCCGTATATTTCTCATGTATTTCCGCTTGCTGATGTTAAAGAAGCTCTTTTGGCAAAATGGCATGGCGAAATTTTAGGTGGCTGTGTTTTAAGGCCTTAGATTCTTACCTCAGTAAAAATTACTTATTATGCAAACTAAATCTTTTCGAATAGACCGCTACATCAGTAAAAAGCTTAATATCAATCGTCGTGATATTAAGTTGATGTTGGCGCGAGGGCGCATTGTGATTAACGGTGAAGTTATTCGCGAGATCACCACCATCGTTGAAGAGTTTGATCACGTCGTATTAGATGGTCAGTTACTGCAAGATAAACAAGCCGTTTATATCATGATGAATAAACCGATTGGCGTAGTGAGTGCGACCAAAGATGAGTTGCATAAAACGGTGATCGACTTATTGCCCGATGAATTAATCAGTGTTGGTGGTATTAAACATGATCTGCATATTGTTGGGCGCTTGGATTTAAATACCTCGGGATTATTATTACTGACTAATGATAGTTGCTGGTCGAGAAAACTAATGTCACCTGATGCCAAGGTAGGAAAGGTTTACCAGGTCACCCTGGAGAATGATTTAACTGAAGAAACGGTTACTGAGTTTGCTAAAGGTATGTATTTCCCATTTGAAGACATCACGACCTTGCCTGCCCAGTTAACAATTTTATCGGATAAGGTCGCTGAAGTCGTTTTGATGGAAGGAAAGTACCATCAAATAAAGCGTATGTTCGGGCGTTCTAGAAATCCCGTTTTAGCTTTGCATAGAAGCTCTGTGGGTAATTTATTACTGGATGCGAATTTGGATGCTGGAGAAAGCAGGGCGCTCACCTCAGGCGAAGTGAACTCGATTTTTGATGTAGCAGCTGTCATTTAACAATTAGAAATATGTGCGACTAAAAACGATAACCAATAGCGCCAATATATTCATCAAAGTAAAACTTTTGTGAGGCTTTTCCGCCTTCACTGGTGGTTAGTACGTCGTCCATATTGACGTGACCAAACTTGGCCATGCCACGAAAGAACCAGTTGTGAAAAAAGGTGAATTCAAATCCGCCTTTCACTGACGTTGCATAACCCGCAAGGTGAAACTCGTCATTACGTTTAGAGTTCAGCATTTTTACATTGGTTTTTGGAACCATGGCTCCTAAGCCCGCCCCGACAAATAATGCAAAATCAAAGTCTTTGCCATAATTCCAGAGAGAGTAAAAATACTCTGTTTCAAGGGATATCATATTCAAGCCATCGGTATGCTCAAAATTCATGAAATCGCCGCTGATTTCTTTATCTTCTTTAATTGGATCCGTTTTCTCAAAGCCTGGAGCACTAATGGTCCCACTCAAGCCAACGACTTGGCCTTGTTCAAGGACATATTTCATGTGATCAAAGCCGAGAGAAACAGCCCAATCATCGGCCACAAAGTAGCCGACACGATAATTATACTGAGGAATCGTTAGACTCCCCGGATTCAGATAACGATCAAAAACTGACGTTGTTGTTACCTTGTTCTGACGATCTTGAGCATCGGCATTGTGTAGGGTGAAATCATGATCTTCACCTTTAAACTGTATATTGCTGCCGGAATATTGTGAACGGTTCCATCCCCAGTAGCCATACCATTGGCCTTGTTGACGAATATTTTCTTTCACTTCTACTGCGCTGGTTTGACTGGTTAATGATAATAAACAGGCCAGCATTATAATTGCTTTCAATGCGCACTCTAACTTGTGTTGATATTAAGAAGGCGCGCATGCTATCAGGTTGCTGTTGGTTTATAAATAAACAGGAGTTCTATTTATCGGTTTTAAATTAAAACACACTGTTTCATTAAATAGAGGTTTCGCTAGAAATCACCCCATAGGTACTGAAATAAGCTCAATGCCGCGAGCGCCGCAGTTTCAGTGCGCAAAATTCTAGGACCTAGAGTTAAGCCCGTAAAGCCTTGCTGAATACAGAGTTCTACTTCTTCGTCAGTGATGCCGCCCTCAGGGCCAACCAGTAAAGCAACGGAGGCAGGGGCTTTGATTTCTGATAAGGGCTTTTGATCACGAGTATGTAAAACCAGCTTGGTATCAGCTTTTACCGATGTTGCCCAGTCGTAATAATTCATCGCCGGGTGGATGGTAGGAATAGCGTTGCGGCCACTTTGTTCACAGGCAGAGATGGCTATTTTTTTCCAATGCTCCATTTTTTTTTCTAAACGCTCGCCCTTTAGGCGTACGTCACAGCGTTCACTCCATAACGGCGTGATGTCGGTAATGCCCAGTTCAGTCGCCTTTTGTATGGTGAAGTCCATACGGTCGCCTTTCGAGACGACTTGGCCGAGATGAAGAGGAAAGCTTATCTTTGACTCTGTCGATAATACCGAGCTGATTTCAACTTGGGCATTCTTCTTATTCGCAACGGTGATATACGCAAGGTATTCGCAGCCATCACCGTTAAACAAACGCAGTTCAGCCCCTTCATTTAATCTTAATACTTTTATAAGGTGAGTACTGGCTTGGGAATCAAGATCTAGCCTGTGATTCAGGGCTAGATCTTCTGGAGTATAAATGCGTGGTCGAGTAGCCATTAAGAGTCTTTATCAGCGATGATTATAATGCGCTGATTATAAAGCGCGGTTTATAAGGCAATCAAGCGATCGAGCATAATTAAAATAAAAATTAATAACAAATACACGATGGAGTAGCGAAAAGTCTGCTGCGCCCGCTTAGTGGTTTGCTCAATTAATAAGCGAAGGGATAAGTAAATAAATACCCCATTGCAGAGCATGCTACCGATCAAATAAATCTCGTGACTGAAATGTAAAAGATACGGTAGTAAGGTGACGAGCGTGAGTAATAAGGTATAGAGAAGCATCTGTAAACTAGTAAATTCTTTACCGTGGGTGACGCTGAGCATGGGCACTTTAGCTTTGGCGTATTCTTGTTGGCGGTAGTAAGCCAGTGCCCAAAAGTGCGGTGGGGTCCACGTGAAAATAATCAGTACTAATACCCAGGCCAACGGATGAGTTTCTCCAGTCATAGCGACCCAACCTAATAACGGTGGCATAGCCCCCGCTAGTCCACCAATGGTGATGTTTTGTGGGGTTAGAGGTTTTAACCAATGGCTATAAATTAAGGCGTAGCCGACCATCGCCGCGAGAGACAAAATAGCGGTTAATGGATTCACCCAGAAGAATAACAAGCTGAAACCTAGGATTAGAATTAGGCTGGCAAAGCTATAGACCTGGCGTAGGGATAATATATTGTTCACTAGTGGGCGATGGCGTGTACGAGCCATCAGCTTATCCCTTTGTTGATCTATACCGTGATTAAAGGCCGCACCCGATGCCGAGACCAGAGCGATACCGATTAAGGCGAAGGAGAGCAATTGCAGATCCGGTCTCATATTGGTTGCTAAACAAGCACCGACGAACGCGGTTACTAGCATCAATAAAATAACGTTGATTTTACACAGTGCGAGATAGTCTTTAATGCTGCGTTTATGACGAGTGGCTGTTTTTGTTATTATTTCTATTGTCGTAGGTAAGGTATTAATCATTACGCACCTCTGCTTTTAATAGAGAAAAATAGACGGTCCATAGGCACAGCCAAAAAAGGGCGGCACCGGTATTGTGTAATAAGGCTAGCGATAGGGGTAACAACAGAAATACATTACCAATACCGATGAATACTTGAAGAGTCAGCGGCACAATAATGAAGCTAATGAGATTTTTATGCGGGCTGTTATACATTCGAAAGCACAGTAATAACGCGACCAAAACTAATAAACAGGCGGTAAACCGATGCATAATTTGAATGGCCATACGGTCGGCCATCGGCAATAGACCTCCAAGATATTGTTGGGCGTCAACCATAGGAGCATGGAAAGGGCCGTGCACAGTTTCTGGCCACCATTGGTTCTGACATTGAGGTAAATCTGGGCAGGCTAGGCCAGCATAGTGTGAGCTGGTCCAACCGCCTAAGCCCATTTGTAGTAGGGTAATCAGAATCACCGCGAGCAGTGGGTAGCGTATGCGCGGTGTGATATTTTTTAACTGAAAAAAGTTTAAGGTTTTAGTGGGCTGTTTAATCAGTTGGTATTGCCAAAAAATAATGGCTAGCATCATCATACCAGCCAATAAATGTAAGGTGACGACGGGGGGCCATATTCTTAATGTGACCGTTAACATGCCAAAAATTCCTTGTAATATAACCCAACCCAGGGCGATATAAGAAATGCTGCGCAGGTACTTGAAGTCGGTTTTTAGGCTAATCCAGATGGCAAAGAGTAATAAACTTAAGCCGAGCGTAGAGGCTGCAAAACGGTGAATCATTTCTGACCAGGCTTTAATCTGCTCGACGGGAAATAATGGGTGCGCAGCATTAGCCTGTTGAATTTGTTCACTGCTTTGTGGCGGTGTTATTTGGCCATAACAGCCGGGCCAGTCTGGGCAACCTAACCCCGCATCTAATAAGCGTGTGAGTGCGCCTAAAGTAATAACAATCAAGGTGATCAACAGATTTAATCGTGCCCAGTTTAAGAGTTTATTATCCATATTAACTCTAGCTCCTTTAAAGAAAGACGAGTTAGTTATTACTACGCAGTAAGTGACTAAGATCTTTGAATAGCGGTTTTCCTACCTGATCGCTACGATATGCCAGCAGCAGTTGTCCTTTCGGCGTTGCAATATAAACGGTATGTTTACTGGCGAGCAACTTAGAGTCGATCGTTTCTGTAGAAAGAATATTAACCCCATCAGCGCGCTTGCCTAACGCTGTTTTTATTTTATTAAGCTTCCTGGATATTGCATCATAGTTTTTATGAGCTGGGGAGATAACCAGTTGCCATTGCGCTGAATTATTTTTCATTAAACTGTTGGGTACGGAGGTATTGGATACTGAGCTATTTGACACAGAGTTTGAAATTACAGTTTCTGTGCTGGGCAGAAAAAACTCAGTTGTTAAAAATTCACCATATTGTTTTTGATCAAGTTGCTGCGAAAAATAGTCGGTGGTTAAAATCGCAGCGATTAAGAATGGTGAGAATGTTGTTATCAGTATGAGTAGTAAAACTTTATTATTTTTCATTTTATTCCTTTAAAATTTGTTATCCAATATTGTTAGTGACCTGATTATTTATCCACTTCTTTATCTTCATGCCTTATCGCACTGAATATTCCAACCATGAGCGCCGCTATAGCGATTAATAACCATTGCATCGCATAGCCAAGGTGTTTGTGTTTATTAAGATAGGGCGATGATTGATAAATATCGATCAGCTTATCTTTGCCAGAAACCAGCTGCCAGTAACCGCGATCAACTTTATGCTTAGTCGCCAACTCAAAGCGTTCGATATCGATGCTTTGTATACGCTTTGGCCATTGCTTATGTGTTGGGCTAGGCCAATGGTCACTGCTCCAAACGACGGGTTTAATGATGGGTAAATTAGATAAGGTAATACTTTGCTTGCCTGTAGGGATGACTGGGCTAGGAATATCAGAACGTAAAATAGGGGCTTGTAACCAGCCGAGGTTGACCAGCAAGTGATTTGCAGCACCTTCTGCTTTGAATAGTGCGAGGTGATAGTAACCCACTCTTCCCTTATGCGTGCGGTTGTCCAGTAAGAAATTTTCTGGACTCCACTGCCCCGTTAAGATTATCTGATTGTCTGCTTTTAGTTGCTGAGTATTAGCTTGCAGTTCTCGCTGATGACTTGCTTCCGCTCTTTGCCACTGCCATACCGCTAATGCACTGCATAACAGAAAAATGCTGACAAAGGTTATGCTTTGAACTAATTCCAATTTTAGGTAATAGCGTCTACCGTAAAGAGAGAAATGTTTAATTCTCATGGCGGAATCCAATGAATACATTGATGGCTTGGCTGGTGATTATATTGATGTTACTCATCTTTATTAGCTTAGGGGTAGCATTAAAATACTTGATTTTTAAGCAGCCAATAGTCGCCGAGAAAGTGAAAATGCTGGCCGCTGATAAAAAAGTAGTCACCTTTTTAACGTTGAGAATAACCTTCACTACCATATTATTAATTCTCTGTTATTTCTATTTGTCGTCTTTAAACGGTTAAAGAACTGATTAAAGTACATAGACAAATAGGAATAAAAACAACCAAACAACATCGACAAAATGCCAGTACCAAGCCGCTGCTTCAAACGCAAATAAGTGATCAGAATCTGGGTTTTCGATATGGCTGGTAGCATCGACTTTATCGAAATGACCTTTCAGCATCCGCACCAGCATGACCAATATCATAATGCTGCCTATGGTGACATGCGCACCATGAAATCCTGTGAGCATAAAGAATGTAGAGCCATAGATACCCGCATTTAAGGTTAACCCTAAGTCGTTATAAGCATGTACGTATTCGTAAACTTGAACACATAAGAAACTAATACCCAATATCAGCGTCAAGGCGAGCCAAAATTTAGCCGCTGTCATCTTATCGGCTTTTAATTTGTGGTGGCTAATGGTAATGAAAATACTCGACGTCACCAGTAAAATTGTATTCATGAAAGGTAATTTCCAAGCATCAATAATACCGCTGGGAGCGGGGTATTTTTCGGGATCTGGCGTATTCAATAATGGCCAGGTTGCACTGAACTCCGGCCATAATAAGGCCGAGCTGCCTTTGGCGCCGTCACCATCTAGCCACGGTATAGCCAATGTTCTGACATAAAATAAAGCGCCGAAGAAGGCTGCAAAAAACATAAATTCGGAAAAGATAAACCACATCATACCAATACGAAAACTGCGGTTCAGTTGGTCGCTGTACAGGCCTTTCTGGCTTTCTTCGACAACGGTTTGGAACCAGCCAAATAACATGTATGCCATGAGGCAAGACGATAGGATGAAAAGCACGGCGGCAGCATCACTGCCGGTAATCATCAAGGCGGTTGATAGTACCATTGAGAAAACAGCAACAGCCCCTATGATGGGCCATTTACTTTGTGCGGGGACATAATAGTTATCAACGGACATTAGCCGTACTCCTATATGGGGTAGCGTAAATTCGATAGGCGAGGGTAAGTTTCTTATAGTCTTTAGGGATATCATTTCTTAGTTGAAAGACCACCGGCATTTCAACTTTTTCACCGGCTTGAAGTATTTGTTTTTGAAAACAAAAGCATTCAGTTTTAATTAAATATTCAGCCGCAAGCCCTGGGCTAATACTCGGGATAGAGGTGAATTCCATCACTGCATTGGTTGGATTGTGCAGGGTGAAGTGGGTTTTGTATTGCTGCCCTGTCATAACTTCAAGTTGTGAGGCGGCGGGCTGAAATTTCCAAACGTCTTGCTGATCACTGGCTGAGGTGAATTGCAAAATAACTTTATGCGATGCGACCCCCTGTTGAGAGGACAGTAACGTATCGGACTGTATTGAACTCTGGGTGTCGATGATTGAGGGAGAAAGATCAAACTTGCCGTTCAGCCCGGTAATATCACAAAAGACATCATAGAGGGGGATTAATAAAAAACCAAAGCCAAACATCAGACAAGGAAAAAGTACCAGCTTAATTAATAAACGTGACTCTGGACTTTTTCTTTGTGCTTGCTGCTCAGCCTTCATATTTATTCACCCTATTTAAAATTATGACCTGCTTCATAGTGGCCAGCTTTTAATTATGACCTGTTGGCGAGCGAAGATTGTCTAAGTTCGGTGGTGTTTGAAAAGTATGATATGGCGCGGGAGAATCGACAGTCCATTCTAATCCTTCAGCACCTTCCCAAACCTGCGGAGAAGCAGGACAGCCGCGCTGACGGATACATTGGATAATGTTATAGACAAATATCAGCTGGCTTAGGCCAAATAAGAACGCGCCGATCGATGCCACCATATTAAAGTCGGCAAACTGTAAGGCGTAATCTGGAATACGACGAGGCATGCCCGCTAAGCCAATAAAATGCATGGGGAAGAAGGTAAGGTTGACGCCGATAAAGGATAACCAGAAGTGGAATTTACCCATGGATTCGTTGTACATAACCCCGGTCCACTTGGGAATCCAAAAGTAGACGCCGGCGATAATAGAAAACAATGCACCGGGAACCAATACATAGTGGAAGTGAGCAACCACAAAATAGGTATCGTGATATTGAAAGTCGGCTGGGGCAATGGCGAGCATCAGCCCTGATAATCCACCAATGGTGAATAAGACGACGAAGGCGATGGAAAAGAGCATAGGCGTTTCAAACGTCATACTGCCACGGAACATCGTTGCTACCCAGTTGAAGACTTTTACTCCCGTCGGCACTGCAATCAACATGGTTGAATACATAAAAAATAATTCGCCAACTAGCGGCATGCCCACCGTAAACATGTGATGCGCCCAAACGATGAAAGATAGAAAGGCAATGGAACTGGTGGCGATCACCATCGAGTGATAGCCGAATAGAGGCTTGCGAGCGAAAGTGGGGATAATGTGCGATACGATGCCAAAAGCGGGCAAAATCATAATGTAGACTTCAGGATGACCAAAGAACCAGAATATATGCTGGAACATGACGGGGTCACCACCGCCTGCGGCATCAAAGAATGAGGTGGCAAAATGAATGTCCATTAACATCATCGTCACCACGCCAGCCAGTACCGGCATGACGGCGAGTAATAAAAATGCGGTAATTAACCAAGTCCAAACAAACATTGGCATCTTCATATAATTCATACCGGGTGCACGCATATTCATAATCGTGGCAATAACGTTCACCGCGCCCATCACTGAAGAGATCCCCATAATATGCACAGAGAATATAAAGAAGGTAACGGAGGGCGGAGCATACGTGGTCGAGAGTGGCGCATAAAATGTCCAGCCAAAGTTAGGCGCGCCACCTTCCATAAAGAGGGTTGATAACACCATGCCAAAGGCAAAAGGTAATAACCAAAAACTCCAGTTATTGATTCTTGGCAGTGCCATGTCAGGTGCGCCGACCATCATTGGAATCAGCCAATTTGCCATGCCAACAAACGCCGGCATTATTGCGCCAAAAACCATAATAATGCCGTGTAATGTGGTCATCTGATTAAAGAATTCAGGTTGCATTAATTGCAGCCCTGGCTGAAATAATTCACTGCGAATTAATAGCGCCATCGAGCCGCCGATTAATAGCATCACCAAGCTAAAGATAAGGTACATGCTGCCAATATCTTTATGGTTAGTAGTATATAACCAGCGTCTAATACCGGTTGCGGGTGCTGAAGAATGCTCGCTCGTCATTGTTGTCATAGCTACTGTCCTTGTGCTTGTTTGAAGCTGACAATTTCAGCGGGTTGAATGCTATCGCCTTTATCATTGCCCCAAGCGTTACGCTCGTAAGTAATGATGGCGGCTAGCTCAGTCGGGGTCAGTTGTTCACCAAAGGCTGACATGGCTGATCCGGCTTTGCCATTAACTACAATATCGATATGTTGTTGTATGTCGCCTAAGGCAATAGCGCTGCCTTTGAGTGCGGGAAATACCGGAGGAATGCCCATGCCAGTCACTTGATGGCAGGCGGCGCAATTTTTATCGTAGCCCGTTTTACCTTGTGCCATTAACTCGTCGAAACTGAGCTTGGAAACTTGGTTAGCACTTTTTTGAGCTTTCTGCTGTGTGATAAGCCAAGCTTGATAATCTTCTTCACTCACCGCTTCAACAACGATGGGCATATAGCCATGACCTTGCCCGCAAAGTTCGGCGCACTGGCCGCGGTAAATACCCGGAACTTCTACCTTGGCCCAAGATTCGTTAATAAAACCGGGGATGGCATCTTTTTTAACCGCGAGTTCTGGCACCCACCAAGAGTGAATAACGTCTTGTGCGGTAAATAAGAAACGGATTTTTTTGTTGATGGGAATAATAAGGTGTTTATCGACTTCTAATAGGTAGTTTTCAGATTTAGGCTCTAAGCCCTGCATTTGGTCTTGAGTGGTGGTGAGGGTCGAGAAAAAATCGACGTCGGTATTTAAGTACTCATAACGCCATTTCCATTGATACCCCGTGACCTTAATGTCGATATCTGAGGTTTCGGTATCGTACATCGCGACTAGCGTTTTGGTAGCAGGTATCGCCATCGCCACCAAAATTACTAAGGGGATAGTAGTCCAGATGATTTCGACGACGGTACTTTCGTGAAAGGGTTTTGCTTCAGCACCTAAGGATTTTCGATGGCGAATAATGGAATACAGCATGATGCCGAATACTACGACCGCTATGGCGACACAGATATAGAAGATGGTCATGTGCAGGCCATGAATTTCACGACCAATAGCGGTGGCACTTTCGGTCATGTTAAGCCCCCATTCGCCATGACTAAAAGACGTAAAAGCCATTAATATTAATAGCCGAATAGAAAATCCACTCACCCTGAGATGACGTAATATCGATTCCATGTCCTGCACCTTTATAGCGATAGGCGTTATTAGACTGCTGATAAGCAGTTTTGCGATTTAAAGTAACTCTGCTTTAACTCTAGGAGTGAAATGGGAAAGGAGCGAAGAAATACAGTCTTTATTAGCCAATTAGTTATGCTGTACCCATTAATTAGTGATATTTACCTATTAAGTATCATTGTTCTATATCCATATTATTAGGCTAATGGTAAAATTTACACGATATTACATTGAGTAATATGCATACGGAAAACTGATTACATATCATCTAAAGGATTAATGATGAAACACAAGGAAGTTGTTGAAGAGCTGTACCGTTGTTTTCGCCAGCAGGATGTTGAGCGTTTTAAGCAACTTTGTTCCCCCTCTATTATCTGGCAACAGAATAGTGGCTTTCCTGGAGAAGGCACCCATCAAGGCCCTACGGCCGTTTTAAACAAAGTTTATAAAGCCTTTAATATTGAGTGGAAACGCTGGACGTTTGTGATTGAGCGCATGTTAGATGCGGGTGATGATATTGTTGTGCTCGGCTATTTTAGTGGTAGCAAGCGAGAGAATGGTGAGCGCTTCAAATTAGCGGCCTCTCATATCTACAGTTTTCGTGATAGTAAAGTGATTAAGTTTCAGCAGTTCACCGATGAACAAAAAACATTGGTGAATAATGCTAATTTAGCGATCGCTAATTAAGACTGGTTTAGTAAGAGAGCACGAGTCTAAGATGAAATCAAAAAAAGGAGACCTTAATCAAGGCCTCCTTTTTTTGGGCTGAGATCTTAGCCAAATTGCTGTGCGGTCTGCTGAATCTTTTTAACCATCGCGGTTAAGCCATTACCACGAGTAGGGCTTAGGTGTTTAACCAGGTCAACTTGGGCAAAGAAATTATCAATATCGAAGGCCAGAATTTCCGCCGCGGTTTTATTATTGTAAGCGCTTAAGACAATCGCCAATAAGCCCCGCACAATATGGGCATCAGAATCCACTTCAAAAAATAACTTGCCGCCTTTCAGTTCAGAATCAATCCAAACTTGGCTTTGGCAGCCACGCAGCAAGAATGCTTCCGTTTTTTTGCTGGCATCAATCCCCGGTAATTGCTTACCTAGATCAATAATGTATTTATAGCGCTCTTCCCAATCGTCAAAAAACCCTAAGGTATCTAGAATTTCTTCAGGAGTAATCGTTGTGCCAAATGGGCTTAGTGTCATATCGGTCATATTTTTTCCAAATTTCCTGCGATTAAGTTACAGGCTTTGTACAAATAGTTTAATTCTTTCTGCGGCTTCGATGCATTCTTCAACACTCGCGACCAAGGCTAAACGAACACGGTTTTTGCCAGGGTTGATGCCATCAACAGTGCGCGATAAATAAGAACCTGGTAATACGGTGACGTGTTGCTGAGCAAATAACTGTTGAGCGAACAGTTCTTCATCAATTTCAGTTTTGGCCCATAGGTAGAAGCTGGCATCGGTTTGCTTAACTTCAATTTTCCCTGCCAAACTTGGGTCATTCAATATCTCAAGCACGGCTTTGAACTTAAGGCTGTACTGACGGCGATTCTCTTTTACGTGCTCTTCGTCATTCCAAGCAGCGATACTGGCCAGTTGAGTATGGATCGACATAGCGCAGCCATGGTAAGTACGATACAGCAAGAAAGGCTGCAATATTTTAGCATCACCGGCGACAAAGCCAGAGCGCAAGCCCGGCAGGTTGGAGCGTTTCGAGAGGGAGTGAAAGACGACGCAGCGTCCATAATCATGACGACCTAACGCTTCACACGCTTGCAGTAACCCGATCGGTGATGGCTGACCTTCGACAAATATTTCTGAATAGCACTCATCTGACGCGATGATAAAGTCGTGCTTATCGGCCAGAGCGATCAATTTTGTCAGTGTCTCTAGGCTAAGTACTGCGCCAGTAGGGTTACCTGGAGAGCATAGGAATAACAGCTGGCACTGTTGCCAAACATCAGCGCTGACCGCATCAAAATCTGGGTTGAAGCCATGTTCTTCTAGGCAAGGTAGAAAATGGGGTTCAGCGCCGGCTAAATAGGCCGCGCCTTCATAAATTTGATAAAACGGATTAGGGCTTACCACGAGTCCGTTTTTGCTGCGATCAATCACGGCTTGAGTAAACGCAAAGATGGCTTCTCGAGTACCATTGACGGGTACAACCTGCTGTTCACTACTGATTTCAGTTAAATCAAAGCGTTGCTTTAGCCAGAGTGCGATGGTTTCGCGCAACTCAGGTAAACCCTTGGTGGTCGGGTAGTTTTCGACGCGAGAGATATTATCTTTTAGGCACTGGGTAACAAATTCGGGTGCTGGGTGTTTAGGTTCACCAATAGATAAGGCAATATGCGGTAAATTTTCATTAGGGCTAACTTGCGCTTTTAATGCGGTTAGCTTTTCAAAAGGATAAGGCTGTAGCTTTTGTAAATCCGGATTCATGGGGCGACCCTAATACTTTGCAAAATATGGTAAAAAACGCGCCATTATACCTAATATTGAGCAGCTTTCAGCTATCTCCTTGTTCTCTACGCTGGGTTAGCTGTTATTATGCTCAAAAAATTAATACTCAAGGAGTTATCTTGCAATCTATGTTCGCAAGGATAGGGTTATTAATCGTATGTTTCTGTGCTTTTAGCCCGTTTGCTTTAGCCCATACGAAGTCCGTACAGCAGACCGATGGAATCTTTAATTTCTCTCATTGGAAGTTAAATGATGGTGCAGTGCCCTTGGATGGACGCTGGGCATTTCAATGGCAGCAGCAAATATCTCCTCAGCAATGGCAGACTCCTCAAGCTCCATGGTTTGACCTACCGGCAACGTGGGATAAAGAAGGCTCAGCAGAGGCTGTTTATGAAGGTGAAGGATTCGCGACGTTTACCGCCAAACTGATTAATCTTCCTGCTGATATCCGCTGGGGCTTGTTCATTCCTGAGCAATCGACCTCATTTCGTATTTTTATTAATGACGACTTAGTCGCAGAAGGCGGGATCGCTGGGGTGAGCTTATCGAGCTCGCAGGCATATTCAGGAAATCAATTTATTGAACTGGGTAATTTACCTCGTGTAAGTAAAATTACTTGGCATGTTTCAAACTTTCATCACGCCAGCGGTGGGCCCTGGCAAACACTGATGATTGGCCCCTATCGTGAGCTGGGTCGGCATTATATTACTAAGACTTTTGATCAAGCGTTAGTTGTTACATTGTCGCTATTGGCGGGTCTATTTTTAATCATTCAGTACTTTATTGATCGACGCGATAAAGCATCAGCCTTATTAGCCATTTTTTCTTTGGTTATCGCAGTTCGTGTCGGCATTACAGATAACCAAGTACTGTACCAATTTCTAGGGTCGCTTCATTGGCAGCTGCACATTCGATTACTGTATTTCACTATGCTATTTGCAGCACCTATCATTCTTTATTGGCAACACTATATTTTTCCTGCTGAGCTTTCTAAGAGTACCGCTCGTCGAGTCGGGTATGTGTTTTTGCCAGCAATCATTACGCTTATTATTTTTCCGAGTACCTGGTTTACTGAATTGTTAATGTTATTTCAAACCATGCTGGTGGCGGTGATCGCTGTTTATTTCTGGAGCTTGTTCAAGGTTATATTGCGCAAGCGGCAGGGTGGCTATTTCATTGTTAGTGGTGCTTTATTACTCGTTTTTTGCGTGTTACATGATATCGCGCTGTACTCTCAGTGGTTAAGTGGCGGTCGCTTGTGGATTACTTATGGGTTGTTGGCTTTTCTTTTCTCTTTGGCGATCAATATGCTGTATTTAAGAGCAGAGCAAAAACAGCAGGTTGAAAGTTTGAGTGGACAACTCTTGATCGCTAATAAACAGCTTGAAGCCCGAGTTGCCCAGCGTACGATGGAGCTCGCGGAGAAGGCGGATGCTTTAGAGGAGGCTAATGATAAATTACAATTGCTGGCGAATATTGATGGTTTGACTGGGGTTTTAAATCGTCGAGCCTTTGTTGAACAGTTGGAAATGTTTGCCAGAATCAAGCCCAAAGTTGCATTGATTATGATTGATATTGATCATTTTAAACAGGTGAACGATCAATACGGACACGGTGTTGGTGATCAGGTTCTTAAGCGCTTATCCTCTGTGCTATTAGATGCCAAGCGTGAAAATGATCGCGTAGGACGCTTCGGTGGAGAGGAATTTATGATTCTTCTGCAGGATATTTCTGCTGCGGGTTTAGACTCCTATTGCCAGCGTTTAATTAAAAAAATTGATGATATTAATTTTAGTGATATCGCGCCGTTATCGGGTATAACCGTCAGTATCGGTACGACCATGGGGACCTTGTTAGAAAAAAATATTGACGCGCTGGTGCAGCAAGCAGATGAAGCGATGTATCACGTTAAAAAACATAGCCGTAATGGTTTTAAGCATTATTCGTCATCATAAACGGAAGTATTCGATTAGAATCATTAAAGCTATAGCAAAAGGTCTTTAGTGATTCTAGTTATCAAAAAACGATCGCATTACTGTTTAAAGCCAATTTTCGTAGTGAAATGTATTATCTGAATAATAAACCATCTGTTAAGTCGAAAACACACTAGGTTCACATTAGCTGAACGCCCGTTAATCTTCTAGTGTAAAAGATAACCCCTTTGTGTCGGTGTTATCTATGGCTAAGACCTCTGATCCGTTACCCCGTTTAATGCATGAATGCTTTATCGATCTGTCTCTTTCCATATTGGTCGGTATAAGTTTGTTATTTGTATCTGTGATTAGCAGCGCCTCTATCAATCCGACTCTGCAATTTCAGCAAGACCTTCAGCACAAAGAATATAACCCATTAGCCCAAGTCATTTTAAAGGAAGCTTATCGACGTATTGGTCATCCGATAACGTCGCTAAATAGCCAAAATCTCGGTTTGAAAAATCAAGATGGGATATTAATCGCGCCAGCAGGCCGTTATAAAAAAAGTGATTACATTCGAATCCCCATAGCGATCGTAAAACTTAAAGTGTTTGCTTATGTGCATAAAGATCATGGTAATACACGTTATGAGTTTGGCTTGCTCGGCAATCGAATTGCTATTGTTCAAGGTATGCCGATTATTCAAAATAATATGATGGGTATGATTGCGCTGCAGAAAGTATCTGTGAATATGTCGTTCCAGTCAGTTATTAGAAACCAAGTAGACCTCGCATTATTACCAGAGTTTAGCGCTTTAAAGAGGGCGAGCAAGCATTTACGCAAATACATTGTAGCGTTACAGCCAGCAGTTTATGAAGTGCCTATGTACCATTACATTAATAGAAAGAACGAACACCTCGTTGGGTCTTTAATAAAAAGTCTAAAGAGCATGCAAAAACAGCAGCTGATCGTTCAAGTCACTAAGAGTTATAAAGCTATATTAGCGGCTGATGCAGAAGCTTAATCTTGATTTCTACTGCGCTCCGCAGGTACATACAGCTGAGTCATCAAGTACTCTCTAAAAGATTGAGGGTACGGTTGAGCATCAACAGCAATCTGCATGCAGGCTAACCAAGCATCTCGTTCTGCGGGCCCAATATTCAAATGACGGTGAGCAACAGGAATTCGAATCGGGCCATATTTTTCACTGAATAATTTAGGGCCACCGAGCCAGCCAGTGAGAAAACGAGTGAGCTTATCGCGGGATTCGTCGAGGTCGGGGCTGTGCATTTCTCGAATGGTACGCGCTTGGGGTATTGCTTCCATGGCATCATAAAACGCATCAACCAATTGTTTTATACCGTCAAATCCCCCAGCAGCATGGAAGGAGTTATCTTCTTCACCATAAATCGGCACTGTGTCGTTTTCAGTATTCATGTGACTCCCGTTCAATGTGATGTGATCAGATGATCGCTGAACGGGATTTTATCATATTCTATTAATTTAGGCTGAAGTGCTGAGAGGTTCTTCTTCTGCGATAGACTCATCGACTTCATGAATTATATCAAATTCTTGATCGTGTAAATTCTGTTCTGATATTGCGAGCTTTGGCTTTTCTCCAACGGGCTTTAATAGATGGAATCCTAGGGCGGACTCAACAGGTCCGGCAAAACTTTTTTTATCGTCATGGGTTGCTAGCGCGGTTATAACGGCGATGGGTAAGTCGTCTTGCTGGTGATAGCCAGCAAAGCCTCCCTGATGTGATGAAGGGCAGGCAGAGTGATCGTGAGCAAGTTCCGCGAAGTCAGCGCCCAATTCAAGCTCTTTAGCGATATCTTGGGCAAGTAATGAACTTTTTAATAAAATATGGTGTAACGCAATAGTTTGCATAAGGGGCTATCCAAATTTTTCCTTAGAGTTGTAATAAGGATAGCTCAAAAAAGGATAGCTCATAAGCCACAGAGATTTTTAATCTTTCAGCTGCTGATTCGCATAGCTCGATAAGCATTGGCCAGAGATGATGGAGAGTATGCAATAGGCCGTGAACCAGTAGAAACCATCGTGCAAGCTTGATTGCAAATCGGCTGTCGCCTTTGCTGTAAAAAAGGCAACCAATATGGCAACAACAAAGACATCCGCCATTGACCATTTACTGATCACAGAGATTAACTGCCAGCGCCAGCGAGTAGGGCTTAGCCAGGTCCAGATGATCAGCAATCCTTTGGTGATCGGGATGATGACACTGAAAGTAACCACCATGATGCCAACCGTCGCGTAACCTGCTTCTTCCAAGCTGAGGACGGTTTGCCAGATACTACGGGTTTCTTCAAAGATGGTGCTCTTAAGCCCAAACATACTGATCGATGCTTTGATCGTCATTATGGGCTCAGTCACGCCAGGATAGAGAAAGAAAAAGCTGAGTACGGTTAGCATTAGCCCGACTCTTGGCAACCAATTAGCGTATTGCCACGTCTTTATGGCCAGTTGCCACGGCTTTAATAGAGCGTTGATCATCTAACTCTCAGGTAGCATAACGTTAAGTTCAAGTACCGATGCGGTGCCTTGTTGTTCAAGGTTTACCTGTACTTGATCATCAGTGATGGCGATGTACTTACGAATTACGGCTAAAAGCTCTTGCTGCATCTTCGGTAAGTAGTCAGGGCCGCGGCTATTGACGCGATCATGGGCAACCAAAATTTGTAAACGTTCTTTAGCAATGCTGGCTGAACTTGTCTGCTCTTTTTTAAAATAATCCATTAAGCTCATAACTAGCCTCCAAAGACACGTTTGAGGAAGCCTTTCTTATTGGCTTCTAAGAAACGATGTGGACGTTCTTCACCAAGATAGCGGGCGACCGCATCTTCATAAGCTTGGCCGGCATCACTGTCGAGATCATGAATCACCGGAACCCCTTGGTTAGAGGCTTTTAAGACGGCTGGTGATTCAGGGATAACGCCCAGTAGCGGTACCGCGAGAATTTCTTCGACGTCTTCCACCGATAGCATTTCACCATTGGCGACACGAGTCGGATTGTAACGAGTCAGTAATAAGTGTTCTTTTACTCGCTTGCCTTGTTCTGCTAAGCGAGATTTACTTTGTAAAATACCTAGAATTCGATCGCTATCACGTACCGATGAAACTTCTGGGTTAGTCACAATAATGGCTTCTTCGGCAAAATAGAGCGCCATTTGAGCACCGGTCTCAATGCCTGCTGGAGAATCGCATATTATGTAGTCGAAATCCTCAGCGAGTTCATTTAATACGGCTTCAACCGCATCTTTATCCAGTGCATCCTTATCACGGGTTTGAGATGCTGGCAGAATATAGAGATTATCTAAACGCTTATCTTTGATCAGAGCCTGTTTTAAATTGGCTTCTTTATGAATAACGTTAACGAAATCATAAACGACACGACGTTCACAGCCCATGACGAGATCTAGGTTACGTAAACCTACATCGAAGTCGATAACGACTGTTTTATGTCCCTTTAAAGCTAAACCAGTTGCAATTGCAGCACTGGTGGTGGTTTTACCCACGCCTCCTTTACCAGAGGTTACGACAATGATTTTGGCCAAAGTGAATTTTCCCTTACAAAAAGTTGCAAAACGCAGTATTCATTAAAGCGAGTGTATGTTCAAGCGCCCATCTTCAAGTTGTATAAGACTTGCCTGACTACAGTGCTGCTCGCTATCTTCAAACAGTTTATATTCGCCAGCAATAGCGACGAGTTCTGCTTCAAGAGATTGGCAGCTAATCGTGGCTTCACTATCTCCATTAATACCGGCTAGTGCTCGGCCTCGTAATGGACCGTATATTTGTATGCTCCCCCCCGCCAAGACTTCAGCTCCGGTGCTCACGAGTCCAAAAATAACTAGGTCGCCTTCCGCGGTCAGCTGTTGTCCTGAGCGAACGGGGAATTTATGTACCATGGTCTTAGAACTTATTTTGGCCAGGACTTCTGGGGGCTCTACGATAGAAAGTGGTTCTTCGCTAACGGTTTCTTCTGCTTGTTTAATAGGTGCTGATTTACTTCGGCCGGGCTTGCTACTGCCTTTACCGAAATCCGCTAATTCCAATTGCTCTAATAGCTCATGATGTTCAATTTGGGCATTCTTAACCCCAATCGGTAGCATACCAAATTCGTGGCAGAGTAAGTGCAGAGACGGCAGGTCAATGTCATCAGTTAAATCAATAAAATCAAAGATACACGGTAGGCGAACAAACATCTTGGGTGCCTGTTCGACTTTGGCTCTCAGTTCTTGCTGGATTTGGGCAAGATCATTGCTTTGAATGAGCAGTGTTGTTATCGGATTTAACCCTGCTTTTAAGTTAAATGCTGCCATTAGTTTTGTGTTTTCAACGCGAGTGGAAAGTGATTGAAACGTATATCAGTGAGTCCTTCTTTTAGTACACGGCGAAGGTTGTGGTGATTGTCGACGGTAGGAGTCGCTGCTACATCGCGGTAATGCTGACCAAAGCAAGCAAGTGTTTGCTGCTGGGTAAAATTTAATAGTTCGGCTAAAGCAAAAATCTTACAGGAACCTTGGTTTTGATCTATGCCGTTTTCTACAGTGCCGTTATTAAAGGCGCTTGGGGTAAAATTATAATGTTGTTCTATAAAAGCGAGAGTCGTCTCAAATTGGAACTCATCTTGAGTTAACTGCTGTAGAAAATCGCTTTTGGCTTGTTCAAACTGTGACATGGTTATAAATCCTTTCAAATTACAGTAAGGCTACCATCTGATATTGCAAAGTGTCACTCCTAAAATAGGAAAAGCACTCTGTTCATTGTGTGAAACTACAAATAATAGCGATGAAGGTATATAAATGGAGGCTAAATGAATATGTGTATGATAACCAGTTCAATCACCCCTTCAAACTTCTGATTATTACTGTCCTGAAAAAGTAATTTTCAATTTGATCTAATTGTCTCACTTTCTATTGCAACTATACTGTTTATGTCGAATTTAACTTCAGTATTTTCTAGAGATAAATATGAAAAAAATTGAGAA